>Ga0105051_10007230_pt1 | contig 11649 bp, 12 predicted proteins | sample FRY02_FD_78383 | JGI IMG/M metagenome (GOLD analysis project Ga0105051, IMG submission 78383) | Freshwater microbial communities from Lake Fryxell liftoff mats and glacier meltwater in Antarctica - FRY-02 (megahit assembly) | ecosystem: Environmental > Aquatic > Freshwater > Ice > Glacier...
AGAGTCGATAATTTTATAATTTTTTGAACAAAATTTAAAAATGAAAATAACAATTACAGATGGAAACAGTGTTAGCAACTTTTAAGTTGATAATGATCAACTTATTGAAGACGTAAAAGCTCTTATTGAGGTCTAAGTAATACAAATTTAATTCAGATGGGAGTTTCATTTTAGAGATCCCAATTATTTTACGATGGAAAACCTCTAAAGAATAACCAAAAACTCAGTTAAGTCGGCGTGACTGAAGGTGGATTGCTATTCTTAACAGTATCAAACAATTAGCAGGTAAAGCGATAAGTTCAACAACCAAAAAAGGGTTTAGGGCTGGCGAACCTGATAAAAACCTTTGATAAGCAAGTAAAATAGTAAGGAGGTTTCAAATTTTCTCCAATCGACAACTAAGTTTACGCAAGATAAGCTGAGATTTTAATTCAGGAGATTAGCAGCGACCAGCCAAGATTAGCACATTTAAGTGAGATCTAACCTGAGATTTTTCAATGCATTATAAACAAGGATGTCAAAGGACTTGCCAATATTTTCAAGATCAAGAGAGAAGAGAAGCTGAAAAAGATCTGGTAGCAGGAGAATAATTTCAGGGAGCTTTCAAAGGATCCTATGAACCCTGAGTACCAGAAAATGCTTTAGTTAAGAATTCATCAGTAAAACATTGATAAAAACTATTAATTTGCACAGGAGTACATTCCGGAAGTGTTTGGCAAGATTCACATGCTTTACATCAACGCGAGAGTCAATAAAGTATCGATACAGGCTTTTGTTGACTCAGGGGCTGAGAGCACCATCATGTCATAATCTTTGGCACAGCGTTGCGGGTAATTTTTAATTAAATGAAGTTTGATGAGACTGGTTGATAAAAGACACGCTGGGGTCGCAGCTGGGGTAGGAACATGCAAGATACTGGGTAGAATTCATGCAGCGGATATTTAGATCTAAGGGAAGTTTTTAACATGTGCTTTTACTGTCATTTAGAACAATAGTGTTGAGTTTTTGTTAGGCCTTGACATGTTAAAAAGGTTCAGCGTAATTTCTATGTTTATTCAGTGTATGATTGATCTAAAGAATAGTCAGCTAGTCTTTCAGGATGGACTGATTACCACAAAGTTTTTGCATTAGACATAGATAAAAAAGAATTCTAAGCCTTAGCTAAAAAAATAAGACGTTGAGCCGATGCTGAAGAAACTAACCTAAATGGGATTCACCAGAGAGTAGTCATTGGCCACATTGCAGAGCTGCGGCTACAATTATGAAATCGCCAGTAACATTCTAATGCAAAGAAAATACGGCAAATGATCCTATTTAGGTCTATGAGAGTTGTATTCTTTAAAAAGCGCATAATAAGATGCATAAGCCTACAAGTTTTATCGTATAAATATCAGTCAATTACTGACATATACCTGGAAAATCATCATTTATATTTTAAAACTCACTCAAGAATGAGGGAAGAACGGAACATACTAAGCTGCGACTTTTCTTTCTAGTTCTAGTTTGTAGTGAAAATCTTCTTGAACTGCTCTGAAATGTTCTGCATTATCTCATATTAGAGCTACAGCTGTCTTTCTTATTATTTCAGTACGTTTCGTTCTTATATTATCTTCTATTTTGCCTTTCTCATCACTTGCTTTTTCCAGCATTACTCAGAGCACCCGCAGGCCTTTTCTTAGCAGGCGTTTAAGATCTTTTACCATATTTTGTTTAAGTCGTCGTAAATTAGTTGCACTTTCTTCAAGGCTTATGATGCCGTCATAAACTGTCTCTAATACCTTCTTTTTCCTTATAAGTTGAGCTTTTATTTAAAAACAAGCGACATTTATATTTTTGATATTCTGTTTTATTTTTCCATGATTTGATCCATTTTTTTCCTGAATTTTTTTTTATCTTACTCTAAAGAGTCAGATTTTTACCTTAAACTGAAAATCTATTTTTATAAAGTCGAATAGTCCCTCAGTTTTCTCAAATTAACATACAAATACATTATTATCGTAGTGGCCATTTACTCGTTTTATTTCACCTGCTTTTAAAAAGATTTATGAAGATTTTCATATTCCTTTTGTCTGTTGTTAAAAATGTAGTTTCTCACAGTCTCATATGTTTCTTCGCAGCAGTTATGTTTGACCTATTTCAACGCCGAATTAGTTATACTAAACTAAAACTCTTCAGTGAATTTACTTTTCAAAAAGGAGGAGTCATCAGTCATATCGAGATTTTGGATGGAACTGATATTGGCTAAGCTACTAAAAAGTAAATTAGAATTTACAAGGAGTTGAAGGAATCGAATGCCCTTTTTTTATCAAACTTTTCCTTGAATTCTTCCAAAAGTTAGCTTTGTCGTTGTATATGAATTCTATCATCGATTACGAATTCGTAACTTTATTTTTATAAGATATTTTTCCTTAAGATTACCCACTAATGATCTGTAAAAGGCGATAACATAAAATTTTGTGGTTATTATAAATTATTAAAGATGACTAAAATCTTGAAAAACCTTAGTCTTTTTTATTTCTCTTTTTCTTTATAACCCTCCAAAGACTTTTCGATATGGACGACCTCAAATTAAGGAATATTATTATTTCTCTATCTTTTGGGATCTTTAAAATATTTTGTGCTATGAATAAATATGTTAAATTAAAAATTTAGAAAAATTAAGAATAGGATATGCAAATACTTTCTATTCGATAGAACTTTTAATTTAGATAAGACTTTCAATTTAGATAAAAAAATGATTTTTTACAAATAGTTACAATTTTTATAAACTTCTAATTTAGACATAAATACAAATAAAATGGAACTAATATTAGGCCATTTTTTAATTTATAAAACCTAAAATAAAAATATTTAGATAGATCTAATGAACTAAAAAATTGAAAGTAAGGTAAAAATGAAACCAGCTTCATTTTTTTCAACATTTATTTCCTCCTAGAATAGAGGTAATAGTAATTTTTAGAGAAACTAAATTGATAATGACCCAATTTATTTCATGGCCAATGATATTAAAAAAAAATTATTAAAAGGATATAAAAAACCCATAAAATTGGCCAATAATAATTACAGTTGTTTTGTTAAGCTTTAAGTTAATACATCTGATATTCTTAACGAGTAAACATAAACTTCCAATAATAAAACCGATATCATTAATGAGTAATAATAAACACGGAATAAGAAAAATTTATTGCCAAAGAAACTTATGAATATAAGAACCAGGTAATATGATTCCAATAAGACTCTGATCAATTAAAAGAGACTTTTATCTAAAGTGACGATTCATGGAATCAGAAGTCAAAGATAAAATATTTAAAGTGAGACTAAAAGAATATAGAATTCATATAACTATCTGGTACACAAAATGCAAAAGAGTAAGCGTAAATCCATATAGAATCGATAAAAATAATTAAAGAAGTAAAAGTTAACAACGTAAAGTGAGAGACTAAAGCAATTTTTATAAAGCTAGAAATAAATACTAATAAACTAGAATGAGCTTTCAAAGAGCAGACTTCGAGAATAAATAATCAGCCAAAAGGCGAGTAAATAGAAATCCCTGTAAATTTTATTCACAAATCGACACATGCTGGCAGATTAAACACGACAGCAAACAAACGCTATATAAGAGAAAATACTAAAAGCATAAAATGCATAACTGCAGGACAAAAAGACTAAATTTATTAGGGAGAAGTAAAGCGAAAGAAAACGTATCATCAGACGATAGTAGGCATTGGAATAGCGGAAATTACAAGCTCAGACAGTTTTCAAGTAAAAGTGGCTCAAATAGTTAAGCAAGAACACAAAGGCCAGGCAGCTCTATAGCAGCAGAAAACAACTGCTCACCAAAAAAATGCAAAACCTTATGTAAAGCCTTAGAAACCAAGAGCAAAATACCTAAGCTTCGTTCGACAGAGAAAAATAGAAAATTAAAATTAATAGCTGTCTTAACGCCGAAAATAGGCATTTTCGATATGATTGATTCTTAGATTATAGCATGTCTTACAGATTTACACTGCCTCTGAAATTATTTCATCGAGAGGAATGTATAAGATTAAGGATAAATTAAATTGTGACCATTTATATGTACTCACTCTTGGAAATCAATATTAGGATGCCATTCTCTTGAATATTCAAAATTTAAAGCCTCTATGTTAAACATTCAAATTCAAAGCCTCTATGTTAAACATTCAATAATCGGAGATTGTCTATATGATAGAAATTATTAAAATGAAAAGTAATTATCTGTTAAAAATTCTCGATTCCGAATTGCTGACAGTTAATTACAAATTCTCATTTCGACTGAATATTACAATTAACCCTTCTCAATTTCCTAACTCTTCGATTATGGCTTATAGTTTTTGTATCAATTTATTTTGACTCTGTATTTTTTTTTAGTAATTTCTCTATATAGTTGAAAAATAATACATTTCTCTATCTCAACGTCTATATTTAATCCTGTTTAGATGAATTAACGATAGAGAATAAACTACCGGCCTGCGTGGGTGCAGAATGCTTCCTGCTCATAATTGTGAATTATTTTGTTAGTCCATCGGATCTTTTCTTCTTAAGTTTTCCAGTAGGTTTCTTCATGTTTTTTATTCCAACAACGTTTTGCGATCTTCCAAGCTTTGTATATTTTTAAGAGCTTTTAGAAGAATTACTTGCACCTTTATAGGATTTGTTTTTCCGATTTGCTTGGCTTTCATCCAAAAAAATAGATTTGACAGACTTTGAAAAACTTGATCGAAGACTATTTTGACTGGGAATTGATTTAAGAGATTGAGGACGCCTGTTTTAAAGATTTTTAAGTTATTCATGTATTTATCTTTGAAGTTTAGCTACAGAGTGTCCTTTAATGATGCTCATTATAGGTAAATAATAAATATTTTTAAACGAATTATACCAAACTATAACTCCTTTTTAATATCTTTAAAATGAATAAAATTAAAATTTCAGGCCTTAATTTTATGAAATACTTTTTAAATTAACAAATATTATTGTTAAGCTTCAACATTAAACAAAATTATTAATTTTCATATCAGGAAAAATAATTGAAATATAGAATCCAAAAAAATCAGTAAATAAAATCTCATCTATTTGTCTTATCAGGTCTTTTTTACAACATTGGTAATTTTAAGCATGAAACTATAAAAAAATATTCTTTTATTAAACATGAAATTATGAGAATTACTCTTTAATTACTTAATAAAATCAACTAAGTTAACTAAAAGAATGTCCCAATGTTGAAAATGGCTTTTAAGAGTCAAATAAAAATTATTCAGACTTTGAATAAAGTTGGAAAATTGTGTTTTTGAATTCATATATAGCAATAAATTTTATCCATGTTATTTATTCTAAGTAAAAAATCCATAATTATTTCAAATATTTACAATCTCTATGTTGAAACTCAACCATAGATTTGACCATTTGGTAGAAGTTTTTAATTCTACCTGCCAAGCTCCCTTAAGCTTTACATGGCAATGGATCATTATAATTGCCTGTTGTATATTCGGTTTACTCTGGGCTGCCTACAACATAATGCTCGTATTGCAGGTCAATGTCAGAGAAGGAATTACAGGAGATAAATAGGACGATGCAAGTAAGAATGATATTTCCCAACGCCAAAAGGACCTCTTGATTGAGCTCGGTGACAAAATTTCAGAAGTAATTATACATCGATAAATAGGGTGCAAAATAATTTTTAAAAGTTTAATATCTTATCTGCCTTATCTTCGCCGCTATCATGTTCGTTGTCATTACCTTTCTGACTGAGGAAGGAGTCAAAACCGGTTTTGCCTTTTTGGTTGGAGCCTTTGTGTCCATCATTTGTGGTTCTCTTGGAATGATTGTTGCGACTCAAGCCAACTTCAGGACAACTTACTGTGCCAGAAAATCATTGGCCCCTGCCTTCAGAGTTGCATACAGAGCTGGATGTGCCATGGGATTCGCTTTGGTTTCATTGGGATTGTTAGTTCTCATCATCTTGATTATCGTTTTCAAGGCCATTGCAGGAAAAAATGACAGTGGATCTGAGGCAAATTACTTCAGAGGATTGTTTGAATCAATTGCTGGTTATGGTCTTGGAGGCTCTTTCGTTGCCTTATTCGGTAGAGTTGGAGGAGGTATTTATACAAAAGCCGCTGATGTAGGAGCCGATTTGGTCGGAAAAATTTAAGTTGGATTACCTGAGGACAGCCCCAAGAATCCCGCCACTATTGCAGATAATGTTGGAGACAACGTTGGTGATGTTGCCGGTATGAGCGCTGATCTTTTCGGATCGTTTGCCGAATCAACTTGTGCTGCTTTGGTCATCTCTTCAACAAGTTTAATAGGAAATGCAGGAAACTGCTCATACTCAATCTCCAATTTGATGTTCCCATTAATGATTATCGCATTGGGTATGTTCTTCTGTATTTTTGTCAGTGTGCTTGCCACTCATTGCATGAAAGTTGACACTTTAGATAAAGTATAATATACTCTTAAACTTCAATTGATAATATCTACTGTCGTATTGGTCGGAGTCTTATTCTTGGCTGCTTTTATCTCTTATCCATCAGGATTCGAACTTAGATTAACTGGATACAAGATCGAAGGATTGACTCCTTTTTACCCATGGATTTGTTCCATTATTGGTTTGGTTGCCGGTATGATCATTGCCGCTTTTACTGAATACGTTACTTCTCACAGTTATGGTCCAGTCAGGGAATTAGCAGACAGTTGTAAAGCTGGTCCAGCTTCAAATGTTACAATTGGTTTGGCTTTGGGATACATGTCCACTTTAGTCCCAGTCATTTGTATCGCCATTACTGCCTTTTTGTCCACCAAATTACTCGGATTTTATGGTGTCGCTATTGCTGCTTTGGGAATGTTGGCTAATTTACCTTTAAGTTTGGCCATTGATGGATATGGACCAATCAGTGACAATGCTGGAGGCATTGCCGAAATGGCTGAGATGGGACCATAAGTCAGAGAAAGAACTGATGGACTTGACGCTGCTGGTAACACAACCGCTGCTATTGGTAAAGGTTTCGCTATTGGATCTGCTACTTTAGTATCTTTGGCACTTTACGGAGGTTTCTTACACAACGCTGGTCTATAATTAAAACAACTTGTTTCTTTGGTTTAACCATAAATCTTTGCAGGACTTTTGATCGGTGCTATGATTCCTTACATTTTCTCAGCCTTTACGATCAAATCTGTTGGTAAAGCTGCAATGGGTATGGTAGATTAAGTTAGAAGACAAATCAGAGAACATCCAGGAATTTTAACCGGATAAGTCGAACCAGATTATAAATCTTGTATTGCTATTTCAACAAGAGCCTCATTGATTTAAATGATAGCTCCAGGGTTAATGGTAAGTTTTTTTATTATTTTAGGTTATTATTGCCCCCCTTGCAATCGGATTTATCTTTGGTCCCAAAATGTTGGCTGGCTTTTTACCAGGAGCCATCGTAAGTGGTGTTCAACTCGCTATTTCAGCCGCGAATACAGGAGGAGCCTGGGACAATGCAAAAAAATATATTGAAAGTGGAGCTATGACTGATGATGAAGGAAGAATCGTTAGAAAAGGAACTGATATTCACAAAGCTGCAGTTGTCGGAGATACTGTTGGTGACCCACTTAAAGATACTTCAGGACCAGCACTTAACATCTTAATGAAACTTATGGCAATTATTTCACTCGTTTTCGGAAGTAAATTTGCTTCAGTTCATCCAGTTCAATGAAATAAAACAAAAAAAACAATAGTTACTTAAAAGTGATTTCTTTATAAAATTTTTATAAATTAAGTTTTTATAAACTTATAAATTTAAGAATGAAAATAGTAATTAATTCAAAAGAGAACAAAAAGCTTTTAGAAAACTTTCCCTAGGATCCTTATTCAGATATAACTATTTAAACGCAGTATTCTAAGCTCCATTTAGCGTTGGCATATTTATCAATAGATTCGTAATTTTTTGAAAATATTGAACCTGATAACGATTAGATCGATCTTTCTCATTTGGCCGAGGAACCATTGATTAAGGTCCTCAAATCACTTTATGGAGCAGAATTGATTGCGTATTCAGTACAATAGTTGTTTAGTCTCTATGAAATCATAGAAGTGCTTCAAATAGAGGAGTATAAGATTTTACTCAAAGAGTCTCTGCAATAAATTTTGGTCAATCAAAAAGATAGTCCAATACTAAATTCTATTTAAATGCTTTAATTTTGCATAAAAAACAACATTCTCGTTCAATAGTTAAAGACATTTAATTTTGATACAAAGCTGAAAATTCTATAAAGCAGTAAAAATTATCTACAACTTAATAAGCTTTCTTAGTCTACACTTTCGAGTCTGCTGTTAGATTTTAACAAATTAAAAACGTAAAAAGGAGATCAAATAATCAATCACATCATGGAGAACTATTTTAATAGGAAAAACATCAGGCCGGCAGTTTATTTTTCAAATTAACAGTTGTAGCCCCTGAGAAATATTTGGTAAAAATTTCACCATAAAATAACGGTTACAGCATCGTTTAGTTCAATCTCTGATGAAAGGAATTCGACCACTTTATCCAATACGACGAGCAATTTGAGCTGCGTGAATGCTTTTGAGATTAAAGAACCAGTTATGAGAATATTTGAGACCAACATCGATAACTTTCTCAAGGCTCCTATGTTAACAGCAAAATCAACACTGTTTAATTCTTAAAATGTGGCATAGAATTAAATTTTAGACTATAAAATTACTAATTTAGAACAAGACCTCAAAGCTAAGGACAAGATAATTAAGGAGTTGCAGCTCTAGCTAAAGGTTTTAAAATAAACCAAACATTCGTCGTAATTTGACAGTGACCGTTAAGATGGTGAGACCAGCATTTTAGTAAACTTAATGAAAAGCAAACAAAACATCATTTTTGACCTGTAGCAGATCCGATAAGTGTAATCTTTCTAAGCCTTGAGAGATTTGAACAAAGCAGGCAGAGTAAAGGGTAAAATAAATCCCAGTAAAAAGATATTCATGTAGTTTCCCAAGTGAAAAATACTAATTTCAATAGTTTTTAGTTTTGTACATAATAAGTACTTTTCATATTGTTTTATACAAAGTTATATTTTAAAAAGCGAACCGATGATAAAATAGTAAATTCTATGCTACAAAATAAAAACTTCCAGGTTACTTCCTCGAAATGGATGGGTGACATATGAACAACCCGCGTAGCTCAGTTGGTAGAGCGTTAGCCTTTTAAGTTAATGGTCGAGGGTTCGAGCCCCTTCGCGGGTGCTTTTTTACTGCGATTTTCAATACAGTATATGTTTGACTTCGATAAAAGGCTCTTTCATAGAGTTCTTTATAAACTTGTTCATAGAGTCATTTCTGATACTTAAATCTTACACTCACAGGGAATAAAAATCAAAAGGGTTTGTAACTATCGATAGGTCTTATTTTTATATATTATTATGGTTTTTCGATAAAATCAATAACTCAAGTATTATTGCTTTAAAAGCATTATCTCAGTCTTATCTGCAGTAATTGTATGCTTCAAGCCTATAATCTTTTATGTCAATTTTTTATTCTTATGCTGTAATACTGAATTTTATAGTGCTGCTTTTTAGAATTTACTTTTTAATCCTTCGTTCTAATTATTTATTTTTTTATAGCTGATCGTTTCACTTCGAAGAACAGCATTTACCTTGGCATACTTATCGGCCCTTTAAAATACATTTTGTACTGAATTCCTCAGCTAGTTCTATAGGTTTAATTTTAAATTTTGAATTTTTATATTAGGGTTTATATTTTACAGCTCTTGCTTTTTAACTCTAAGCTTTTACAATCTTGTTCTAAGTTCTTAGTTTTTTGTCTGGCTTTGATTGAATATTTCGATACTCTTCAAGGTTTTTTTCTCAAGTCTTTTGTATTATAGCACCAAATGCTTTCTCCATTGTCTTTGAATAAATATTACACTGCTCAGATAAAGCTCATAGTATTTTTGATTCTTTTTTGATTTTATTTGCTGATATTTTATTTACTTTTTGCTTTCTACTTAATTCTTAATCTGAGAAATAAGATGGTAATGATTCATTTAACAAATTATTCTTTAATTTAAATTTCATATTATGTTTAGCATAACAGCTCTATTAAATTAAAAAAAATAGTAAAAAATTGAGAATAATTGAAAATTGAAAATAATGGAGCTTATCTTTACAATATTTTTTTCTTTAGAAAAAATAGGAAAAATTTGTAATTAGACATAAAAATAAACGATTATGAAATACGAAAATAAGAAAACTTTATATTCGATATTTCTTTTAATTAGAAAACTAACTATTGATTTACAAACCGAAATAATTGAAAAAAATGATTTTTTAATTATGTTGTTTTAATATTTACTAATTTGAGTCTTTTTAAGTATTTATTTAAAACCTAAACTAAATGCAGATTATACTTCTTAAATACACAGAAATTATAGTCAAAAATAAAGCTTAATGATGAAAGAGTAAAATAGGGAGTATTTAAAGATAGAGTAATAAGTATAAATAATGAATATTTTTCAGGCATGAACCGAGATTCCCACTTGATAAATTGTATGATTGTCTCGATGCTGGCACTTTCCGTTTTAACATCCCAGGCATTCGCACTATTCTGAGCATTTGAGTCCGGCACTGAAACACTCACAGTATTTTTTCCTGCAGTGTGACTTTTTGCAAGTGCATTTCCTTAAAGGAACGAAAGCGGGAACGTTCTTGAAAAATCCAGGATTCCTATAATTTGCAACTCTTTGGGCCTGAAATATCTAACTCTCATTTTAAGGTTTATTTCTGCAGCAGATACATATACAGTTTTCACTACAAATTTGCCCTCTAGCAAAGCATTCACAGTACAATTTAAGGCAATCAATTTTCGTACATTTACATCCTTGAATTTATCTTTTATCTTAGGTTTAGACAGGAGGAGAAATATGCAGTGAGAAACTTTGTATTGGCCTCGCTGGGGCATAATTCTATTCTAAAAGTTAGTCGAAGAGATCTCGGTTTTTTTAGTTTTAATCTACCACACTATCAATTTCTATTGGATCGTATATTTAAGCCTACATTGGTAATTGGAATAGATTAGCTTGTGTAAAGTTAAAAAAATTAAGGGAACTTTATAATACTCTTTATATAATTTGCTGGTCGTAAATGATTAAATCTACTAGCATTTATATTCTAGTAAAATCGCTAATTTTATAAGGATATCGGCTTCATTTATAATCTTTAATTATTCTCAAGATATATTTGCAAAAAGACACTAATACTAAATAAATTTGAAAAATTAATTATCGTATTTCGTGACACAAGAGGAATTTATGACAGAATAACAGTTTCATGTTCCTTTGATTTTTTATTTGATTTTTGCTTTAATTTCTAATTTATTTTTAATTTCAATTCCGGTATCTCTTATTAGAAAAAGCTTTATCTCTTTGGATCATAATTTCCTAAAGAAAACTTGATTTGCGAAACGAAGCTGACTGCTGTACAATTTTAGAACTGTTTCCAGGATTTTTGAGTGCAATTTTAGGCAGTAAAAAGTACGTTTAATTATATTCCTTGGACTGTAAGGTATTTGCAATATGAAAGGATTTTTTAACCTTCAATTTCTACTCTGATCTTGCATACGTCCTTTACCTTTTTTTCTGA
>Ga0105051_10007235_pt1 | contig 11643 bp, 9 predicted proteins | sample FRY02_FD_78383 | JGI IMG/M metagenome (GOLD analysis project Ga0105051, IMG submission 78383) | Freshwater microbial communities from Lake Fryxell liftoff mats and glacier meltwater in Antarctica - FRY-02 (megahit assembly) | ecosystem: Environmental > Aquatic > Freshwater > Ice > Glacier...
CTGTTTTTTTGATAAATTATAAAACAGTTTCTAACTCTTTCTAATAGAATTGGTCAAGGGATACTTATCAACACATTAACAACTCTTATAAATCCCCTCTGACTATTGACCTCTTTAAAAAAATTTCTTAGTTCCACGCCTCAAACTAACTGATATGTTTCTTATGATATGCTTAACTACTGAGTAATAATTCAGTTAATTGTTTGACGATAATTATACTTTTACCTAAAACAATTACTGGCCTTAGAGAAGAAAGCTGATCTCGATTTTGATTGGGTCTGTCATATATTTATGGATAATAAAATCTAATATTGGGAATTTATAATGAGATAAAAATTGGGAGTTTATAATGGGACTAAAATCGGGAATATAAAGTAAGAATAAGAATTTGTAGGTATTTGGAAAAATAATTGGAGAAAAATGTATTAATTTTATTAATCTTATTAATTTTATATGTTTGATTAATTTTATGTATTTGATCATTCAAGTTTTTTCCAGTATGTTACATTTGCCAAAGTATATTGGAACACCCATGCATTTTATTTAATTACAAATCTCACATCTTCAGGCTGATGAACTTACTTGAATCCATTTTTTGTCATAATATTGCTTAATCCTTCATTTGTAGTGACTGGTTTACCATCTTTTAAGTATCCCCCAATCCATTTTTACTTGGGCGTATAATCTTCAAGCCAAGAATACGGCGAAGTCAGCATCAATACTCCGTTAGTTTCCAAAAATTTCGAAACCCCGACCAAAAAGTTTTCAGGATCATAGAGCCTATCAATAAGATTTCCTCCAAATATTAAAGAGAACTTTCCTAAGCTTTGTTATAATTTACAAGCATCTCCTACTAAATACCTGACCTTTTTGACCAAATCTGCATACTTCTCATAAAGCACATTATTAGCAGCCTCAACAAACGCATGAGAGAAATCAATCCCAACAACTTCTTCGAAATGACTGGCCAGCTCAATGGTAGTCCTTCCAAGGGCGCATCCTAAATCCAACGCCCTACCTGAAAGATTTTACTGTTTTGCAATGACCAACGCCTTGTCTGCACAAACCTTGGGAAAGTTTTTGACAGCGAAGAACTCCTCATCGATGTAATGAAACTCTCTGTAAATTTCCACAAGCTCTTTTGTCTCGTAGTAATCTGCACCAGACTGTTTCTTACTCTTATTAACGATGTTTTATTACGGTTATTTCTTTAGAAGTTATTTTATCTGCTGAACGATATGCATGGTGCCTTATTTTCCGGTGGATTTTTTCTTCCAAATAAAAATCTACCAAAATAGTATTTACTGTCTTCTTCCGGTGATGTATTTAGCGTTCTGAAGTCTTTCGTGTAGAATGTGCTCGTAAAATACCTTAAGGATGTTCTTTTAGATTCCTGCTAACAGTAAGAATAGGTTTTAGTGGACGATTTTACCTGGATTAATCATTGTTATTAAGACCTCATGTTAAATTCTCAGTAACTCTTCAAGAATATTCATTTTTTCATTAATTAGGACATTTTGAAGTAGAATTACATTGTAGCAATGTTCACCTTGATAATTCTTGTCAAAATTTTACATTTCATACAAGTTGATCTTGCATCTAAATATAAGTTAGTGCTTACTTCATCAATTCAGGTTTGGGTCGTATATAATCTTCTCCAATATCTCCTTCCCTGTTGAACGTATACTTAACATCCCTGTGATCGATAAATCTTTGTTTTAACAATTCCAGATAGGGTTACTCCTCGACAATATCGATTCTGGAACAAAACGGAATGAGCAATTCTGCTGTAAGTCCACATTTTCCTCCAATGATGAGGATGCTGTTTTATGTTTTGTGGGGCAAAATCAGGCTTAGCTTGGCTTCAAGTGTATCGACTACATCCTTGTTGAGTTTTTGTTCGCTGTACATTTAAGTTACTAATGCAGAAGCGCCTGCAGAAGCTGGAGGGATAACGTATGGTTAACTCATTTTTTTATTATATCTTTTAAATGATTTACTATTTACTAATTGTGATCAGATTTTTTTATAGTATGGATTGTTGTATGATTTGATATATGATGATTTTTACATATATTTTAGTTTGTTTTTTAATTATGATTTCCATCTTATTTTAATAAAAGATCTTCTAGAAACGCATATTTAAGAGAATTATATATCAATGTATCAATCATAAAACTTTTTGCCGACTCGGTGATACTTGAATCCGATTTGCATCATTTTTTATTCTTAAAGTAAGTTTCTTCCGTCAAATATATTTGAGGGTTTCTCCATAATTTCGAAAAAATGTTAATAGTTATATGTTTTAAAGATATCCCATTAAGTCAACACTAAGATAGCACTTGAACCTGTGACTGCCTTTTAAGAATCTTCAAACTAGATTAATTTTTTTCTGAAATCCTATTTCCAAAGTTAGTGTGACTTTATTTCATTAATAAACTTAATTTAATAAATAAAATACATGTTAAAGGGGAGTTTTGGGATCGTGAATATGCAATATAGCCCCTTAAAGAAGTAAATAATTGCAAATCTAAACAGCAGGCGATTATCTTGGATCGTTTGTATCTTTTTTAAAAGCTGTCCCGAAGATACATATCTTTTTATTTACTAAATTGTCATTGAGTGACTTATAAATCCTCAAAAAAAACTTTTTCTTTCTAAATTGATTCATTTAGATAACTTGGTTCCAATATTCAGCAACCTAATCCAATCCTTTGCATTCAGCAAGGTAAATAAGTGCAAGCATATCCTTCTTAAAGCAACTCCCACCAAAACCCACCGAACTGTTCAAGAACTTATCACCAATCCTCGTATCAGCGGCAATGCATTTCCTCACTTACTTGATATCGGAGTCGTACTCTTCGCATAGAATTGCGATGCTGTTGATTGAGGACACTCTTTGGGCAAGGAAACAGTTGGCTGCCAGTTTACAAAGCTACGCCGAGGCGTTATTTGTGAAGATTATTCGCTACTTCCCTGCGTAGAGATACAGGTTCGATAGGCGTAAGATGTTGCTGGACTATGTGCTTCCTAAGATTACTCGGTCGGGCTTCATTAAGTCGTTTATAGCGGTGCCTTATGCAAGGAATTACGGGTTGCTGGCAATGGTGTATTTCTTACTGTTTTATTTTGTCGAAGTTGCTTCGATTATACCTCTGATCATTTATGATGTACCGATTGGGACTGTTGACTTTTATACCAGAATCACGTTCTCTTACATCTTGTGCTCGTTGTAAAAATTCACGATGTTTCGAACGCCTACTTAAGTGTAGCTTAAGTCATATGCTTTACCCTTTTGCTACCCGAAGTTTTTGGTAGGAGTAAGCAATGCTAAAAAAACGACTGAAGCTTAGTCTAAAGCCTAAGAAATATCATTTGTAAATCTAAGATTATTGGAGATAGTTTTCTGTAAAACTTCCTCTAAGCCAGGTTCATAAATAGGAGGCTATCCCTTTCTACATTTTTAAATCCTCTTTTGATCGATGTCAAAGACAACAAACTAAATAAATGGTCAATTACCTCGATCCCAGGATTATTAAGTGCTAAAACAGAGGCAGTAGGAATTCCAACAAAGCCAGCCCCAAAAACAGCAACCTTATAATAACTCATTCTTTTTGTGTTTAATATAGTTAATGTAGACTTTTAAAATATATTTACTATTTATAGACCTAGAATTTGCTATATTCAGATGTTTATAAAAATATAGCCAAAAGTTACCAAATATTGGAAATGATATCTATGGAAGAAGGGATGTGTGGGCAGGTTGTTTTTGTGAAGAATGTTTTATAAGGATTTTAAGTATGGATAGTCACCTATGTAGTATTAGCTAAAACTGAGTATAGGCGATGAAATTTCTGAAAGCGATAAAATATTACAAAAAGTATAATTATACATTACAGGCTCATGCTAATAAGAGCTTACTACAGCATTATCAAATCCACCGGATATTAAAGAAATTCAATTTTGTTGTCAAACTATTCGCGTAGAAATAAAATAACAACAAAATTAGCATATAAAAACTGATCTAAACTTGTTTCCCTATTAATTTTTAATTAATTCACCTTATGCTAACAATTTTGGGTTTTAAAATAATAGATTATCGTATTACAGTTATAATCCTGATGACCTAATTGCAAAATAATAAACTTCCCTATACGCTAAATTGTCAAATAACAATAAACCCTTTCCAGACAAAAAGCAAATAATAAAAACCAAGCAAAAGGCAAAAAAATAATAGGCTATCTGGTCGCAGTATAATTAAGACTTAAGATGGGAGGATGTTTCGGCCCTAAACAGCGTCGTCAGTAAGTTTACATCGAGATGATATAAGCGATTCACAGTTAGGTGACCCAAATGAGCTTCTAAGGGTACATTGCTGATTAATTAAGCAACCAGGACATTTACACTAACATGAAGCAAAAGCTGTCCAAAGCGGGACTATTGCGTAAACTAATCGACAATCTGATAAGCCACAAGAACAAGATTTACGACTCACTGAACCACAACAACCAAATAGTGCTGCAAAACTCTAAAATATCGGCCAAATACGCAGGGCTTCTCATCATCGACCAAATTGTACACGGAGTCTACCAGTCCCTCAAATCCACTATCAACAACGACTCTGATAACTTCACCAGCCTGTCCAATCATCACAGGAGCGAGATCATCATGCAGCCTGCACACAAAAATGCACAGGATCTCAGGTATTAAAGTCTCAGGCATGCAAACCCCCTGGTGAGGGAAATTGACGAGAGGGTCGATATTCTCTACTTTAGTATGGTCGGGAATCTCTTGGGAAATGTCCCCGAAATGTATCAACGCGTGCTAAAAAGTATTAACAGCTATTCTTTGCATAAACAGGCAAAGTTTAACTGCACTTAGTCCGTCTGGGAAACCCTTAACTTTATAATGACCAGAATTGTGAAGGACGTTTATCTCAAGGAAAGCACCTTCACCTACAATTTGTTACTACAAAACACTAAATAGAACTTTAAGGACTATCAGAAATCTTCTGACCTCAAAATATTCATTAAAATTTGGATGTAGTAGAGATCAAATAATAGTAAACAGAATGGCCTGTAAAAGTTGAGCTTATAAATAGAAGACCGTTAAATCCAAGATGAAGGAGACATATAAGCTGTAATAATTAATACCATTAAAATAATCTCCTTAAGCTTTGATATCAACATTTCGACATGGAATTCTCAATACTTGTGTGATATCTTGCTATAAATTTACGATTAGTTCGAGTTCCAAATCTAAAAAATTATTCAGTTCGAAAATGCCATATTCTAGATAGTTATCAAAAATGACTTGTATGTACATTTTTTTAGAGGACTCTTTGTAGAACTTCTTTAATACATATGCCTAAAATCAGATCCGACATCTTTCAGGGGCGTTTCAGGGCTTTATTCTAACCAAGAATAGCCAAAGTGGATGAATGTGGGTAAGAAAACAGTAAAATTCAATGCAATCAAGACATTACGTCGTTGGGTTATAAAAAAGCATGTAAACCTCAACTAAACAGTATCCTACAACTGCAGTTTACTGGTAAACTCTTACATCGGTAATCTTGATGCCTCAGATAAACAAGAAAATACTGAGATCCGCAAGTAGTTTCTAAAGCTTATACGAGGGCATCTTACACCAAAATCCAAGCAGATTCTAGTTTCCTGCCTTATCGAGCATATAAAAAATGGTCAGACAGATCCACGAATCAGGACCATGATCGTGAGTCTGATGCAAGAGATCCTTGAAGACGAGTAAATTTTCTTCCATTTTGGTTAAGATTTTGATTACATACTCACGATTGATGAGCATTATTCGCAGTAGAATCAAATTTAGTTGGTTCAACTCATGGGGTTCATTGTGAAGGCACTACCATAGAACTTATTCAACTAAAAATGTGACCCTAACTCATCCTAAATAATAAACTTTAAGCACCACATATGCGAGTTCATGTACACATGTTATCAGGTGATAATGTTCGGCTCAGCTGATTAACTTTTTAAGTATCGCTTTTCATGCGCGTTTACATCTTTTCTAAGAGCGATAGAGTCAAAAGGCTGTTACGCAATGATCTACGCATTTTATCTCTAACTTATAAAGTAAATGACGAGCCCTACAACTGCAAAGCACATTGCAGAGAAGAACTATTTCATCTTGTACCTGACCTACTAAGTCTCGCACATCCTAGTAAACTAGATCCCAGTTCCAAACAATTTCAAGACCTTTAACGAGGGCATTTCCACAAATTTGGTCCCTGTAAACACCTCTATAAAGCCTTTAAAAAATATGAAACAATAACTTACCAGAACGATATATAAAATAATCAGCGACCAACGATTCACCGAACCCGATCTCATCCGATAATAATTCAGATGTCAATATGTTGAAGGTAGAATGTCAGGTAAGATAAGTAAGGACAATTTATAATCGACATGCAAGATACTAAGAAATTACTTTGCAGCACCTTTGAACAGTAACAGAAAGTTATCCACACGGGAGGAGAGTTTTGATAAGGAGAGCGATTACCTCAGGGAAGGATCAGTGCAGTATTCGGCCTATAAAAATAGTAATAATCCCTTTGGAAGGAGGGACTCCATATTTCACTAAAGTTAGAATGGGTCACTTTATAAGGAAGAGGATAAAAACCTCAAAGACGTTATCAGCATTATACAGGGTTGAGGAACATGGAAGATTTGGTAAAAAAAGAAACTTTAGGAGTTAACTATGCTCTTTAGAATGGCTAATATATTTCTGACAACCCTATTGATAAATTAGAACCTCAGTAGGTTGGCTGGAATATTTAGATCAATCGATATATAAATAAATGATATTCTACTAATCAAACCATTAAATAAGTTGAGTTGATAGATTTTATTTTATCCAATTAATAGTAAAGAAATCTCATCTAAATTATTATAAAAAGCTACAAGCCGATAGTCAGCATAATGATCACACAATAACACTAGCAGACAGTAAGCTATAAATTAAGAACCTGGATTGTCATTTTTGTTTGTCTTATACTCAATAAGGAATTCGTCAGTGCATCACCATAAAGTGATAAGATTGCTGGGTTACCTGGATATCCAGCTGATTTTAATGCCTCTGTCTATGCTGGGTATTTGAAAACATCATCAGGTTTAAGGAAGTTGCATTATGTATTCGTTTAAAGTTATAAGGGCGCAAACAATGTGCTTCCTATTACGGTATGGATGAATGGTGGGCCTGGCTGTGCATCTAAAATTGGACTTTTACAATAAATTGCACCTTATCTCTTGCCCCTGACCTCTGATTATCAAACAGGCCAGGATTTAATCGTCAATCCATATTCATGGCTAAACTTAACCAACTTACTTTTCATTGACGGTCCATCAGGAGTCGGATACTCAGTAAACAATGATCCTAACTATATTCAAAACGACAAAAACACTGCCCAAGATAATTTAGACGCTTTGCTTGATTTCTTCACAAATAAATTTCCAGAATATCTACCCAACAATTTTTACATGACAGGCTAATCTTATGCTGGTAAATACATTCCAGACTTAGCGATTCAAATATCAAATTATAATTCAAATAATCCAAGTACGAAAATAAACCTAAAAGGCATTTTGTTGGGTAATCCTGCTATGAACTTCAAGTCAGGATCGATGGAAGACAGCGAAATTGAGTTCATGATGACTCATCATTTTATTGACCCGAAAATTTATCCGAAATGGTAAGGATCTTGTCATACAGACGCTTAATCAGCAAGCTGTCAGTTCTTCTATGCAAGATACGAATAGCTCATGAGAAGAATTGATTTCTACAACATTTATGGACCTTGTTTGGACGGAAAAACCCACGATTCACAGGCCAGTTTTATGAAAATGTCTGCTAAACGATCAAGCCGACTGAACATGCAAAACGACTGGCCATTCACATGGACTCAGTTTTCATAATGTTTTAACGATAAGCCCATTAATGATTATTTTACAATTAACGCCAAAGCTTTAAACTCGTAAGTCCTGACTTTCAGTGTCTGCAATTCAACAATCTACTATAAATACGACATCACGTAAGGAGGGAGTATGTCCCAATTTGAATCTCTTATAGGGGTCGGACAGATAAAAGTATACCTTTTCAGTGGAGATTGGGACGATGTCATTCCTTTCACTGACACTATTAAGAACCTCTAAAGGATCGGACTTAAACCAGACGGGATCCAAACACCATGGAAATAAGGAACTGAACATATCGGGTTTATCAGAAACTTTCAAAATAAAAAAAATGTTAAATTTTTCATACTTAAAGGGGCTGGGCATGAAGCCGTAGCCTTTAAGCCATTAGCAGGATACAGGCTGCTGGAAAACTTTTTATCCCCTTGAGTGTAGAACTGAATGTTTACTGCTGGTTTATTAAGGTAAGGATCATATGGGTTTTGCAGGATTTATAGAATTTTTAGTGATCTTTAATTAAATGTTGACAGTTTATCAGTTTGATTGATTTTATCAGTTTGACTAATTTTATTGACTTTATCATTTGATCGATTTTATAAACCTTTTGATTTAATCCAAGAATATTATTTAATCCCTTCAGAGATGTTGGTGGACATATTGTTTGTACTCGCTGTTATAGGTATACTAATCGCAATTTATAAGACAAAGTTTTCAAAGACCAAGTCTGCCTAAGAACTTAAAGCAGAGGTCGTCCGATAGCTATAAATGACCAAAAAGAAAAGTCAAAGAGGCTAAAGTTAAAGACCATAAAGGATCGAACAACGACCATCACCAGTCTCGGAATGGCGAGGTGAATAGGGCTAAAACTCATCCTCATAAGACTAATAGTAATAAAACTCCTCGTCCGCACCCCAAAACATGCGCAAACAACTTTACAAGTAGCAAAAAAAACGTTAAAAAAAACAGCAAAAGTAATCACAATAACACTTTCTATAACAACAGAAACAAAAGCGCTAATAGTACTAAAAATAAATATACTAAAAAGAGCAAGAATAGTAGTAAAAACGTTAAAAATAATAACAGTACATCTAGCAAATGCGATAAGACGAAAGAAAAAGAAAATAATAGGAGTTTAATAAATGGAAGGTATAAAATTTTGCTTAGCTTAGGATTTGTTTGAGGTTGAAGAGTCTGGAATTAACATGGAAACGGAAGATGTACTTGTAAGAAAATAGAGAGAGTTGGAGAATGCTTTGGTCGAGTACTTAATCAGGAAGAAACTTACCTTACTCGAAGATGCCTCGCATAGGTTTTCATTGACTACAAAGGATTTAGTTTAAAAAATTAAGAAGTTGGAAATGTAAAACAGGGTAAGTGGCGTATTTGATGAAAGGGGCAAGTATCTTTACATCGAGCAGAAGTAATGGGATTCAGTCAAAAGCTATATCCTGGCAAAGGGAAGACTAAAAAAGACCGACATGATGACCTAATGTGCCAGAATAATCAAGATACCAGAGGGGACAGACGAAGACCTGGTCAAGTTAATAAATGAGGTTTAGTCCCAGTGACTTTACGGAGCAAAGACAAGGTGTTGTATTTATATCCGTAATACTATAATCAAGCCTAACTCTTACCCAAATAGATCGACACCAATAAAATCCCTTAATCTATGACTCCTGTTAATTCCCCTAATTTCGAGTTATCCATTACGTTGCTTATTCATTTTTACATCATAAACTTAAAATTGCATGATTTTAGTGTGCGATTGATCTCAATTGTCCAATAAAGATGAATAATTTTGTTTATATGTTAACAGGATTTGTAAAACCAGATAGACAGACATAAGTGAAAGTAAAATAGGGAAGATGTAAATGAGAGGTACAATATGGATGGATATATTTTGAATATCAGTTTGAATCGTATATTAGTTGCAGATTTTACATGCTCACGGATGTGTTTGTCATAGGGCATTTGCCGTTTTAATTCACGTATGTTGAGATGCAATTGTAGCAATATACAAGCCCGTTCTGCTTTATTACTGTAGGATTGGTGAAGCCTTTGCTACATATCATACACATTCCCTTTGCGTACTGCTTTTATTGCTTTAACTCGCTCTTTTCTCTCCCTAAACTTAAAAGTTGCAAGGGCGATCTGTATCTTTATTAATCATTAGTTTTTCTTTATGGAGTACTTTTTTGATTTTTCTGATTAAAGTACCAGGAAAGTACTTTATGCCCGATAAGAATCCCCAACAGGCCAGGCGTCTTGATTAGATCTTTCCAGGGGTAATGCACGCTTCCTTTAGCCTCCTCCTCCTCTTAAATATACTTTAACCTGACCCCACTTGCCTTATAATACAGATCATACTATTTTACTTCCTGTAAAAGGAGATACCTAAACTTCATCAACATCTGCACCAAACTAAGCAGCATATGCAAGTAGGGATAGATGGTCGTGAATATTTTCTGAAGCGAGTTAAAAACCTTCCCCTAATTCGCCTGCTGCTCGATAATAACGTTGTAGTACAGGTCAATCTTCTTGATCAGATAGGGAACTATGGTCACAATAAAGGTGTTGTATAAAATACGCATTTTTCCCAGCTTCTTGTTCTTTTAGGGCTTTAATATGCTCTACCTGTCGAGCCCAAAAAAGTACTCGGCGTAAGTGGCGTTGTACTTACTCAGGTAGATTAACTATTTCAGGAAATCTATGACAAGGGAGATTTACTGGCTGTAGTATCTGAGTCTCGTCAACTTGGGTGAGCTGTTTAGTAAAGTGTTTACCAAATAGTTTATTCCTTTTTGGATGTATTATTGCAGCAGCTAGATTTACATGTATTCGTAAAAATGTGCCTTACCTTAAACTACGATGCTTTACATCAATTTGTTCGATAGGGGTTGCGTTAAGAGAGGCAGGAGTTATTCACAAAGCTGGCTCTTTTATAAGTTTAATTAATTGCTCTATACTATACTATAAACTTTTCTAAATAACAAAAGCTCAAATTTAAATTCTTCAACTACTAAAAATACAAGGAATAAACAAATCTAAAATAATTACCTTAGGAGAATCAAAATGATCCAGATTTAGCTTGAACAACGAGAAGAGATCTGCGGTACATTTAAATCTTGTTGTAGAGGTCGCTGTTCTGATCGCCACCAAAGCTTTGGAACAGAAGTCCCAGTGTGTCATATCCTCTAAAAATAAGTATGCTAGATACCTGAATGCCAACCTGTAGTTAATTTTTTATGAATGTGCCCATAGATTTCTGATGTACTTCAACTAAAATATCCAGCTTTTAACCAAGGCCTTTGCACTTTGATCCTCGTTGAGAAGGAATTCTTAGTTAACATTAATTTACGTGTGAGAACCTTTTACAGCCTTGCAGGGTCAAGCACGTAGTTGGCCAATAAAGAAAAATCGATCACTTTCTATCATGTTGTAATAAAGAAATACTTTTCCTTCGTAAGGCGAGGGTAGGGAGTTTGTATTGACATAAGTGTCTACAATTTCTCTTAACATTAATGTAGCTAAATCGATACATTCGCAAAGCAACTGTTTAGGTGAGAGGTTTTAAATGTTTATGGATGTATTGATATTGGGGATTTCATTGTTTTTTGTATTGTTTAATTCGTTGTTTTTTAAATGATTCTACTGTTTATTTTGCCCGATTTGGTTATTTTGCCCGATTTGGTTATTTTGC
>Ga0105051_10007237_pt1 | contig 11642 bp, 9 predicted proteins | sample FRY02_FD_78383 | JGI IMG/M metagenome (GOLD analysis project Ga0105051, IMG submission 78383) | Freshwater microbial communities from Lake Fryxell liftoff mats and glacier meltwater in Antarctica - FRY-02 (megahit assembly) | ecosystem: Environmental > Aquatic > Freshwater > Ice > Glacier...
ACTTCGATAAAAACTTCTAAAAATAGAATATATTTAAACATTTAAATTTTGATTACACAATTAATCGACCTATTTTTATTTCTAAAAGCATTTGAAGAAGAATAATGAAGAAAATAATTGAATTTATTTAATTAGCTTATTCCTTAAGATTGTGTATTTATTTGTTTTATAGTCACATAATACTCAATTTATTATTAAAAGCAACGATTATCAAAATAGGATAAATAAAATAATAAAACTTAATTAACTAATAAATTATTAACTCTTTTTTAAGTTAATAAATGGGCCAGCCATCCTTATGCCCTTGTGTTCCCTATAAAAGCGACCAACTATAATCGGATCTACTGCCCTAAAAATACAAAAAATACAAGTAAAAGCCCTATCTTTTCATCCTCTAAAGAATGGAAGAACTAAACAACTAAACCTGGTCCGCTTAAATATAATAAAAATACTCACTGTTTCTACAGTCAATAGGCAGCCACTACAACAATGTAGCCTACCACAACATCAGCCACGCCTTCGACGTAACGACAGTACTTTTCTGTAATAAAGCAAGTATAGGCCATCGACAAGTACATAGTTGAATACGGAATGGGACAGCAAGCCAGCATCTCCTCCGAGTAACACGTCCACATCCTGATAGCAGCATATGCGCATGACAACGGACACCAGGGTCTAACAAATAATTTTTACATCAACTCGTAGGATGGTTTAGCACTTAAATACTCTAACCTCTCACCCCTCGAGCAGATGCACAGCTCAAACCTGCTCTAATGCATCCGGTTACACGGCATACAGGTGTCTCCAAGGTTGAAGCAGCTCATGGTGAGTCTGATCCTGGCCACGGATAACAAGCATCATTTCGAACTTATCAAGAGGGTCCAGTAATACCAGGAGATTGTCAATAAAAGGATTATCGAGCAGCTTGATGAAAATTATCCATTGCCTGATAAGTAACCAGAAATCGTTTTCAGACAGACCCTGCTTGAAATGATTATGCATACGGCGGATGTCAACTCTTGTGGGAAACCCATCGACTAGTACCTCAAGTGGAATTAGAGACTCTATCAAGAGTTTAGCATATAGTATCGAAAAGAAAATGAGCTTTAAATCAAGCACAGTTTTTAGTTTGATCTTAGTAATTGGGAACATAGTGTCGCCAAATCCAACTTAGGCTTTTTTAACTCTATGATATTGCCTCTCTTTAAGGAGGTTTAGGTCATCATGCCTAAATTCAGAACATAAGCAGTAAATGCTCTCAAGATTAAGCAATATTATCAGGCTAAGATTGCAAAAACTTAAGGAAAATAGAAATATTAAATTAAACATGTGTGAGGCAAATGAATTAAAAATGTAAATGTTAATTATCTGAAATTGTAATTAAGTATCAAAATCTCTATACATTTCATCTTTTATATACAATATAATGAACATCAGTGACTTTCAAATTTTTATTTAAAATAAGTTAACTTTAATTAATTAAAGTAAATAAAATTAAAAAAATCTAATATTTCAAAAAAATTAATTCAATTACACATTTACTAGACAAATTTCTGCAAAAGAACAAGTTCTTTTTTTCATTTTCATTTGTTAACAAATTACATGTTCCTCGATAAACAGAATTAAGTAGAAGTTTCTTTTAGATATTTCATAGAACATTCTAGATTTTAAAGTCCTTTTTAAATTCTTAAAAATTGATTGATTCTTTTATAAAATTGTTTGAAATCAACAAATTTGAAAATGGAGATATAAAAATCAGCATAGGACTGGAAAAAAGAAGGAAACGAGGCCTTCAAAAATAAAAACTACTAAAAAGCAATAGATTTCTACTCTCACGCAATAAAATGCGACAGTAAAGATCACAGCTTTTATTCAAACCGTGCCATATGTTACTACAACATGTGTATGTTCCATCAATGCATCGAGGATTGCAATTCCTGCATTAATCTAAAAAGCAATTTCTCAAAAGCTTACAGACGAAAAGGCCTTACCCTCGTCCAGATGCTTAAATTCGGAGAGGCTACTGCCGCATACAAATAAGCAATGATTTTTGATAAAGACATGACAATCAGAAACTAACTGGAAGAAGCATAAAGTATTGAAAATAACTACAACAGATATTTCAAGGCAATATAAGACCAGGACTACCCAGAAGCGCTGTCTTGTATTAACTATGTCATATCGAAAATTGACTCAAGTTAAAATCTTAAGCTTTTGAAGGTGTAATGCCTTGCTAAAACTGGAGATACAGCTGGATCATTGACACTTTTGAAGAGTATCCCCATTGCCACCAATCAGAATCCTGATACCTGGTATTTGAAAGGAATCATTGAGCTTTATGGTGGGGCAAGTTCAAAGGCAGAAAAGATATTCAGAGAGGGTATGAGATTAGATCCCGATAACAAGAAATGCAGACTTGCTCTTAACAAGGCCAAGAGATGTTAAGTATTGAAATAATAGGGAAACTAGGCGATAAAAAAGAACGACTTCGCATAAGCCTAAACCAAATACACCGAGGCATTGAATCTGGACCCATGCAACAAGAAACTAAACGCAGTAATCTTTTCCAACCGGGCCTTAACCTTCATGAAGCGCAAATAGAACCTGAAGGCAATCGACGACCTAAACAAATCCCTGTAACTGGACCCTTCATATTCAAAATCCCTAATCAGACGCGCCTAACTAAACATGTAACGAGGGTAATACACAGCCGCCATAATGGATTACAACAAGATCTAAGAAGTGGATTCTAGCGCCAACATGAAGGCCAAGATAAAGGACGCACAGAAAAAGTAGAAATAAGCAAAAAAGAAAGACTACTACAAGATCCTGGGTATTTAGCGTCATGTGGGAGACACCGAAATCAAGAAAGCATACAAGGCCCTGGCATTAAAATACCACCCTGATAGAAACAGAAGCAAGTCACAGGCCGAACAGGATGAGGCCTCCACCAGGTTCAGGGAAATTGCTGAGGCCTATGGGGTCTTGAGTGATCCCAAAAAGAAACAGAAGTATGACTCAGGGCAGATGGATTATGATGGCGACCAGGGGGATTGTTCTGGCTTTCATGGCGGAGGGGGAGGTGTTGATCCCAATGATATCTTTAAGATGTTCTTTGGTGGTGGAGGTGGAATGGGCGGAGGAAGCATGGGAGGTATGGGAGGCATGGGTGGAGGTGGAAACCAGAAGTATACCTTCAGGTTTGGTTGAAAAATACCCACATAAACTGTTAATTTATATATTTTCACTTTTAACTTACTCTAATCACTTGAAATTTAATTTCATAATTAACATAGAGCTTTAATAGTTAACATAGAGATTTAATAGCAGAGTTTCAACAACAAGCTTTAGTAAAATCTAAATAATTACTAAGATCACATACAAATTAAATTAAATTTCTTAATATTAATTGCCATAATCTTAATTCATAATTAATTATCGTATATCTTAAAATGACCTAACCCTTATAAAAAAAAATATCAACATCCAAAAGTACTTATTTAATTGAGTAATATTAGAATGGATCGACTATTCAAGCGATTAGTAAATCGAACATCATGAAGAATAGAGAGAAAAAAAAGCCTCAAACAAAAATTAAGATAATCACAAAAAATTAGAATCCAGATCATTTCAGTAAGAGAAAAAAAAGAATTTACCGGTTCTATCGTCCTCACATGAGCCAGTAACCAAGCATCTGATTGAAAGTCGTAAATAGCAACTGGCCAGTCTCAGGTAAATGGGAGGAAACACATTGTGGATCTAACTGAGTGTATAGGATTAAAAATCCTTACCTTATCTTAATCAGAAAATTGACTCACTTAGAGATTAGAACAATAAAAAGATTTATAGCATTTATACATCAAGGGAAAAAAAACTTGCCTTTGATGTGAAACTAAAGATTGATCTCTGCTAAAAATGGATTGTAGAAGGTTTTGAAACAAAAAATATCATCAAAATTGAATTAAATAAAAAAATTTCAGGACACTAATATGAAAAGAATGACTCTAAGAATTAAAAACAATACTATAAGCCAAAGAATAAAGACGATCAATAAAAGAACAGAGACTACCAATAAAAGCATAAATAGTATCAATAAAAGAATAGAGAATATGAAACCAGAGATAAAAATTATGGATCAAAAATCAGAGGCTATGAACCTAAACATAAAGAATTTTAATCTAAACATAAAGGCTATGACCCTAAGCATAACGGCTATGAAAATAAGGACAGATAATTTGAGAAAAATACCAAAAATCGAGATTACGAGCCTAAAAACAAAGATTAAAAAGACAAAAATCAATATCATTAAGAGGAAAACAGAGACTATCGACCTGTTAAGCAATAACATCCAAAGCACACAACTTCGACAAGATTCTAATCGAAATAGACCCTTGTTCTGGAGAAATAAACTCAATTTAAAAAAAGTATAACTATTTTTATATTCTAGAATACATTGAAAAGAATCCTCTCATTTAAAAGCTTTAACAGAAAGTTGAAGAATAATTGGCTCAGAAAAAACTCAGAAAAGACAAACCCAAAAAAGATAAAACATCAAAATTCTATTCGAAAAATCCTTTTTAGACATTTGACTAGTCAGATTGATAAAAAAACCTTTTTAGTCATTAACTAGTCAAATTTATTCTAAAAATATCACTGTCTAGGATGTCTTAACCTGCTTGGCCGAAGATGCTTTTTTAACAATGAATCTTGATATATTCCATTGGAGTGCTTTTATTAATCAGAAATCATTTTATAACTAAAAATACTAAAAATTATGTATAAACAATTTTAAGTGTTATAAGAGGCAAATAATTAAATTAGCAATCGGTTGATATAAGTTTAGATTTAAACCAGTCAAGTTTATAAAAATTGCTTATACAGATGATTGAATTGGAGAACAGTAATTCACAAGAAGACGTTTAAAACTGTCCGTAAATCATTCACATGGTAAACTACTTTGCTCAACTCAAGCTCATAAAATAGAAAAAAACTAAATAAAGATAGGAAGCTAAAATGGCTGAACAAAAAATAATTCAACTAAACAGAAAAAGTTATCAAAAGCCATAAAATAATCAGTAAATCCTCCACAATTTCAATGAAATCATGCATGTTAAAAAATTATAAAGAGAGAAAATCCAACAATATCAGAAGGTACCATACGAGATTAAAAACATATAAAACTAAGAGCAGATAAAACAGTAGTCGATAAGAGCTATTAGCAATAAAAATGTTTAATAGTAAAGTTAGGGCAAATGTCAAAATTTCCTTTAGGGAGATAACTTGCCATTATTAGAAAATTGCCTCTGCCCATAAAAATATAGAGACGAATAGTAATTGATAAACCGGGAGAAGGAAACAAATGTATAGAACCAGAAATGTCAGCAGAAATAACTAAAAAGAGTATAACCCAGGCTAATCTTATCTGTACTTAAGTTTTTCCTTTTTGTAGTAGTTGTCTGCTTACTTGCATCATTTTACTCTGAAATTATCAACTCCTGTACTAGTATGGCTCATTTTTTCACTCGTAGGCAATACTTGATTCGACCTTTGACCATCAAGGCACCAGCAATCAAAGTTAATCACCTTTTATAGAATCTTTAGCATAAAAGGAAAAAATAACTTTGGACTGTCTTAAAACAGTAAATTATCTTAGCTGCTATCATTGACAGCCAAGAATAATAGAACCTGATTGGCTAAATAAATCAATAAAACATAAAATACTATCATGAGGCGTCAAAATAAAGAATTAATTTCGATTAATAAAATTTCATTTTAAAAGGATGATCGACTGTTAAACAAGTTAAAAAACGAAAAAAATATTTAGTCATCATTTCTATAATTGAAATCTCTTAATTTAGTTATTTTATCTAATTCATTGACATATTTTAGCTTATAAAATATTTTTTAGCTATTTTAGTGGAAATATAATAAAACTTCAGATAGTCTAGTTTCGTATTTTGAAATCATATTTTGAGAATAATACATTTTATGGGAAGTGAACAGGCTAAAGTTTTAACGCGGCAAAAAAACAATCATTCTTTCAATGCAGGCGATTTTAGTAGTTTCAATATTGATAAAATAAAGCCAAATAACCAATTTTTCACTCACTAAAATAAAAATGTCTCGTCAAGCCTTGATATCCGAAATTCCTCATCATTTGCTTAGCATTAACTAATTTCCTCGATAATATAGCGTATGCCTTCAATAGCAAAACAAAGTTCAGTCTTAATTAACTCAAAACCATAACTTTCTGTAAAAGACCAAAATGCTAAATTACAAAAACTAACAAAAAAAAACGACTAATTACGCAAGGAACTTATCTCGATAAACAAAAAATTATCAGAACAATTACAAAAGAAAAAGATTCCGAACTTAATGAGCCAGCACAGTAAGCAATAAAACTTTATTGAGAGTAATTAAGATAAGACAAAGAGCAAATTTTAGAAGATTGCCTTAAAAAGATAATTGTAAAATGCGTACAATAAGACGACACAGTATAAGAAACAAATATAAGAATTGAAAAAAAACGACTCTCCCTAAAATAATATCAAGCTTAATGAGGGAGAAGATAAGATTATACAAGTCGATCAGGAGATTCATAAAATACTTAAATTAATCGAATCGATGGAAACTGTTGTAGGAAAGTAGACGAGAATTATCAGATAGTGTCAAGATTAGATAGAAAGTGGATAAGTGAACGATTATAAGAAATAGATATCAGCCTTGAAGGAAAGAGTCAAGAAGTGGAAATAAGTCAGTAGAATAAAGGAAAAAGACTAAAAAATGAGACATTAGCTGTTGATTCAATTTTAGAGAAAACTCAGATAAACCAACGGATAATACCTTCCATAGTTCAAGAACTACAGTCTAACCAATGTCTAAACCTCTCGATTATAAACCCGTCCAGGAGAAAACTCCGGAATAATCTAAAAAAATTCACGAATAGTCTAAAAGCCCAGTAACAAACTAAAACGTTCATCTTAGACAAAAAAGTCATAAAAGTAATTCCGATATCTACCGTCCAAACTTTAGATAGAATAAGCCTAAACCTAACTAAAACAGCAAAAGGAAAAGCACGAGTAATTTCATAGAAAAATTGACTTCTTATTAAGGAAGAAAAATTAGTTAAAAGAATAGAGATAAAAAATATAGTAGAAACTGATTTTACATTAGAAAAAGTTGGATAATTTTAATTATAAGAAGGAGAGGTACATGCAGCTTATTATGGGCAATATCTCCGGAGGCGTGTAAATTAACTTGGAAGGGATCATGAGTGAAAATGACAATTAAGGACAAGAAGCAACATCAGACAATCTGATCACAAAGGGGGAAAACTTAGAGGGTCAGGTATAGTTCGACGATAAAAAAGCAATCAAAAACTACGACAAAGTCTTCTAAAAACTCAAAATTATTACAGTCAACATATGGACAAATTAAAAGAACCACATAGTTGCTATCCAGTTCTTTTACACCGATGGCTATAATTTTTATGTCGGTAAGAAATCTTCCTAAAACAAACAGCTTTAATAAAAAAAGAGCCTTGAACTGTAGGAAAATGACCACTTGAAGCATGTAATGGGAATTTTTAACAATAAGACTAAGTTCTTATAATTTTTGGTACTGTAGTCTTGTAAGGGGAAGATACTGAAAATCGGTAAGTAATCGTTTAAGAATGATAATTTTCACATCAGGACTAGTAAGGCCCAACACCCTGCCATTATTACAGGTGCTTCTACCTTTGATGGAACATATTGGAGGATAAATCGCCTAGATTTTAATATTGTCATCTAATGATACTTTTTTCATACTACAATTGAAGATTCAAGGCCAATTGATTAACACAATAACTATAAATTGGTTAACAAAATGACCATAAATTATAAAAACCTAATTATACTCAGGAATATCTGAATAAGATAATATACGAACTGATAAAAGATAAATTAAAGATCACCGATATAGATGAAATAAATTTATGCCTTCTACATGCTTCAACCGTAAGGGAAATACACGTCCTTTAAGATTCCACAGGCATTGTTATTTTCAGGTTTATCTGTTCCTTTGACCGTTTGATAAACTATATTAAGATACCCGTTGTTTCCCCATTTTAACCCGAATGAATTTTTCACCACTAGATAGTAACTGGTAGTGCTTTTTAATTAAAGCGTCCCTTTGGTTGTGATTTATCCCCAGCCGGTAGCTAGCATGTAATGGTTTAGAGCTCCAGATCCACAAGTTAATGGTGCAGTGTAAAGCCCCGCTCCGTAACTAATGAATTTACTGTCGGTTTTAGCATCAAAACCAACAATTATTGGTTGCTGGAAGATTGCGCTTTTTAACTTTGTCACATCAGAAGCTACTTTTGTGCAATTGTCGATTTACCACACCTTTTTTCCAGCATTATAAGCACAAGAACCTGTTTTAGAAGTGTATGGATAATCAGACTCCTTCATTGCTCCTTTATTTATCAGATAATGAAGAGAGTTCAAAGAATTTCCTCCCTCACATCCTGTATTTCCCATTTACTTTGTGCAGTCAATTAACTGTTGAGGTGACATTTGTTTAAATTATTTTAAAATTTTATACATTGATGATTAAACGGCCCCAACCGTGGCAATCGCATATCCTGACGCACATGCACCTTGAGTAAGTACTATTGGATTTATCATACCTGCATAATAAAAATAAATACTAGCGTTAAGAGTAAAATTGGCTTCAAATTTAGCTTGATCCGGAGCCTGAGGGCCATTACAGGCAAAATCAGCATTAACATGGATATTAAGATCGGCATTTAGATACATTTCAGCAAACTCTTAATGAGTGAGATCAGAGAACTGATTTAAGGCCATTTTCATTAATTCCTCTCCAGCTTGATACTTAAGATTATGTTCCTGTACCATCTTATAATTGCTGTCAAAGAGTCGACGTCTATATGTTTATTCAACAACATTATTATAGTGTTTGGCAAATTATGATTTCCAATTCTCGAAGATAGGATTCTGAAGTTCGTCGGAGCCATTACTCTAAAAGCCGAACAACAGTATCGAGGATATAACTAAAATCGATATTAGGAGGATCGAAGTATGTTGCATGTTAAAAGTATAAAATAAAATAATATAAGATTCGTGTGATTGATAGTTTTTTTATAATCGACCCGAGTTTATTTAACATTTGTTTAGTTTTTATTTGACAATGATAGCAGATATAATAATTTAGTGTATGGTAGATTTTAATAAGGATGCATTCGATTTGCTGTTAATTCGTAGACGATTGATTTAGATTTTCTGCCAATTTGTTATCGATATATAAATTTTCTCTCACCTCTCAATCTTCATTAATTTATTCTGAATGGATATGAACAGTCTTCATTGGTTTGCCAGTTTGCGTACCAGTCGCTGGTTTTAGTCGTTTGTTGTCTCAAGTGTTCGGAGCATATTGGCGTATTAGGCTTGAAGCTTTTAATGCTATATTAGGTCTGCTTATTCTTCATACGAGTTTTAATAGTATTCATATTTTTACATTTACCCCTATTTTTAAAGCCTTTTTACGTGCTCAATTCTATCACGATTCTATCTTGTTAGACCTGCTATTAGTTATTTGACTTCTTAAATTTATTCACACAAAGTTAAGACGCAGGGAATTTATCTTAGTTTAGCTCTTTATAGGGTCGCTTTTGCTTGAAGCTCCTCCTTATATTTAATTAATGCAATGCTTTCTTCCTCTCTTTTCAATAATTGATGCTTTTTTTCATTGCATGGTTGACCATTTACACATAAGCATTGTGATTTTAACAAGCGGATTATGGCCATTTTGGGGTTTTAAAAGCCGGATAAATCTAAACTCATTTTGAAATCTTTTATGTTGCTGAAGTTCCTTAAAAGTAAAAATCTACCTCTTATTAATTTCGAATTCTTTTTTATATTTGTGTTTACGATTTAAACAAAATCACAACTTTATATTTGTATCCATTTTAGAAATGATATATTTACTGAATGATTTATACAAAAATATTTGGTGTTTGGATACATTTCCTTCGTGATCGTATCGGTTAAATGAAGAAAAAATATTACCAAAATAGATCAAATATGTCTGGTAAATCATTTTCTTTAAGTAAAGGTTTGATGATCATTTTTTCCAGTGAAAGTGAATACAGTTTTTCCTCTTCCTTAGAATTCGTGGAATTAGTACTGGCCCCAAGCTTGAGTTTTGGTTGTATGATCTCTGAGATTACTGATGGCTCCGACTTGATTTTTGCCTTGCTCAATGTGTCCTTTATACCCCTTGTTGACGTAATCGTGGAATGGATCTTCGAATGAGAGGGTGTAGCAATCATTTGTTCCCTGAATCTTAATGGTTACGGCTCCAATAATGGCTTTATATGACCCCCATGAACTTGGTACAAGTCTGGCTGTGTAGAAAAGTCCTGGTCGAATGACGTTAGTCTTGAAATCTTCTTAAACTCTTCCTTCCTTCATATGCCATGAAACAACTTCGATTGGATATTCAGAATCATTTCTGATCTGGACTTGATGTAGCCCGAAGTTTGCCCAATTATTTCCTTGTTCGACATATCTCGAATAGAAGTAGTAATGAACATTGTGATGGTTACCAAAGTTGTTGGTTGGGTAGATGTGTGTAGATCTCATTAAATAAATTTTATATCTTCTTAATTGAAATCATAGTATTAATACTAAAGTCTGTTTATATGTTAAAAACGGGATTAATTTTATCGTAATTATAAAATAAATGAGGTAAAATAATAGATGATGACTGCTTATAAAAATATTTGCTATTGATAAAAGCATAGTCAGTTAATTTTAATTTTAATTAATTCAGGCTTAGATTTGCTCTTAGATTGAACCATAATGTTAAATATGAAACAGATATAAAATTAATTATATTCTATAGCTTAAAAATAGCATAAAATATCTTCCACAACTACCTTAAACAACAAAACCTAATATTGAGACAAAGAATAATATCCGCTTAGCTGACAATAAATAACTATGACTAAAAATCGACAAAAAAGACAACAAAGCTCACACATAAATCTCTCAACCTTAAAAGGCTACCTCAAAGCCTATGCTATCTCAATACCATCCTCCTATACGCCTCCTCGACGACATCAACATCAACCTGCTCCGTCCTTTTCTCCATCTTCCTGGTTGCATGCAGCCTCGCATCCCCTTCTGGCATCTTAGACTACTGCAAGACCTTCTGCTAATTTCCTGCTCTAATCTAATTCGACTCCTTATACTACTGCAAGACCTACATGCTCTCTTCTATCAGCTGCTGTGTGAATATCTTGCTGATTATGCCCAGGATGTTTTTGCAGTCCTTTTTTGCCCTAAGTCCCGGATGCACCCTGTTCAGGCATTCATCGATCACGCTGCTTGTACGGGGGTTCATCATTAATGTGTCCTTGTACATGAAATTACGGAATTGTGTCTAATATGACTATAGAATTGGGTCTACTGATTCTTCTTAAATGCATTGCACAGCTTATTGGACTATCTACTGTGCCTTCTATATTACTATCTATTCCTTGTCATGTTTCTATTCATTGTCGTTCTTATTGTGCTTTTATGCATTATTGTGCCTTTATTCATTATTTTTCTTTACCTACATCAAATAGCCTGTCT
>Ga0105051_10007238_pt1 | contig 11640 bp, 16 predicted proteins | sample FRY02_FD_78383 | JGI IMG/M metagenome (GOLD analysis project Ga0105051, IMG submission 78383) | Freshwater microbial communities from Lake Fryxell liftoff mats and glacier meltwater in Antarctica - FRY-02 (megahit assembly) | ecosystem: Environmental > Aquatic > Freshwater > Ice > Glacier...
CGCGAAACCCCTCAATGCCTTCAATCAACGCCTCTGCAGTCTTGTGAGCTAGAGCTCCACCGGAGAGACCGAACTGCGAACGCATCAGGGTCGGGATGCCGTCGCCGACGGTTACTGCATAGTCCCGAATGTAGTAGAGATTCGACACGAATTTGCGAATATCGGCCATGGTGGTGCAATCCCTTTTTTGCAGCGCGAAGGGCGTGACACTGTCCAGCACATAGGCGGGGCTGGGCGTCGTTGCGCCACATCTGGCCATCTGGAAATACAACTCGCCCGCAACCTGAGCGGTGCAACTACCCACGCCAGGCAGGCAGTTTTCGGCATGCCTCACGAACAGCACATCGGTGCTCGGCTTCGGCCTTGTCACGATAGAGCCACAGACCGACAAGGTCGGAGAGGGAACCGTCGCTGCAATCTCGTACCCCTGGACCGCCATCCCGACCAAGTTGGTCTTGTATTGCGCTGTCCATGACGCGTAGTTTAGGCAAGGGTCTGGGACTGTAGAAGGATAGTCCACAGGGACGTTGGTGGCAGCCAAACTGTCAAACTCAGGGATATAGCCATCCCAGAACCCGGCATGCGAAATGTCAGCCTGCAGCAGTTGCAGGGCAAAACGGCCATTCTCGATGAGCCGGTTGGTCTTGCTCATCTCGCTGTTGTTGCGGCTGACGTTAATAAGCAACGTCACTAAAGCCAACACGATCAACAGGCCAATGACCATGGAAATCATCAGTTCCACCAGCGTGAAACCGTCCTGCAACCGCCCGGGGCGCTGAGCGGATGAGACTGGCTGGAGTAAGCGGTACGGCCTGTTCATAACGCCGCAATCCGCACTAGCGTCGTTACCGTGCGACGGCACCTGTCGCCAACACATGGCGAGCCCGCAGACGCGTTGTAACTATTTGCACCGCACGCTACCGACAATGAAGGCGCTGCAATTGGTGTCAAGCCCTGCCAGGCAACAGTCAATAGATAGTCCGAACCAATTTGTTCGATACATCCCCGACCGCCGATCATGGCGCCCAACTGCGTAACGCCGGAGTTGGTAGTTTCGGCCGCACCCTGCAAAATACTGCACCACTCGCTCAAGTCGCGCTGTACCGTCGTGTTGGTGGTGCTGGGGCAGGTCATGCCCGCCCCCAGCGGATTGGCTGGCACGACCACATAGGAAGCAGCGTTATTTCGGTTGACCGTCATGCGGTTGGCAATATCGTTGAGAATCAGTAGCGCCTGACTTCGCTGGTACGACTCCATTTCGGACATCTGCAAGCGCATTTGCAATCCGGCCATCCCGAGAAGGCCAAAAGCAATGATAACGAGAGTGACCAGCACCTCAATCATGGACGCGCCGCGTTGGCTGGAAAATTGTCGACCTGACAGCATTACCATTTACTTGCGGGGCTCTTGACCCCGGCACTTGTTAGTGTCAAATTGCCGTCGCTGACCTGCTGGCCCGTAGCGGTGAAGGTGATGGTGTAGTCAGGCACGGTAGCCGTGCCAACAGTGATGGCGTAACTGTAACGGGCACTGACTTCCGTAGGCAGACGATAGCCGCTGGTTGCAAGCTCTGCCGCGGTGGCAAAAGCGCGGTTAGCCAAAAGAAACTGCTGCTGGCGGTTGGCGATGTCCAATATTTGCGCCTGCGCAGCCATGCGGTTGGACTTGATGATGTGCGTGGTGTAAGACGGGTAGGCTACCGCCGCGAGGATACCCACGATAGCGACAGTGATCATCAACTCTATCAACGTGAACCCGAGCTGTCTTGTCTTTTGCATGCCAATTCCTCGTACTGTCTGTAAACTTTAACCCATACCCGCAAGAGTTCCTCTAGTCCCCCGATGCTCGGTCATCTTTCGGGTATGAACGGCCTTTCTGGATTGAAAATTACTGAACGGGCGGGCATGAAGCTGTTTCTGATGAAGTTCGTATGGCCCAGAACAAGCGCCACAAGTTGCAAATGAGATACTGGCATCTTGCCCGCCTTCTCCGCACAACATGCCACTGCACATCCCCGAGATAGACCATGCCCTTGACTTGGCACGCCGCGCCCTGCTGGTTACTGCCCCGAATCCCCGCGTCGGTTGCCTGCTCGTGTCAGACAGAGGCACGGTCATCGGCCAGGGTCACACCCAACAAGCAGGCGGTCATCACGCCGAAGTCATGTCGCTTTCAGACGCAGCTGCGCGAGGCCACAACGTCAAAGGTGCAACCGTATTTGTGACGCTGGAACCCTGCTCGCACCACGGCCGCACACCGCCGTGTTGTGATGCTCTGATTGCAGCAGGTGTCAAGAAAGTGGTTGTTTCCGTTCAAGACCCGAACCCGCTGGTGGCAGGTCAGGGTATCGCCCGCCTTCGCGCGGCGGGGATCGAGGTAGAGGTTGGCCCTAGCGGGGCTGAATCGCGGGAACTGAACATTGGCTTTTTCAGCCGCATGATCCGCAAAACGCCGTGGGTGCGAATGAAGGTAGCTGCCTCGCTTGACGGCCAAACTGCTTTGCTCAATGGCCAAAGCCAGTGGATCACCGGGGAAGCGGCTCGTGCCGATGGCCATGCCTGGAGAGCGCGCAGTTGTGCGGTGCTGACGGGTATTGGTACGGTGCTGGCGGATAACCCCAGACTTGATGTGCGGCTTGTACAAGCCAGCCGCCAGCCGCATGCAGTGATTGTTGACAGCAAACTTGAAATACCTCTAGATGCTCATATTTTAATAGCTGGTCGCACAAGATTTATATATGCTTCAAACCAAAATGATGCTAAAAAAGCAGCTCTGGAAGCGTTGGGGGCGACGGTTATCTACATGCCTGACGAGGTTGGTAAAGTTGACCTGCCAGCCATGCTGCGCGACTTGGCACAGCGTGAAGTCAATGAACTGCATGTTGAGGCTGGGCACAAGCTCAATGGCTCGTTCATCCGCGAAGGCCTAGTCGATGAATTACTGGTCAACCTGGCACCGAGGCTGCTGGGCGCCGGGCAAGGCATGGCCAGCTTTGGGACGCTGCAAAGCTTGTCTGAGGCTACCCAACTGCAATTTTTATCGACTGAAATGGTCGGCGACGACTTGCGCATACGGGCGCGCATGGCTGGGCGAGACCAGTTTTAAGCCGCATCACCAACTGCTAATGTGTCCCGTCCCGACGCGGCGCATGGATTACCTGCGAAAATAGTCTCATGTTTACTGGAATCATCACCGGCGTGGGGCGCATCGTCGCCATCCATAGCCTGGGCAGCACCTCACACCACGGCAAGCGAGTCACCATTGAGACGCCTGCGGATTACCTCCACGATGTCGGTTTGGGCGACAGCATCGCGCTGAACGGCGCCTGTATGACAGCTGTGAGCATAGACACCGGTCAAAATCAGTTTGCCATTGATATATCAGCCGAGTCTCTTAGCAAAACCAGCGGCCTCACAGAGCTGGGCGTGATCAATCTGGAAAAAGCCCTGCGCGCCAGTGACAGGCTGGGCGGGCACATCGTGTCGGGTCATGTCGATGGCATGGGCCAGGTCGCCCATTTTGCTGAAATGGGCGAAAGCTGGGAGTTGCGCATTATTGCGCCTCAAGCGCTCAGCAAATACATGGCCTACAAGGGCTCAATCACTGTTAACGGTGTGAGCCTGACAGTCAATAGCGTTCAAGATTTTCCTGACTCCCAAGGCTGCGAGATCAGTATCAATATCATTCCGCACACGATTACCAACACCGCGCTTGGCAGCTTGAAGGCTGGCAGCAGCGTGAACCTTGAAATCGACACTGTGGCGCGCTATGTAGAGCGTATGTTGTCTTCAGAAAGCATTCAAAAATGACCCACTCCTCGGCGGCCCACCCGACCCCCTCCGCTAGCGCTTTGATTTCCCCAGTAGAAAACATCATTGCCGACATGCGTGCCGGAAAGATGGTTATTTTGATTGACGAAGAAGACCGTGAAAACGAAGGCGACCTGGTACTGGCTGCTGATCATGTGACGGCAGAAGCGATCAATTTCATGGCGCGCTTTGGTCGTGGCCTGATTTGCCTGACGCTGACGCGCGAGCGTTGCGAGCGGCTGGATCTGCCGCCCATGGTCACGCGTAATGGCGGCAAGTATTCCACTGCCTTCACCGTGTCGATAGAGGCCTCCGAGGGCGTGACGACAGGCATCTCAGCCGCTGACCGGGCACGCACCGTGCAGGCCGCTGTGGCCAAAAATGCCAGCGCCAGTGACTTGGTGCAGCCCGGCCATATCTTTCCGCTGCAAGCCGTCGATGGTGGCGTGCTGATGCGTGCTGGGCATACCGAGGCAGGTTGCGATCTGGCAGCGATGGCGGGTTGCTCGCCTGCGTCTGTTATTTGCGAGATCATGAAGGACGATGGCACCATGGCGCGGCTGCCTGACCTGTTGGTTTTTGCGTCCGAGCATGGCCTGAAGATTGGCACGATTGCGTCGCTGATTGAACACCGCAGCCGACATGAATCACTGATTGAAAAAATCGGCAGCCGCACTTTAAACACCGCGTTTGGTGAATTTACCGCCCATGCATTCAGAGACAAGCCCGGCCAGGGTCTGCACCTGGCCTTGAGCACAGGCAAGTGGGAAGCGAATGAAGCCGTGGCCGCAAGGGTGCATGAACCACTGTCGGTGCTGGACGCACTTGAAGTCGGCCGTGCCATGCATTCGTGGAACCTGGACGAAAGCCTGAGATATATCGCCAACGCGGGGAAAGGCGTGGTGGTGCTGCTCAATTGTGGCGAAAGCGCCGCGCAGTTACTGGCCCAGTTTGAAGGCACGGCGCGCGCCAGCCAGGCACCCGAGCGCGGCCGCATGGACTTGCGCACCTATGGCATTGGCGCGCAAATTTTGCGGCATTGTGGCGTGCAAAAGATGAACCTCCTCGGCAACCCCAGGCGCATGCCCAGCATGATGGGTTATGGGCTGGAAACGTCCAGCTACATCACCAAATAATTATCACAAGGGAGCACAACATGTTTGGCGCAGACAGGGGAGCAGCAGACAAGCTGGATGGTAAAAAATTAATCATTGGCATCGTGCAGGCCCGCTTTAACGAGAGCGTGACAAACGCCCTGGCCACCGCCTGCCTGCGCGAGCTGGCAGCGCTTGGCGTAGACAGCAAGCACATCACCCACGTCAAAGTGCCCGGCGCGCTTGAAGTAGCCAGCGCCTTGCAGGCGATGGCTGAAAGTGACAAGTACGATGCGCTGATTGCGCTGGGCTGCATCATTCGCGGTGAAACTTACCACTTTGAGCTGGTTGCCAACGAAAGCGGCGCAGCCGTGACACGCGTGGCGCTGGACTACCAGTTACCGATTGCCAACGCAATTTTGACAACAGAAAACATGGCGCAAGCACAGGCACGACAAACTGAAAAGGGCCTGGATGCCGCACGCGTTGCAGTTGAAATGGCCAATCTGCTCAACGCGCTGGCCTGAAACAATAGACACACCATGACTGAAATAAAAACAACAACAAAACCAAAACGCCCACCGCAAACCCGTACCGGGCTGACCGACACAGGCGTGAAAAAAGCCGCTGACAAATCAGCCCGCACACGCGCCCGTGAATTTGCTATGCAGGCGCTTTACCAGCACTTTGTGGGTCGTAATACCGCTGATTCAATTGATATGTTCACACGCGACCTGGTGGGTTTTCATAAAGCGGATTCAGCGCACTACGAGGCGCTGTTGCACGGCTGTATCGAACAAGCGGCCCAGCTTGACGCAGCCATCACCCCACTGCTGGACCGCCCGATGGCTGAGATTTCACCGGTCGAGCATTCAGTATTGTGGATAGGTGCCTATGAGTTTAAAAACTGCCTGGACGTGCCTTGGCGCGTCGTGCTCAATGAATGCATTGAGTTGGCCAAGGCCTTCGGCGGCACCGATGGCCACAAATATGTGAACGGCGTGCTGAATAAATTGGCACCCGCCATGCGCGCCAGTGAAGTCGCCGCTGACAGGCCACTACAGCGTTGATGCCATGAGGATTGCGCAGCGCGCAGAGCGCATTGAACCGTTTTATGTGATGGAAGTGGCCAAGGCAGCAGCAGCCATGGCCAAAGAACTTGCGGCTACCGCCAAGCCAATGATTTTTTTAAACATTGGCGAGCCCGACTTTACTGCCCCGCCGCTGGTACAAGCTGCTGCCGCCAAAGCGATTGCAAATGGCAACACCCAGTACACGCAAGCCACCGGGCTACCAAAGCTGCGCGAAAAAATCAGTGGCTGGTATGCCTCGCGTTTTAACGTTGATGTAGCTCCCAGTCGCATCGTACTGACTGCGGGCGCATCTGCTGCACTTCAGCTGGCCTGCCTGGCGCTGATTGAAGCCGGCGACGAGATGCTGATGCCGGATCCCAGCTACCCTTGCAATCGCCATTTTGTGAGTGCTGCAGAAGGCAAGGCGGTGCTGATACCGACGACCGCTGCTGAACGCTTTCAATTGACCCGGGCCAAGGTAGAGGCCGCTTGGGGCGTGGACAGCCGTGGGGTTTTGCTGGCGTCACCTTCCAACCCGACGGGTACGTCGATAGCACCCGAAGAATTGCAACGCATCGCCGAGTACGTCGCCAGCCGCGGCGGTATCACGATGATTGACGAGATTTATCTGGGGCTGAGCTACGAAGAGTACTTCGGCCATACGGCTTTGGCCATGCCTGGTGAATTGGGCCAAAGCGTTATCAGCATCAACAGCTTTAGCAAATACTTCAACATGACGGGATGGCGGCTGGGCTGGCTGGTCGTGCCTGATGCCTTGGTGCCAGTGATTGAACGCATCGCGCAAAACCTTTTTATTTGCCCCAGCACCATCGCCCAGCACGCGGCCCTTAGCTGCTTTGAGCCTGATAGCCTGGCCGAATATGAGCGCCGCCGCAGCGAGTTCAAAGCGCGGCGTGACTACTTTATTCCTGAACTCAATCGCCTGGGCTTGAGCGTACCGGTGATGCCTGACGGCGCTTTTTACGCCTACGCTGATTGTTCAAAAACCGCAGCGCAATGGGGTTTCAATAGCAGTTGGGATTTCGCGTTTGAACTGATGAAGCGCGCTCACCTGGTTGTGACACCAGGGCGGGATTTTGGCAGCAGTGCGCCTGAGCGCTACGTACGCTTTTCAACCGCCAGCTCCATGGCGCATTTGAAAGAAGCCATTTCAAGGCTGGAGTCAGTGATTGACTGATGCGGCTTTCAAATGGCCAATCAGGGTGTACTGGGAAGACACAGATGCAGGTGGTATTGTCTTTTATGCCACTTACCTGAAATTTTTTGAACGTACGCGTACCGAATGGTTCAGATCATCAGGCATTGAACAACAGCAGCTCAAAGAAACAACCGGCGGCATGTTTGTGGTGGCTGAAACTACTTTGAGATACCTGCGTCCTGCCCGGCTGGATGATGAACTGACTGTTACCGCCCAGCTACAGGAAAGTGGACGTGCAGCCATGACAATCTACCAGCAAGTCTGTTTAGGCAACACGCTGTTGTGCGAAGGCACGATTCGCATTGGTTGGGTGGACGCAGCCAGCCTGCAGCCCGGCCGCATTCCGCAAAATATCATCGAAAGATTAAAAGTTTGAAAGAAGCATCATGAACCAGGATCTGTCGATTGTTAACCTGCTGTTAAATGCGAGCTGGGTGGTTCAGGGCGTTGTGGCACTGCTGGTGGGGGTATCGATTGCCAGTTGGGCCGCCATCATCCGCAAGATCATGGCGCTCAAGAAGGTACAAAGCCTCAACGATGAGTTTGACCGTGAATTCTGGTCTGGCACCAGCCTGAATGACCTGGCCGCAGGGGCTGTACAAAACGCCAAACACTCCGGCCCCATGGAACGTATTTTTGCCAGTGGCATGCGTGAATACCAAAAACTGCGCGAGCGCCGCATCACCGACCCCGGCACCTTGATGGACGGCGCGCGCCGCGCCATGCGGGCCAGCTACCAGCGCGAGGTGGATGCGATTGAATTGAATCTGTCGTTTTTGGCGACTGTCGGATCAGTCTCGCCTTATGTAGGCCTGTTTGGCACGGTTTGGGGGATCATGCATGCTTTTACGGCGATCGCATCGCTGGAGCAAGTCACGTTGGCCACCGTTGCACCAGGCATAGCAGAGGCATTGGTAGCTACCGCCATTGGCCTGTTTGCAGCCATCCCGGCAGTTGTGGCGTACAACCGGTTTGCGCACGATATTGACCGCATTGCCAACAAGCTGGAAACCTTCATTGAAGAGTTTTCAAATATTTTGCAACGCAATCTGGGCGCGCAGTCCCCATCGGGTCACTGACCATGCCAGCCATATCACAACGAGGCCGGGGTCGCCGCACCATCAGTGAAATCAACATGGTGCCTTTCATTGATGTGATGTTGGTGCTGTTGATTATTTTCATGGTCACTGCGCCACTCATCACGCCCAGCATGATTGCCCTGCCCAAAGTTGGCAAAGCCGCAGCGCAGCCGGAAAGCCCGGTGCAAATCATGATTGGCAAAGACGAGGTGATCCAGATCAAAATCAAAACCGACAGCGTGCCGAGCAACGTCACCACGGTGGCGGCTGACATCGTGAAACTTGAGCCCAAAGTCACACTGGTAGCGCTGGATGCCGTGCCCGTCGTCATCAGCGCTGACAAGTCCACCAAATACGAAACGGTGGTCAAGGTGATGGATAACCTGCAAAAAGCCGGTGTCTCACGCGTCGGCCTGTCAGTGCAGACCAGCAAATAAAGCCGCCAGGCCCGACTAGCCCGATATGCCCAGCGCACTAGACCGCATTGACTTTGGCCCGCCGCGTGATGGGAGGGCTGTTCGCTCGTTTGGTTTGGCGCTCTTGATCCACGCCGCGCTGATAGCGGCGCTGACTTGGGGCGTGAACTGGAAACGCACCGACAGCGCGGCGACGTTTGGTGCTGAACTGTGGTCTAACCTGCCATCTGATGCAGCGCCAATCAATCCCGCGCTGCCCGAGGCAGTCCCACTCCCGGCACCCGTCGTCAAACAGCCCGTTGTGCAAGCGCCACCTGAGCCCACATCCAATGTTGACATTGCGCTTGAACAGGAAAAAAAGCGCAAGCGGCTGAAAGACCAGCAGCTTGCGCAAGAAAAAATCGAGCGCGACAAAGCGCAACAGCTAAAAGCAGAGCAGCTTAAAGCCGAGCAACTGGCCAAGGCCGAGCAGGCCAGGGCAGACGCGCTAAAAGCCAGGCAGTCGCAGCAGTCAGCCGAGAAGCAGCGTGATGACAACCTGAAACGCCTGAATGACCTGATGACAAACGCTGGCGGTAGCCCACAAGGCGGTACCAGCCGCGCGTCGGCTGGGGGTAGGGGCAGCTCCACCACTTACAGTGCCATTGCGCGTGCAGCGGTGATACCCAACGTGGTGTTTACCGAATCTTTCGAGGGCAACCCGCTGGCCAAGGTTGAGGTCAGGCTGCAATCTGACGGCACCATCATCAGTTCGCGTGTGGTGCAGGCCAGCGGTAACGACAATTGGGACAGGGCTGTGTTAAACGCCGTCATTCGCACACGCGTCATGCCCAAGGACGTGGACGGCAAATTGCCCGACACGATTTTGATCCTGGAATTCAAGCCGCGCTTTTAATTTCAAGCGCTATTAATTCAGGAGTTCTTGCGCCCGTATTTATTGGACTGTGGTCTTATTTGACATCTGAAAACGACCTTTTTATGCTTCTTTTAGCATCTCAAGCCTTTTTGGGTCCATCCACGACTTCAGCCGCGCTGCGGTAAGCCTCCACCGCTGATGGCACACCGCAGTAAATGCTGGCATGCAGCAGCACTTCTGAGATTTCTTCCGGCGTTGCCCCGTTGGTCAGCGCACCCCGCACATGGCCTTTGAGCTCATGCTGCTTGCCCAACGCAGTCAGCATGGCCACCGTGATCAAGCTGCGGGTTTTTAAATCAAGCCCCGGGCGCTGCCACACAACGCCCCAGGCATTTTTGGTGATGTAGTGCTGCATCGGCAGGGTGAAGTCGGTCGCGTTGCCAAAGGCATGGGCCACAAAGTCTTCGCCCATCACCTGCTTGCGGGTGGCAAGGCCCTGGGTGAAGTCAGCGCTGTTTTCAATCGTCATGTCGAGTCCAGAAAAAGTCCAGAATAATCGAAACAAAGAAGCCCGTTTCATTTATCGCTAAATTGCGCAGACACCCAACGAGAAGTAAAAGACAATTCGAAGTAAGTTATCAATAGTTTTTATTAAAAGAAATTTCCAGCATTAAGTCGTTGCGCACAACCGCAAACAAAAGTAAGATTCTTACGTTAAAGGAGTAAGAGTTATGCGACTCACCAGTAAAGGCCAGGTCACCATTCCGCAAGCCGTGCGCGACAAAGCTGGCTTGCAACCCCACAGCGAGGTTGAATTTGAAGTCTGCGCCAACGGCGATGTGCTCATCAGGCGCGCCGCCTCATCAGCTTCGCCCCTTCGGCGGGCTTTTGAGCAGGTGCGCGGCAGCGCCAATGCAGCGCAGTTCAAAGGTATGGGGACAGACGAATTCATGAAGTTCATCCGTGGCTAGGCCAGTCGTCCATAAAGTCCGCGAACCCGACGCGCGGTATCTGTTGCCACCCACACTGGTCGACAGTTGCGTGCTGATTGATGTGCTGGCCAACGACCCCGACTGGGCCGAATGGTCACTTGAAAAGCTTGACTTGCTGGGCCAGCAAGCGCCATTGGTGATTAACCCGCTTATCCTGGCCGAGATCAGCCCGCGCTTTGCCAGAGCCGCCGATCTGGACGCCGCTTTGCAGCAACTGCCCATCAAGCGCGAAGCTCTACCCTGGGACGCAGCCTACCTGGCAGGCCAGGCTTTCAAAATTTATTGCACCGCCAATGGCAAAAAACGCTCGCCGATGCCGGACTTTTATATTGGCGCGCATGCGCTGGTCAGCAACATGCGGTTGCTGACGCGTGACGCGATTCGTTTTCAAATCTACTTTCCAAAACTTAACATCATCTCGCCATGACTACACCAGCGCCCCGCTACCCAGCCCCTGAACTCGTCAACCTGCCAGACGACATGCGCGCCAGGATTCTGGAGGTGCAAGACAAAGCAGGCTTCATCCCCAACGTGTTTTTAGGTTTTGCCCGCCGCCCCGCTGAATGGCGTGCGTTTTTTGCCTACCACGATGCGCTGATGCTGCCCGAATCAGTTGGCCGCACCAGCAATCTGACCAAAGGCGACCGGGAGATGATCGTCACCACCACCAGCGCCGCTAATAGTTGCCTGTATTGCGTGGTGGCGCACGGCGCAATACTGCGGATCTATGAAAAAAAACCCTTGGTAGCAGACCAGGTGGCGGTGAACTACCGCAAAGCTGACATCGCCCCGCGCCAGCGCGCCATGCTGGACTTTGCCATGAAGGTCTGCCTGCAATCACACGCCATTGACGACGCTGACTTTGCGGCGCTGCACGCACATGGCTTTGACGATGAAGATGCCTGGGACATCGCCGTGATTACGGCTTTTTTTGGCCTCTCAAACCGCATGGTGAGCTTTAGTGGAATGCAGCCGAATCCGGAGTTTTATCTGATGGGGCCGGTGCCAAAGCCGCCTAAACTAGTCTGAAAATTAGATCCCTTTACGACAAATTAAATAGCATTTTACGCCCGTATTGATTGATCTACAGACCTTTTTAGGA
>Ga0105051_10007239_pt1 | contig 11640 bp, 13 predicted proteins | sample FRY02_FD_78383 | JGI IMG/M metagenome (GOLD analysis project Ga0105051, IMG submission 78383) | Freshwater microbial communities from Lake Fryxell liftoff mats and glacier meltwater in Antarctica - FRY-02 (megahit assembly) | ecosystem: Environmental > Aquatic > Freshwater > Ice > Glacier...
CAAGGATTCGGGCCAATGTTCGACAACCAGCCACGCGGCACCATCTGCATTGAGGATATTGAGATTGGCATGACCCGCCATCTTCATAAAACCGTCACCGACCGCGATATCGAACTTTTTGCCGAAGTCTCTACCGACCGCAACCCCGTGCATCTCGATGATGCTTACGCCCGCGATACCATTTTTGAAGGCCGCATCGCGCATGGCATGCTGACGGCGGGGCTGATTTCGGCGGTGATCGGCGAACAGCTTCCCGGCCATGGCACCGTGTATCTGGGCCAAAGCCTGAAGTTCATGGCCCCTGTCCGCCCCGGCGACACGGTTTTCGCGCAAGTCAAAGTCACTGCGATTGATCACGCCCGCCGCCGCGTGACCCTTGAAACCCATTGCGCTGTGGGCGATACGGTGGTTCTGAAGGGCGAAGCGCTGGTTTTGGCGCCCAGCCGCAAATTTGACTGACAGCGGGTGCGCGCCCGCAGGGGCCTGCATGAAGATTTATCAGCATTGGCAAGGGATTGACGCCGCCCACCGCGGGGCATCCGTTGCCATGGGCAATTTTGACGGGCTGCATATCGGGCACCAGCATGTCATTGGCCTTGCCGCAGGGCACGGCCCGCTTGGCGTGGTCACCTTTGAACCCCACCCCCGCAGCTATTTCGCGCCCGCCTCCGGGCCGTTCCGATTGATGAACGCCGAAACACGCGCCAACCGCCTTGCGCGCCTGCAAGTGCAAACCCTGTTCGAACTGCCGTTTGATGCCACGCTTGCCGGCCTTACCCCGGCGGCGTTTGTGGATCAGGTTCTCGCACAGGGTCTTGGTGTTTCGCATGTTACCGTTGGCGCGGATTTCTGCTTTGGCAAAGGCCGCAAAGGTACGGCGGCCGATCTGGCAACCCTATGTGAAACCCATGGCATCAAGGTGCATCTGGCCGATCTGGTGCAGGCGGGCGGCACCGATATCTCCTCCACCCGCATTCGCGCGGCCTTAAGCGCAGGCGACACCCAGACCGCGCGCCAGATGCTGGGCCATTGGCACCGCATTGATGGTGCTGTGATCCACGGCGAAAAGCGGGGCCGCGAGTTGGGTTATCCCACCGCCAATATGGATGTGACGGACCTGCACCTGCCCCGCGCGGGGGTTTATGCCGTTCTGGCCGATGTGCTGACCGGCCCGCACAAAGGCCAGTATTTCGGCGCGGCTAATCTTGGCGTGCGGCCGATGTTTGGGGAAAACCGTCCCAATCTGGAAACTTACCTGCTTGATTTCAAACGTGATCTTTACGGTCAACACCTTTCCATCGCCTTTGTGGAATGGCTGCGCGGCGAGGCGACATTCAACGGACTGCCCGCCCTCATCACGCAAATGGACGCCGATTGCGCCCGCGCCCGAAGCGTTTTGGCCGCCTTATGACCGACAAGCTGCCCCCCATCGCCGCCCCCGGCCTGCGCCCCCGGTTTTGGGAAACCGTTCCGCTGAAAAAGATGTCGGGCGCAGAATGGGAGGCGCTGTGTGACGGCTGCGGCAAATGCTGCCTGAACAAGATCGAATATGAGGATAATGGCGAGGTGGAGTTTACCCGCGTTGCCTGCCGCCTCCTGGACAGCGACACCTGCCGCTGTTCCAACTATGAAGTCCGCCATCGTTTTGTGCCGGAATGCGTATCGCTGACCCCCAAGAAGCTGGAAAAAATCGCCTATTGGCTGCCGCAAACCTGTGCCTACCGCCTGTTGCACGAAGGCAAACGACTGGAGGATTGGCATCCGCTGATCTCGGGCGACCCGGAATCGGTTCACCAAGCAGGCGTCTCCGTGCGCGGCTGGACGGTCTCGGAACATGATATCGATGAGGCGGACTGGCAAGATTACACAATCGAGGAGCGGCCCTGATGTTTTTCGCCTCTGACAATGGCGCGCCCTGCCCGCCTGCCATCATGGACGCGCTGATCCGCGCCAATGAAGGCTACACCCTGTCTTACGGGGCCGATGCACCAATGGGCCGGGTCCGCGACCAGATCCGGGCGCTCTTTGAAGCGCCCAACGCGCAGGTACATCTTGTCACCACAGGCACCGCCGCAAATGCCTTGTCGCTTGCGCTTTACACCCCGCCTTACGGGTCGGTCCTGTGCCACCGCCACGCCCATATCGAGGCGGACGAATGCGGCGCGCCCGAATTTTTCATGGGCGGTGCCAAGCTGCATCTGATAGACGGCGCGCATGGCAAGATCACCCCGGACGGTTTGGCCGTGGCCATGGCGGGCGCGGGCGGTTCGGTCCATTCCGTGCAACCCAGCGCCCTTTCCCTCACCAATGTGACCGAGGCGGGCACCGTCTATGACGTAGCGGAAATCACCGAACTCGCCACTCTCGCCAAAACCCGCGGGCTTGCCGTGCATCTGGACGGGGCGCGCTTTGCCAATGCGCTGGCCGCCACGAACGCCAGCCCCGCCGACATGACATGGCGCGCGGGCGTCGATGTCTTGTCGCTGGGCGGCACCAAGAACGGACTTTTGGGAGCCGAAGCCGTGGTGCTGTTTGATCCTGCCAAATCATGGGAGCTGGAATTGCGCCGCAAACGCGCGGGCCACCTTACATCGAAAATGCGCTATGTCGCGGCGCAGATGGAGGCGTGGCTGGACGGGGGCCGCTGGTTGGATATGGCCGCCCATGCCAATGCCATGGCCGCGCGTCTGGCCGCAGGGCTGGCCGATGTGACGGGCGCGGAATTGGCGCATCCCGTGCAGGCCAATATTGCCTTTGTGCGCCTGCCCGACGCCGCCCATGCCCGCGCCAAAGCGGCGGGGGCAGTATATTACGACATGGGCGGCGGCCTGTGCCGTCTGGTCTGCGCATGGTGTACCACGCCGCAGGATGTGGACGCTTTGCTAGATGCGTTTCGAGGCTAATCCCCTATTTTTGCTATGAACGCCGATACGATTGCAGCGACCTCCGCCGGGTGGGTGATCGGCAGCATATGCCCAGCTCCCGGCACCACTGCGCGCGTCACCTGCGGCAAACGCCGCGCAAGCTCGGTGTTGATCGCGCCGATAATCGCCGGGCTTTGCGCGCCTTCGAGCAGTAGGACCGGAACCCCCAACCCTTCCAGCCGGCCATAAACCAGCAGCCCCGCCGCATCATCGGCCAAGGTGGTTTGCTGCGCCCCGATCAGGCCGATGCGCGCAGCGATATAGGCGCGCTCCGCCTTGGGCAACGCGGCAAACGGGCGGCCCAACCCCCAGATTTTCTGAAATTCCGCAGCCGCTTGGGGAAAATCGCGCACCCCCAAGGCCGTGGCATAGGCGCTGTGCTGGTCGGTATGGGCCGCAAAGGCTGGCCCCCCCGCGCTGCGCGCCGCCGCAAAAAGCACAGGCTCAATCAGCGTCAGGCTGGCGATCCCCTCTATTTCCTCCAGCGCCATGCGCAGTGCTATCGTGGCCCCCGAACTGTGACCGATCAGATGAACTGGCCCCACCCCCAAACCCGCGCGCACCGCCATCGCCTGGCGTGTCGCAAGCGTGTGAAAGTCACGGACCCCATCCCAATCGCCGCTCCGGCCATGGCCCAGCATATCGGGCGCGGTGATCGTCAGCCTCGGCCACGCGCCCGCAAAACCTGCCCAAGCGCCAGAGTGTGCCAACGCGCAATGCAGGGCCAGCGCTTGCAATGGCTCCACACCGGACTGTCCTGCGCCAAACATCCGGACATGGGTTGGAACGCCGCCATACTGAGGCAACGCCATTCAAATCTTTTCCGCCAGATGCAAATCCAGATCCTCCAGTCGGTCCTGCCCCCAAAACCGCGCGTCGCCCACGATATAGAACGGCACCCCGATGACGCCGCGCGCCGCCGCCTCCTCCAGATTGGCCGCATAGGCTTCGGCCCCCGCCAGCATCCCGCGATCGGCCAAATCTGGATCAAACCCGGCCTCCGCCAGCGCCCCCCGGATCACATCATCCTCGGCCACATTGCGGTCCTCGGCCCAGCAGGCGCGGGTCAGGGCATGCACCAAGGTGCCCATATCGCCACCGCCCCCCTCGGCTTGGGCCGCCTGCGCCGCAATCACCGCATAAGAGGATGGCGCGCGATTGGTCGGGAAAAACGCGGGCCGCGCCGAAATCCGCAGCCCCAGCTTTGCGGCCTGCCGCGTCCGGTCTTGCAAAGCATATTCCCCGCGCGCCGGATGCACTTCGGCGGGTTTGCCCATCCGCGCAAACAGTGCCGGGCCGTCAAGCGGCTTATAGGTGATGGTCGCATCATGGCGCGCCGCAATTGCCTCCAACCTCGTGCCTGCCAAATAGACAAAGGGCGAAATCGTCGCAAAGTAATAGTCGATATGGGCCATTTTGCCGGGTTCTCCACTGGTCAAGGTTTGCAAGACCCTAGCCCGGTGGTAAGCCGTGTCAACGCGCTTCCGATTCCCCCAAAGGACACCTCCATGCCAACCTTGAATGAACCCAAGCTGATTTCCGGCAACGCCAATATGCCGCTGGCCACCGCCATCGCGCGGCGCATGTCGCTGCACCGGGGCATGTCGGTGGGGCTGGTGGACGCGCGGGTGGAACGCTTCAACGATGGCGAGATTTTTGTGGAGGTATACGAGAACGTGCGCGGCGAAGATATGTTCATCATCCAGCCGACATCTAACCCCGCCAATGACAATCTGATGGAACTTCTTATCATGACAGACGCGCTGCGCCGGTCTTCCGCTGCGCGCATCACCGCCGTGATCCCCTATTTCGGCTATGCCCGCCAGGACCGCCGCACCAAGGCCCGCACGCCCATTTCCGCAAAACTTGTCGCGAATATGATGGTAGAGGCAGGCATTGAACGCGTGCTGACGCTGGACCTGCATGCAGCGCAAATTCAGGGGTTTTTCGATATTCCGGTGGACAACCTCTATGCCTCACCGATCTTTGCACTGGATATCATGGCGCAATTCAAAGGCTGCATGCATGATATGATGGTGGTCTCCCCCGATGTGGGCGGCGTGGCCCGCGCGCGCGAACTTGCCAAACGTATCGGCGCACCCTTGTCCATCGTGGACAAACGGCGCGAGAAAGCGGGCGAAGTGGCGGAAATGACCGTGATCGGCGAAGTTGCGGGCAAGAAATGCATTATCGTCGACGATATGTGCGACACGGCCGGTACCTTGTGCAAGGCCGCCGAGGTGTTGCTGGAAAATGGTGCCTCCGAAGTTCATGCCTATATCACCCATGGAGTGATGTCGGGCCCCGCAGTGGATAGGGTGACTCATTCGGTGATGAAATCGCTGGTGATCACAGATTCCATCGCGCCATCGGAGGCGGTGAAAAACTGTCCCAATATCCGCATCCTGCCAACAGCCCCGATGTTTGCCCAGGCGATTTTGAACATCTGGAACGGGACGTCCGTTTCCTCCCTGTTTGAAACCGAAACCCTCAGCCCGATTTATGAAGGCTTGTACCTGCGCAGCTGAAAGAGGGCGGTGGGTTTGCACCCACCCTACGCTTCAGGGTTAGGTGGGTGCAAACCCACCACGGCGTCAGTATAAATCCCAGTCTTCGGCGTCTTTTGCGCGGCCCATTGCCGTCCAATCCGCGCGCACCCGCGCAACACGCGTATCGCCCCAGGTCTTGAACACAAGGTGAAACCCTTCGGCGGTGATGTTCTCGGTGGAAAGGTCGGCGCGGGAATTGGTCTTTTGGTCCATATCCCACATCGTCATCGACACGCTGACCACAGGCACCCCCACGAAAGCTTCCGCAAAGCGCACGATATGGCGGCTTTCCCGCGCACCCTGCCCTGTCCACATCACACCACCATCGGCAAAATCGGAAAAAAGCACCCGAGAGCCCTGTTGAATGCCGATCGTCTGGGCTGCAAATCGTTTCATTCCCGAATGATCCTGTTTCCGTATGCAGGTCTTGGCACTACACCCTTGGTGCCCGTAAATTCAAATCTTCGTTTCGGTTTCCAATACCTATCTCTTTTGCCCCCGCTTCCCTAGCGTTAACCGAAGAAAATGGCAAAATTTCGCAACCCTTTGATATAAAAAAAGGCCCCGAACCTGCCGGGGCCTTTGCCAATCAATTTGCGGCGTTTAATGGGCTTCGTGCTGGCGCAGCGCCATCATGTCTTGCACCAACTTTTCCGCCATATCTTTGTCATCCGGCAGCGCCATCGCGGCCAGTTCCCGCGCTTGGTCGATCATTCCGTCCAGCACGGTGCCCGACAGATCCTCCACCGGCACGGCCTGTTCGGCCAGAACCGACACGCCCGACGCTGTGATTTCGGCAAAACCGCCCGTCACCGCAAAGGCCATCGTCTTGTCGGTGCCGACCGCTTTCAAAATCCCGGGGCGCAGGGTGGTGATGGTGGGGGCATGCCCCTCCATCGCCGTCAAATCGCCATTGGCCCCCGGAATCTGCACCTCAATCGCCTGAAACGAGGCGAGCCGCTTTTCCGGTGACACAAGGTCAAATTGCAAAGTCGCGGCCATATCGCCCCCTTATGCCGCAGCCGCAGCAAGACGCTGCGCTTTGGCGATCACTTCATCAATGCCGCCAACCATATAGAAGGCCGCTTCTGGCAGATGGTCATACTCACCGGCCACAACCGCTTTGAAGGATGCAATCGTATCCTCCAAAGGCACCTGTTTGCCGTCCGCACCGGTAAAGATTTTAGCCACGTCGAACGGCTGGCTCAGGAAACGCTCAATCTTGCGAGCACGGGCCACGGCGACTTTGTCATCTTCCGACAATTCATCCATGCCCAGGATCGCGATGATGTCTTGCAAAGACTTATAGCGCTGCAAGATCTGCTGCACAGATGTTGCCACGGTATAATGCTCTTCGCCAATGATCAGCGGATCCAGCAAGCGAGAGGTGGAGCCCAGCGGGTCCACAGCCGGATAAATCCCCTTTTCCGAGATCGAACGGTCCAACACGGTCGTGGCGTCCAAGTGCGCAAACGATGTCGCTGGGGCCGGGTCGGTCAAGTCATCGGCGGGAACATAGACGGCCTGCACCGAGGTGATGGAGCCGTTCTTGGTCGATGTGATGCGTTCTTGCATCATGCCCATATCGGTCGCCAGCGTTGGCTGATAGCCCACCGCAGACGGGATACGACCCAAGAGTGCGGACACTTCCGAACCCGCTTGGGTAAAGCGGAAGATGTTGTCCACAAAGAACAAAACGTCCGAACCGGTTTCATCGCGGAACTGCTCGGCCAACGTCAACCCCGACAAAGCCACCCGCATCCGCGCACCCGGAGGCTCGTTCATCTGGCCATAAACCAGCGCAATTTTCGATTTTTCCAGATCATCAAGGTTGATAACACCGGATTCGATCATCTCATGATAAAGGTCATTCCCTTCACGGGTCCGCTCTCCCACGCCCGCAAACACTGACACGCCGGAGTGGACCTTAGCGATGTTGTTGATCAATTCCATGATAAGCACGGTCTTGCCCACGCCCGCACCGCCGAACAGACCGATCTTGCCGCCTTTGGTATAGGGGGCCAACAGGTCGATCACCTTGATGCCGGTGATCAGAATTTCGGTCGCGGTGGATTGCTCGGCAAAGCTTGGCGCCTCACCATGGATCGAACGGGTGGTTTTTGACTTCACCGGGCCACGTTCATCAATCGGATCGCCGGTCACGTTCATGATCCGGCCCAGCGTGCCCATGCCAACCGGCACAGAAATCGGCGCGCCGGTGTCCGACACAGGCTCGCCCCGCACCAAACCTTCGGTCGCGTCCATCGCAATCGCGCGCACGGTGGACTCTCCAAGGTGCTGCGCCACTTCGAGGATCAGCTTCTTGCCGTTGTTGCTTGTCTCAAGTGCGTTCAGAATGGCTGGAAGCTCACCCTCAAACTGCACGTCCACGACAGCGCCGATTACCTGCGTAATCTTGCCAGCTGCTTTTGGTGCTTTCGCCATGTCAATTCTCCGTTAAGCGGGTCAAAGCGCCTCAGCGCCCGAGATGATTTCGATAAGTTCTTTGGTGATCGCAGCCTGACGCGAGCGGTTGTAGATCGTCGTGTATTTGTCGATCATATCGCCTGCGTTGCGCGTGGCATTGTCCATCGCGCTCATCCGGGCACCCTGTTCCGAGGCGCCGTTTTCCAGAAGTGCTGTGAAGACTTGCGTGGCCACACCGCGCGGCAACAGGTCGGCCAGAATGCCTTCCTCTGACGGCTCGTAATCGTACAGGGCCGCCGATCCATCCTCCACCGCATCATATTGCGCGGGGATGATCTGTTGCGCGGTTGGTATTTGGGCAATCACCGACTGGAAGCGGTTGAAGAACAGCGTTGCCACATCAAATTCATCCGCATCAAAGCGTTGCAAGATGTCCTTGGCAATCGCCTGCGCCTGAACATAGCCCACGCGCTTCACCTCGGACAAATCGACATGCCCGATGAAATGCTTGGCGTAATCGCGCTTCAACTGCTCGCGGCCTTTTTTGCCCACGGTCAGAATTTTCACAGTCTTGCCTTGGCCCAGCAACTCATTGATCCGCACCCGTGCAAGCCGCACGATGGTGGAGTTGAAGCCACCACAAAGCCCACGCTCCGCCGTCATCACAACCAGCAGATGCACCTTGTCCGATCCCGTCCCGGCGAGCAGCCGGGGCGCAGACGTCGATCCACCAACCGAGGCCGAAAGCCCCGCCATCACGGCATTCATCCGCTCGGCATAAGGGCGCCCAGCCTCCGCAGCTTCCTGCGCGCGGCGCAATTTCGCCGCGGCAACCATCTGCATGGCCTTGGTGATCTTCCGAGTGTTCTTGATACTCGTGATCTTGTTTTTTAAGTCCTTTAGGCTCGGCATTGACCTACCCCTTTAGGCGAAATCTTTGGCGTATGCGTTCAGCGCGGCCTTGATTTTATCTTCAAGCTCGCCCTTCACCTTGCGGTCCTTGTTGGTGATATCGGCCAACAGATCCGCATGGTTGCTGCGCAGGTGCTTCAACAGGCCCGCCTCGTAACGGCCAACCTCCTTCACGGGGATCTTGTCCAGATAACCCTTGGTGCCCGCAAAGATAACGCAAACGATTTCCGAACCCGTCAGGGGCGAATACTGCGGCTGCTTCATCAATTCGGTCAAACGCGCACCACGGTTCAGCAATTGCTGGGTGGAGGCATCAAGATCGGAACCAAACTGCGCAAACGCCGCCATTTCGCGGTACTGCGCCAGTTCCAGCTTGACCGGACCCGCCACCGATTTCATCGCATCCGTCTGCGCCGACGATCCAACGCGGCTAACCGACAGACCCGTGTTCACAGCCGGGCGAATGCCCTGATAGAACAGTTCGGTTTCAAGGAAAATCTGGCCATCGGTGATGGAAATCACGTTGGTCGGGATAAACGCGGAAACATCGCCGCCTTGCGTTTCAATGATCGGCAGCGCTGTCAGCGACCCCGAGCCATGCTCCGCGTTCAGCTTCGACGACCGCTCCAACAAACGGGAGTGGAGATAGAACACATCGCCCGGATAGGCTTCGCGGCCCGGCGGGCGGCGCAGCAACAAGGACATCTGGCGATAAGACACGGCCTGCTTGGACAAATCATCATAGATGATCAGCGCATGGCGGCCATTGTCACGGAAATGTTCAGCAATCGACGTCGCCGCATAAGGTGCCAAAAACTGCATTGGCGCCGGGTCAGATGCGGTTGCAGCCACCACGATTGTATAGGCAATGGCGCCGGTTTCTTCCAGCTTCTTGACCAACTGCGCCACGGTCGAACGCTTTTGCCCAATCGCCACATAGACGCAATACAACTTCTTGCTCTCATCATCGCCCGCAGCCTTGTTATAGGACTGCTGGTTCAGAATGGTATCAAGCGCAATCGCGGTTTTCCCGGTCTGGCGGTCGCCGATGATCAATTCGCGCTGGCCACGGCCAATCGGGATCATCGCGTCCACCGACTTCAGGCCGGTTGCCATCGGCTCATGCACTGACTGGCGCGGGATAATGCCGGGCGCTTTCACGTCTGCAATCGCGCGCTTGGTCGTGCCCAGCGGGCCTTTGCCATCAATCGGGTTGCCAAGTCCATCCACAACACGACCCAGCAATTCGTCACCCACAGGCACGTCCACGATGGACTTGGTGCGCTTGACAACATCGCCTTCTTTGATCGAACGGTCATCGCCGAAAATGACAATACCCACGTTATCGACTTCAAGGTTCAAGGCCATGCCACGGATGCCACCGGGGAATTCGACCATCTCACCGGCCTGGACCTTGTCCAGCCCGTGAACACGCGCAATACCATCGCCAACACTCAAAACCCGGCCAACCTCGGCCACTTCGGCATCCATGCCAAAGTTTTTGATCTGGTCCTTCAGGATCGCAGAAATTTCAGCTGCTTGGATACCCATTTATCCGACCTCTTTCATTGCATTCTGGAGGGAAGCCAGCTTTGCCTTGACCGAAGTGTCGATCATGGTGGAGCCAAGCTTGACGATCAGACCACCGATGAGGGATTCATCGACAGCGGTTTTCAGTTTCACATCCTTGCCAACGCTGGCTTTCAGCGCGCTTGCAAGGTCTTTGGCTTGTGCGGCGGACAGCGCGACGGCTGATGTCACCTCAGCGGTCACCTCGCCCTTCTCAACGCTGATCATGGCCTGCACCGATTTGGTCATGTAAGGCAACACGAAAAGGCGGCGCTTGGTGGCCATCAAGGCCAGCGTGTTGGCAGTCAGGGCGGACAAGCCCATTTTCTTGGCAATGGCCGCAATGGCGCGGGCCTGATCGTCGCGGCTATACACCGGCGATGCAATCAAATCGTTCAAATCGGCAGAGCTGTTCAGGGCCGCGTCAAGGGCGTCGATATCACCCTCCAGCGCTTTAAGGCCTTTGCTTTCCTTCGCCAGCTCAAACAAAGCGGTGGCGTAGCGAGCGGCAATGCCGGTGGAGATCGAAGCTGGTTCTGACACGTCATCCCTTCCGATATAAATCCCTTGTACCAAACAAATCGGCACAAGAGCATCCCATGGCGCATACGGGTGCATGCGTCTGACTTTTGATGCGATGTAGCAGAGGCAGAAATTCGCCGCAACCATCAAGAAACGGTAAAACGCACCTGACAGTCGCTAACATGCCGCACCCCCCGTCCAGTTGCGCGCGCGACCTTCAACCCCGGCCACCAAACCCGGGCTGGCCCCATGGCGCCATGGCAGCAAGGCCTGCCCTTTCCGCCCCGTCCCTGGGGGGTTCATGGCAAAATCTGTTTTCAATCCCGCAACACTGTGCCGCGCCTCAGAAAGCCGGGAAAGGCAACACCCAGAGGTGCTGCGTTGCGCGGTACAACTGTCGGGCGTGGAGTCGAATCATGGATTTGCTGGTCTTTTCGCGCAAAGTGCCACGTTAACACCGCGCAATGCCCCGCTTGCACCGCCACAGAAGGCTTTTTGGCAAGCGAAAGCGTACCTTCCCGCAGTGACGCCTACGGCTTTGCACGATATTTATTTTCCGATGAAGGCACCATTGGTACCGGCGGAAATGATACAATAACAGCCGATCCCGAAGCCGATGCCCTTGTTTCATCGGGGGGCAACGGCAACACCGGTTTCAACGCGATCCATCAAGACGGCGCCCGATCAATTGCTTTAGTGTCGCGTGGATTTACCGGCCTTACGACCCCCATCTTTGA
>Ga0105051_10007242_pt1 | contig 11634 bp, 15 predicted proteins | sample FRY02_FD_78383 | JGI IMG/M metagenome (GOLD analysis project Ga0105051, IMG submission 78383) | Freshwater microbial communities from Lake Fryxell liftoff mats and glacier meltwater in Antarctica - FRY-02 (megahit assembly) | ecosystem: Environmental > Aquatic > Freshwater > Ice > Glacier...
ACGACAATCAGCAAACCACAGTCACTCACTTCGGTGAGAATAAAAGACTGCACCTTGAGAGTTCCAAACAAAACTACTACATTATTTCTTTCTGAGCAATAATAAAAGCAATCTTCACTTATGCGTGCTTCAGCCAAAGTCGGGTCCTCAGTCTGGCGCTTCTCTTGATTGCGGCAGTGATGTCTACCGCGATGTGTATGCGGCAAGCCCTGTAACATTTGGCACACTGCCAAACTCCTTGCACTCTATTTTGATGGATTCCCACACAAATGACAAGATTCTTTCGTTTCATGGGCCCCCGAGGCCCCCAATTGGCTGCACTTTGTCGTCACTCCAGCGCAGGGCTTGGATTTTTCCGTGCAAAATATTGACCGCTACGACTACAAAAGTCGGGTGAAACACCTTTCACTGTTCCCGGCCCCGGAACACATGGGGCCTTTGCCACCGGGGTTTGTTGAACCCATCCTCAGTGGAATGCAATGGATTCGTGGTATTGAAGTGTCGACTACATTGCGCTTGCACATTGCCAAGAACGATCTATCGCAGCAAAACATCAGGAATGACGTATACATGGTCAGTTTCATCTCTTCACAAAATTAGATACGGGCATATCCTCGCTTGACTGGCAGTGGATCATCTGTGGCCGCAGAGAAGTTCGTCCTGCCAGCGGCAGCACGTATGCGTTCTGTCGACACGAGCTAGATCCCGATAATCCTAAAGAGCAGAATTTCGCCAACCCGCACGTGCTCGACGGCAGCATTGCGCGTCTGAATGGCGACAAGTGCTGTGATTCATGTTTTCATGAGTACAATTGGATGCCAGATTGCAAATTCAAGCACCTCAACCCGCGCCGCAAAACCATGTACGACAACACACTGGAATGGGTGCCGTTTTTGAACACCCAGCCCCCCGTCGGAAGCACGACGTTTTTCTACTATACCTTTTCCACAAATGTGGAATCAGCAGCATGCCAGTTTCACAATTGCAACAAGGCTGCCATTCATCGCAATATGCCCCTGCACCTAGCAACTAAGCGGACACTAGTGTGGGACAACTCTATTGATTTCCTGCCCGGCACGCACTTTTCATATCAAATTCCAGTACCCTCGTACATGTCCTCGCCCCTCTACAGCAACGTTCTGGGATTTGTAGCAATGAATGCGGACCCGCAGTATATTTCGGCAGATATGCAAGTACGCTCTATCGATCGCATGTTTGCAGAACATGCATGTCGCCCAACCAACGCGTCTAGTTTGGAATGTCAACGACCTGATGCTGGCGCCTCCAAAGTGCAGGGTTCAGCAAGCACGGCCAGCATCACCTCGCGTTTCCAAAATATGTACCACCCTGACATCGAGGCCTGGATTGAAACAACGCAAATCATGCCATACCAACACCGTGACGATTACGCCGCAACCGTGGGCGTGAATTACTGTTGCGAGGTTTCATTGTGTTTGAGAGTTTCATGGTGTTTGGGAGTTTCATTGTGTTTGGGAGTTCACGTGCTGAATATGCTCATGTGCTTGGAAATAACATGCATGCTAACTGACCACGCAGCCCGTCCGAGTTCTAATGCAGAGCACCCACTTTTCGCATGTGCAGAGGCCAAACTTGGACCTGACATGCCCTCTGGAGTTGCAAACGCAATCGTGTGGAAAGAAAGACGTCGCCATTGTCGATGGCAGAGACATGAATTTTATGAGCACACAGCACTCTGAAATCGTCTCTTGTGTTTCTACAAATGGTTCTCACTGTGTTTTGAAAACTGCGGGCGGAGTGTTTGCATTTTCAGGTAAACAGGCCCGTGGACGCAGCGCCAACACTCATGTTTATCTGGAGAAAATACGAGACACAAATCGTGCGCGGCTAAGTGCTGACTCCAGCCCCGAGTGGATGCTCATCCCAATGGCCCCAGGCATTCACTCCAAGATGCTGCAAATTGAAACTTTGGGTGAACCTGGATTGGGAATAGTGCACTACAGCCCTCTTGTTGCACACTATTTCGCCCATATTCCGCTTTGTTCGACGCGCCCTGGATGGGCTGTGTTTGTGGCCTCGCGAAGTTTTGTTGGACTTAGGGGGCTCGCACCGTGCAAAACGAAACAAGCCGGCCGCAACAACTTTGTGCACCTGCACTCGGCGGAGCTCAGAGTACTACAACCAGCAACACAGCCCAGAAGTTGTGGGTGGGCGATGTCTTCACCTATTTTCCACCCCCTCGTTTGGATCATGTCAATATCTCTATTCTTGTTCCCGAGCATTTACATGGGCAAACGGATGCCAATATTGCAATTCGATACCCAAGTACGGCCATTTCGCTGCAGTTCTCGGGTATTTAAAAGACTCGCGACGTGTATTTTCCCCCGTGTCGTGATTTTTGTAAACAGACAGCCATATTGGGTAGCTGTAGTGCAAAGCATTTACAAAGCCACGCGTATATATGTATACATGTTGCCCGAAAACACACCACAATCATACGCATACCCAGGCAATGAATTCTGATTGCTGGCATACATGCTGTGCGCAAAGTAATGAAGCAAATCACATTCTCTGTGTGTCCTGTGGCAGACAGAGCCTCAGAGCAATGGGGACAAAAACAACGAGCACTGTTTTTTAGGGAACCTTTTTGACCAGCATACATGTGCGCTGTGCCAAGAAAACAAGAGCTGTGTGTTGATGCATGTGTGTGAAGAGCTTTGACAACATCTGTTGTGCGGTCAATTATGCGGGAATTGCATTGTGCGGGGTCTGTTGACGACTCCACAGCATCTGACGGCGTTTTGTAATCATCAGCATGTTATACCTGTTGTTATCAGGCTCCTTGGAATGACTCTGCTTCAGGAAATCCAAAACATAGTGTGCACTATTGATGCAGATTGTCTGCTTGCTGGCAAGTGGACGTGGTCATTTGAGTTTGAGAAACGAATTGATTTTCGCGTTGCACACAATGCTCCGAACAAAGGCACCCGTGTGCCAAAAGCCCCAAACGCGAGTGAAAATGACGAAGACAACGACAATAACAAAGACGACAACAATGATGGAGATAATGACAGTACTGGGGTACCAAGACTTCCCAGAACAGCAGCATTTCCCTTGGGCAACAGGCGTATACAGCCAGGGCGGGTGGCGAAGGATTCTCCTGCAATCTGGATATTAGCTGTAGGCAAGATCTGAAAAGAGCTTATAGCCAAGAAGAAAGCAGCGCAACCAAAGAAAATACAGACAGTTCAGTCGAAAGACCCGGCGCCAGCACCAAGGAAAAAGGTTGCAAAGAATCCAATGCCACTAAGAATGGGAATAAACAGGGCAAAACTTGCCAAAAAAACCCAAAAACGGACGGCGCGCATGCGCTTTAACCATCTTGATCTGCTGGTCAAAATGAAGCGACAATTTGTGTTTTTTCTGCGTCATTGGTGCGAGAAACTGTCACATTTGGCTCGATTTTGCCACATGTGCCACATGTGTTACAATTCACAAAAGTCACAAAAGTCACAACAGTCACAACAGTCACAAAGCACGTTCTGACCTCTGTTGCGCTTAAATGCAGTCGAAAATGAAATGTCGCAGGTGGTTTCTTTGAAGGAGCAGATCAAGAAACGCTGGATGTACCAATTTTGCAAAGACAACCTGCCTACAGCAAACCTTGTTGGAGCACGTCCTGTATCGCAAATGCGTACTACAAACGCGCTTGGCAACAGTGAAGAAGAAGATGTAGAGATTGGTGTGCGCACGCAAGAAAACACGGGGGAAACTGCCAAACACGCTGTCAAAATCAATATGAACAAAGAGCTGAGAGGTGCCAGTGAAACAGACAGCAATACAGGCACGGATGAGGGTGATACAGATGCGAGTGACAATGAGACTGATACCAAGGGTGTCACTGCTAGAATTGACCCAAGTGGGGCTGAAGTGTTTGACTCTGACACTCTTGTGGAAGGCGAGGAAGACAAGAGCATCTGGGTGTGTATTGGGTATGAGTTTTCGAAACTGCAGGGTATGCAACTTTTTGTTGTTATATGTTGAAGGCAGTACACAGGCGTTTACACACAGAGTCTATTCGTATCACAACATTTCCAAACTCAACACTTTAGCGTGGCAGGCTTCGCAAAGCGCGCAGGAGCTGGAAGATTTTGATGCACATGGACAGATGAAGAGCATTGAAAATTCCTCGAGAGAAATCACCACAGAGGTGTATAGCGACGTTGGACACCAGTGGATTTGTCGGCAGTATAGCGTGCTGGAGGACCGGAGATAGTACGCATGCGGCAAAACGCCTTTGTGCTTACTGCGACGTGGTCACCATGGCACCAGATGGTGAAGGGATGAGATGTCTGGACACCATGAACGCACTTGTAGCTCTGTCTGAAGCCACCAAACTGCGGAGGATGAAGCAGGAGGCCAACACAGAGCTGTTTGACCGTATTTTGCATCCAGATCCTAGCGTTTTTGTGCGCACGGGGTGTGCACAGGCGTATGGTAACATCACTGGAGGCATCCGAACTGGGTTTTCGCACTCTGATCTACCGCAATTCCCCACCAGCCTGGACCAGCCTGGACAATGACCATCTTTTCCGCTATTTTTCTGCGTGATCTGGACTACTTGGCGTGTTTTCAGTATTTGTGTGTGTGCTTGATATTCTGTGTGCTGACCATTCCCATGTTCTGAGCGACGAGCCATTCGTTACAATCATGGCTTATGCTACAAATATCCTTGATTCCAACTTGTCTATGTCAATGTTGCAGTGTCGCGGTTCAGCCCCCTGTCTCTGCAGCAGTTCCGCACGGGGTTCGGGTGCACAACTCCAACTTCCAAAACACAGAAATCCAGAGCGTGCGTGAAACAGCAACGCTGGCGACTGACAGCTTCACTTCATCACAGTGCCACATTTTCTCCTGTATATATGAGCACCATCCTCGGAAATACGTGGATTTCCTGAAGGTGACTCGTGTAGAGCTTCAAGCAAAGCTACTAAACCATTTCTTAGGAAGTAATAAAAGCAACATCAATCAATCAACAGAGTGCTTTTGCGGGGCGTTTGTTTGTGCACCTCTGCAAATGCATGTGCATGAGCACGATGGACGTGCGCATGGCAGACTCGGGCGAAGCCCTGTGGATTTTTCTGACCGGGAAAACGCACAACACCTTTCGAAGACAAACTATATTGTCGCCAGATGACCATCTTTTTGATGGTAGTGGCACTACACCCAAAAGCTTCCGCGAGCAATTGGTGCTTGTGTCGCGCCAGCATATCCGTCTGTCCAATGCCAAGAGCCCAGAAATGCCCCAACAGGGGATGTCGAACCTGGAGATTCAGCATTATTCCATTGTGCCAATTATTGACAGCATAGTTCTGCTGCAGTCGTTCTGGCCTGATAATTTGCTCACGTTGCTACAAAACAAGACACATTACCATCTGTATTGACTCGTGGCTGTGTTTGAGATTAAGGGCCGTCGCACACACTGGCTCAATACGGCAAACTGGAATCATGTGAAGAACACGCCAATCGTCAACGCCACTGTCTTGCAATGGCACTCGACCTTTATGGCCCAGGGGGGGCGAAAACACGCGCAAATCCACTTGTATCAGCAACAATCCTTCAGTTTTGTCAATCTCAAAACCAAACTCGAGTCCTATGTCCCTGACAACACGACACCACACACATTGGCCCTGTGCACAGCTCAATTTGTGTGTTTTTACCAGCTGCTGACCCCGAATCGCAGTCTTTACAATGCTGCTCTGATTACACTCAGCTCGCCGCTCGCTCGCAACCGCTGCAAACTACTGCGGGCACTGTTTGGACAGGTTGCTGCCACCAGCCCCATTGTGCGCATGTCAAACTGGGCCATGCAAAGCATGTTGGAGTCTCCAGAACGGGTCTTTCACACCGCTACCCCAGAATGTATGCGCATGATGGCAATGGCAGTGCGATTGCTCGGCAGTATCATTCTGCACAAAATACATGCAAGCTTGCAGGAGCACCATATTGACCCACGAGAGTTCAATCTGTTTTTGTATTTATTGTGGAACAATTTTGTGATTAGTGAGGGATTTGATGCTCAATCAGAAAGCATCTGTGCTGGTATGTTGCTGGGGCACGCTGTGCGCGATTTCGGCAACATTGACTTACACGCAGCGTTGTCACGTTTCCGCAGTTATGTATCTGCACAATGTGAGTACTTGCAGGACACCCAATCAGAGAGCATCTGCCCCGTCTTTGCAAATGCCAAGACACTCTTTAAATGCGCAAGTACCACACATGCCATCCAAATTCTGAGCTTCTATGAATCGTGAATAGCACTGGATAAAGATTAGCAGGTCTATGCGCTGAGCAACACAAAGCTCATGCTGTACCACCTGTCTCGCGCTCTAGAGTTCACGGTCCTGCAGCAATATCTGTCTGATATCTGTGACACGCTGGTGTAATCGCTACCATCAGAAGCAGCTGGCTGTTTTAAGATGCACAGGCATTTGTCACATCTCCGTCTAAAAACACCCATTTGCGTGGTCAGTATGTGAAAGTGTGCATTTTGCGTGTACGTGTGTGTGTGTGTGTGGGCATTTGCATGTGCAAGTGCGCGTGGGTGGGGTGGACTGCATGTGGTGTTCAGGAAGACAAACCTTATGTGACCCTGAGTAGAAAAGCCAAAAGGGTCAAAACTATGCACTCAACCGCACAGCGACTGGCAATCCATTGCATCTGGCTGTGAGCATTGATTCGCAGGTCGCAGAGGACAGAGAGTGCTGAACCCTGGCTTTGCAAAACTCGACCAAGAAACCTTCACGCGACACATTCGGGGGCTGTTTTGCACAGATTTGTTCGTCGGGACTGCTCGTGCATGTTGCGCGAGTGTACCTCACGCACTTGAGATGAGCGTACCCGACGCACTGGTTGTGCCTGCACATGCACTTACTGATTTTTTTATAGTCACGCCACAGCGAATCCAGAGATGCGTTGTATTCTGCACTTTGTTTGGTCAAATTGCTGTTGCTTGCGCGCCGCAGGTGGACCAAAGCGTCGCTGACGTGTCCGAGCTCAAAAGTACATTAATGCATGTTGACCTTAGCTGGCATTTCACTGTTTTCTTCGTGTGGTAAACAATTTTCTTGGGTGACCAGCAAGATAAATTAGACAGCATGTTTAGGGTTTATTCCGAGACAGTGCTACAGCAACGAGGCGTGTTTGCCTCCCTGGGTCTACTCCAGAACCACCCGCGTGTCATGGCAGACCTGGCTGCGCGCATAGTGCAGTTGGCAAGAAACTTTGCGATGAATAATGGAACCACGCGCAATGGTGTGTACCTAGGTGCTTTTTACATACTTGGCCAAGATTCAAAGCAATGGTGGAATGGAGCTTTTATTAAATACAAAGGCAAGAACGTGATCGAGTACATTCACAAGTGGTACAATGTGAAATCTCACCCCACTTCCAAGCTGGTCTCAATCGTGACAACAATATGTCACTGATAGCTGCCAGCTGCCTGTGCATGGCTTTGAAGATGGATGAGAGTCATGTCGACCGCGTGTTGAAGCCGCAGCGTCTTATTAGCGCAATGAAGGCACGGGGCGACGTGATTGGACGACACGCCGTGTTTGATTTCATCAACGTCGAGTGCGACATCCTCCTGGCGTTGCAGTGGAGACTTTTCAGTGTAAAAAGCCTGATTTTCTTCTGTTAGATGCTGTTTCACAAGTTTGCAAGTTCCATTTCCGACAGGCTCGTGGCAGTGAAGATGCTATTGATTTTTCTGTCTAGCGCAGAGTATGTACTGACAGAACCATCTGATCTGGCAGCCCTCTGTCTCATTGCGGCCAAGCACAATAACGACAAGATTGCGCCCATCACTGCCGTGGCTCATTTCACGGGTCTGGGTATTGAGTTTCTGACCCACCACAGTGTGCAAGTATTGGCCGCCCACAGACAGACCATGATGCACCCGAGCAGTTCCAACGAAGTCGACTTCGACAGGAGCCAATACTCTGATTTTGAGAGTCGAGAAGGCCAACCCACAATCAAACCAACTTGATTCCTAATCCCATGCATTTTAAGGTAGTTTGTGTAGGATATAAAATGGACAAGCTGTATTGACTTTGCGCAAGACAGGTAGTTCAAAAAATAGTGTACGCACTACGAAGAGGATGAAATAGCGGCCTAGAATTTTGCCACGGCGCTGTTGACAAGATCAAGGCGCTTCGACAGCATGCATGAGGAGATGGAGGTCCCAATGTGATGAATCCTGTCATTTATGGACAATCACTTAAGTATTCTGAATCCTTTTTTCTGTGGTGCAATTAAAAAGGATTTTCGACAAGGGTTGCCGGCTTTGTGCTTGAGCGCATTTGTGATTACAATGGTGCTTCGCGCGGCCTGGAAGCTGTTGTATCGTGTAGTGACTTGGTTTATGAAACCCCCATTGCTGGGCACCGCTGGTGTGATACAGCGCAGGATCTATGGCAAGTCCAGCACGACGCGCTGACGGCTCATGCCGTCTTTTTCAAAGTCTGCCAGCTCGATATTGTGAATCCACATGAGGTCATCAATAGTGAGCACGCTGAAGGGCCTGTTGTCGACGGTCAGTGCTGAAAAAATGTTGAGCGTCACAGCAGTGTCACCGTTTTGTGGATGGGCACACGCGTCCGTGAGTGCGATGCCCCATACACCAGATCGGGCGGTTCGATGGGCGCGCTATTCACGTTTTTGGCAGTGTACACTTTAGGTGCAGTAATGCGTGCAGCCAGTCGCATAGCTAGATCGAGATGGTGTGTCAGATTGTACATGGTGTTGACAGAATTGTCTTCGATCTACAAAACAATTCTGTAGATGAAGCTATTGTCCTTACTGGCGACCAAGGGTTTTGTGTTGGGTGTAAATTTATATATACGGATTCGTACCCTTTTTCTGTGGCTGACTTCCACTCACCCCCGTGTTGCTCGTCATTTTCGTCTGTAAACTAGGCCATGTCTGTTGTCAGGAAGATCGCGTTGTGACAATGGAAAGTATTCTGTGGCATGTCCTGTGGTTTGTGGCGAAGATGGTCCTGCATCAGACGAAGCGCCTTGTTAACATTACAATCCATCGAGTGCAGCAATATCTGGTTTTTCACAAGCATGTACTCCAGATCGTTGCGTGCGTCACCCACATCACGGTAATATTGTGATATTGTCATGTCGAGCACGGAGTTCAGTCCTGCCACTGGCAGCAACTTATAGTCGAGTTGTGGCAACAAAGAAACTGCCAAATCAATAAACAGATCAAATGAAATCACTGCATAGTAGGCTTGGATCTGTGTTGCAGCACCGAGAGGCAGATCTCGTGCCGCTTCACATTGTGCTGTCTATTTTTGAGGTCAGTATTGTTACTGGCAAACATACTGATGGCCCAGTGGTCGAGTTGGTGCACCCTGTGATGTTTATGGATGGACCAGCACCTGCCAGGTTCGAATTTGTAGCAGTGCTGATGCTTGTGATACAAGGCATTGTGACTCAAGAATATATCACCTGGCCTACAACGACCTAGCATGTTTATATATATAATTACCATAGCATGCACAAGATACGGCAGGAAGTGTGCACACGCAGCGCCAAAATCGTGCACTTTTATGTTGCAGGTACGCTGATTTTCGCTAACAAACAGCACTAGCACTGGTTGCGCGAATATGCGTGAAAAATGAGAGGCCCTTAAGAACAAGTAAGCCTGCTATGGAGTGTTTCGCTGGGCATGGTGCAGGCGTGCAAGGATTTGGCAGAGAGAGAAAGAGCAGCAAACCTTGGTAATACGTCTATTTTAAAACTGTTTATCGTATGCACAGTCAAGAGACATGCCTGCACTATAAGCGTTTGCACACATTCCTATAAAACAGCAGCAATCGTCGTTTCCATCCCATGTTTTGGGCGGATCACCCGCTTTTGTGTGTTTGTGGGAGCGGGTCTGCTTATGTATGTTTTAGGCACCCAAACTCTCAAAAACAGTATATCTGGGCATAGACCTGACAGCATTTGGGTACATTTCTTTTAGGACAACCCTTGATGTAAATGCACAGCAGAATGCCTGGGATAATTGCATTTTAGTTTGCAGCCGCAGATAGCTGTGTATGTCGGTATGTTTGCATTGGCTTGTGTAAGTTCCTAAAATGTTTGACGTGACATGCTCACATCATATAAAAGCACATTGGATTCACAAGACCTACGTAATTAATATGCCATATCCAAGTTTAAAACTGCGCATGGATGGCTATTCGTGGTTGTATACAGCACTCACGTTTGTATTGTTTGTGATGAGTACTTTGTTTGCTGCCGGGTCTCCCGACGAGGTTGTGCTTGAAGATGTGGCGCTGGTAGACGCGCCATATATTGCGCTGGTAAAGCACAAGTACCTCACCGCAATCCCCACAAAAATCTCACTTCAGACCCTGGGCTCCTATGAAATGTCGACAAAGTCCGTTCCAATCGACAAGTTTGTAATCGTCAACCTGAATACAGATGTGTCGACTCTGTTTCCAAATGCCGTGGCAACGAAGTTGCTCGCCAATAAGCAGTTCACAGGACACAAAGACACGTCAGTAATAAAACTGGCGTCGCCCCTCTGGGCATACCAACACAATCTGCATCTGCACGAGTCGTCGTACTGTTCAGACGCAGCCATCACTGACGCCATGAACTCTAATATGGCAGCGATTTACCCAGTGCTGACCACCCCCCCCGATCTCTCGGCCAACAAGTACAAGTGTGCTCCAGCGTACCCTACCACCATCGACTACCAGCAGTGTTATGAAAACTACAGAGACAGAAAGAAGTCATGATTGCTTTCGCGGTTTTATCGGGCTTTTTGTGGGCTGTCAGCACGTTTTTTTACGTATGTCGGGGATTATCTCCTCTTCGTGGTAGGGAAGGCTATTATGGATTGGAATGCACGCCCTATGTGAAGCAGTTTTCGATGGTGTTTTATCTCGTCGCCGTCTGCTTTATTTCGGTTTCTATGAGCACCGAGTTTGCTACATTGGTCAACGACAGCGCCTGTCCTGATAAGATGACTGGCTTAGCAACTGCGTACACCTATCTGCTGATCCTTTACATTGGTGCGTATCTTGTTCTTGGCATGCTTGCCATTTGTATCTACATTGAAGTTAGAGATATAAAGTATGGCCCAGACTGACTATTACCCACAAAAAATGCACCTCCGGATGTTGAGAACACAAACTATGGCGGCGATTACTCGTGCCAATATCCGTCATTTGAAACAATGCAGCATGAAACGCTACCATGTCCGGCCAAATGCACAGGAAACTCGCGGTTCTTGCAAGAGAGTCTGCAAAGCACGCCTGCAAAGCTTTGCAGGCGTGCCTGGTCCAATAGAACAGGCTCGTCAAATACACTAAATTGACGTGGATTTGCCCAGCTATACAACGCCCGCTGCACGCCCATTGCCATTTCTACTAAAGTGTGCTGGGCTCTGATATATATGTATATATACATATATATAGATATACATATATATACATATATATATATATATATATATAAATATATGTACATATACATATATATATATATACATGTAAATATAAATAAGGTACATGTACGTGTAAATTTATTTATATATATATATATACATGTAAATATATATATGTATATAGAC
>Ga0105051_10007247_pt1 | contig 11630 bp, 10 predicted proteins | sample FRY02_FD_78383 | JGI IMG/M metagenome (GOLD analysis project Ga0105051, IMG submission 78383) | Freshwater microbial communities from Lake Fryxell liftoff mats and glacier meltwater in Antarctica - FRY-02 (megahit assembly) | ecosystem: Environmental > Aquatic > Freshwater > Ice > Glacier...
GATCAAAACAGAAAAAGCAGCTAGTAGCTCAAGCACGGGGGGGACGGTGCGTGGTTACCGCTTACGGTTGCGCAGGCAGCAGAGGCAGGGTTAGTACCTCACGAGGAAAGATCGAAAAAAATGGATGCTCAACCGGTTTCGGCAAGCAAGCCTGCCAAACATCACGCTTAGACTGCGACGACTGCCATTGCCCCGCGCGGCACATCAGTAATTCATCGTCAGGCGCTCGCATCAACAAACCATTGGGTGCGCAATGCCCATACAAACCAGCCCCAGTACCAAGCAAAAGCCCTTCAGAAACAGTGGCACGCCCTGTTACCTCGAGACCACCAGCCAAATGAACAGGCCGAGTTTCAAAAAGCCGCACAAAAGGTGGCAAAACATCTCTGCGCCAAGCCAGTACACCAACCGTGCCCTCGGGCCACTGCGTATCTATCGCCAGCGACGCACCTTGCAACCGGCTCGGATTCAAAGCACTGACAACCAAACCTTTGCCAGCCAACGCCACCATCAAATCCGGTGCAGCCGCCGCCCGCCGCCTGGCATCCCACTTTTCAGGCGGTAAAGCCAACAGTAGCCATGCTTGCGGGCAACTTGACCCATGACAAGGCCCTGCCGGCACCTGCTCAACCCGAATGTGAAACGGTAAAGGTGCTTTTTCAGGGAAAGCCGCCAAAAGAAACCCCGCCTTTTTTAGTGCCTGCTGCCATTGCGCTGGCGTGGCTGGCGGTTGTTGGCGCAGTAAAGCTGGGATGGGTCCAACCTCAGGCCGCGTATCCAAGGCTGTTTGCATGGCCTTCGATAAGGTCAACAGCCACTGACCCATGCCCTCAAGGGCTGTTTGTTCGGCACGTTCGACCCATTTCCCACTACCCCAGATCACCACCAAAAGCGTCAGTGTGGCCACCAACAACCACTCCAAAAGAGCTTGGCCGGCTTGTGTGCGCGAGCGCCGATTCACTGAAACACAAACACAAACTGGTTGTTATCGCCACGAGCACACTGCGCATCGGCCAATACGGGTTGGTAAGTTAGACCAGGCACCAGAAAATCATTTTTAACGGGCACACTGGCACCATGGCCAGCCACCGTGATGACACTGGCCATACGCTGCATGGCCGTGACAAGCATCGGGCAGGCCGCGTGATTGACATGGGTGAGCGTCAAACGAAAAGCAGACCCCTCTGACATGCCAGGCACCACTTCAGGTGATATGGTGATTGTGCCGTTGTCGCCTCGGCCCTGGCCACCAAGCCCATGGGCCACATCGGCTTTTTGACCCTCGCCTTGAACGGCGACCACTGAGGCGCTGCGCATGCCGTTGATTAAGGCACGCTGATCAACACTGGCGTAAGGCGCAAGACCACCGCCCAAAGCGGCCACCTTCATTCGCGACACAAACCGCTGCATGTCAGCGGCGACTTTGGGCACTTTGCTTTCAATCACATAAGCCTGCAGTGCGGGCACCCCAATAATGGCCAAGATGACCATCAAGGCTGTCACGATCGAAACCTCAACCAAAGAAAACCCTGCCTCAAAAGACGGTCTGGTTCCCACCTTAGAACCCACCTTGGACAACACCACGGTGTCAGTCACTTGCTCTAAATTTTGTGTCATCATTTTTTTACTGCTCCCTGTTGCGCTGAGCCATGGCTCAGTCAGTGTTTATGTGAAGTACTGATCCCTATGATTGATCACGCCCTACTAGCTGTACATCAGGGTCAAGGCCCGACGCATTTCCTCGATGACCTCAACATGCCAAGCTGCCACAGCAAACACAACGCCCACGGCCATGACCAGTAATAACCAACGCCACACCACCGCACGACGTGCCATTGATGCGGTGATCTGCTCGCTGATTTGGGACGAAGCCGTCAGTAAGCCATCAGACAAACCCCGCACACGCACAACATCCAACAAACACCACCGCGCTTGGTCACTGATCAAGCCGGTTTGCAAAGCGTCCAACGGATCCATGCCCCGATCTATTTGCGCCACCATCTGGCGCAAGTGCCAACCCACCCAACGGTTGGCGCAGCCGTGTTGCACCAACAAAACGTGGCGCAAGGTCACCCCACGCTGCTGCAACGTTTTGAGCAGCGTGGCCGTCATCATTAAAAAACGGATGGCTTGCATGTCCCTGTAGAGTTGCCAAGGGCCAAGCCGATCCAAGACTTGTCGCACCGGTCCAACCACATGTCCGAACGACCAGACTGATAAGGCGAGACCTGCAAAAGCCACCAGCAACAGCAACCAGCCGTGACTCACAACGAGGTCAGACCATGACATCAAACGCTGCGTTTGCAAGCCATAAAGTGACGCTGGCACCACTGAAAAGGCCTGCGCCAACCGAGGGGCTGCAAACACCGGCAGGACAAACAAAACGGTCAAGCCCACCACGAAGGCGAGCAATCCCACCGCAATGGTTTGCCAGAACTGGCTTGCGCTGCGCTGCGTTAAGCGAATTTGGCCAGCAAGCGCTTGGAGCGTTAGCATGAGTGCCGATTGCCCAGCGCTTTGCGCCATGCTTATGCAGTGCAAATCAGCGTCGGGTAGCGTTTGCTGCCAGGTTTGAACCAGATCCCCACCGCATGCCGGATAGCGCCATGCCCACCAGGCTGCCAGCCGTCCCCGAGCGCTTGCCGAACCGTGGCGTAACGCGTCTTGCTGAAAGATTTCAAGCAAAGTTCGGTAGGAACGCACTTGGGTCAGATACTGCGCTAAAAATTCGTAGTAATCAGCCCGCTGCGATCGAAAACGCCACGCTGCCCAACGGATGGCCAATGGCTGTTGCAACCCCGTCATCGCATCATCCCGAAACGTCGCTCGTAATCGCGCGGGTCTATCCACCCCGCTTGCAAGCAATCAAACGCCTGACTGCGAATCGGTCGATAGTGCTGAAGATCACAACTGCCGCGGCTCAAGAGTTGTGTCTGCCAAGTCGAAACCTGTTGTGCCAAACCCACTCGACCAATGGCAGTGTAAAACCCGGGATCAGTTGATGGATCAATCATTTCAGCCACCATCAACCGCCCAAGGCAACCATTGAGTGTTGCCACGGCGTCTCTTCGACAAACCACGCAGCCGGCTGGATGCCGAAACCGAACCCGTTCAGCTGCCACCCCTGTCGCCACGGTCCACGACTGCCACCATTGTTCAGCCCAACGCACCGAACGCACTCGATTCAAGCTGCAATGTAGCGGTGCGTGACTCAACCATTGCTCGAAAGGTAGCGCGCACGCAATACAGAGCTTGGGTAAAAGCGCTTGATAAACCAATAGTTTTAGTACTCCTGGCATCGCCAAGAGGGATTCAGGCACACCAATCATGGGTGAGCTCAGCCGTAACAAAACCTGCAACACCGAACTCGCATGCAAGGTTGTGAAAACACTGGTTCCAGACAACACAAGATCCATCAATGCTTGACCACCCAATCGATCACGAATCTCGCCAATCAACACGTCATGAGCTGCACTTCTTTTTATGGTCTTTAACTTGGCGGTCAAATCGCAGTCGTTGGTTTGTTCCGATTGTTGCGTTTGCCCCGTTTGCTCTTGAAGACTGGCCACCAGACACTGCAATGCATTGTCCAACACGTACTCCACGGGATCCTCAAGCGTGATGACCTTTCTGGTCTCGGGTATCTCTTGAACCAATGCGGCCAGTGTTGTCGACTTGCCTGAGCCCACCATCCCAGCAAAAATCACAGCGCCGCCATCACCGCTGCAAGCACGCTCAAGCATGGCCAATTGGTCGCAGGGATAGCCGAGTTCGGCCAGTGGCGGCACCCGCTCTCGACCCTTTGGGTTCAAAACCCTGAGGCAGACGCTAGGTCCATGCCCTGTCACCAACGAAGCCCAGCGCAAGCCAATCTCGCGACCTTTGATGCAACGCTCCAGTCTGCCCTGCTGCTCACGCCCCGGATCAAATACAGCACCATTGCCGCCTCGCACGCCCATCCAAGCGATGCTCAGCAGCTCACTGAGCATCTGAGCCTTGACTGCCTGAAACTGCAATGGTCGGACCAGAGAACCATCAACCGTAAAAGCAATGTCAGCGTTTGGGCGCCGCGCATGCAATGTCAGATGGATGTCGCTCGCACCAGTCTGGATCGCCCACGACAAAACGTCATCAAACAAAGAAAACAAAACATGTTTGGGTGTCTGTAGCGTGACATTATCCAAACCCGGTTGCTCGGCCAAACGCGAGCGTCGGTTGACCTCACCGAGCACGACCGCTGGCACCAATAAAACGTTAGGGTGAGTCATCACAAAACCAGCCTGTCGCATGGCCAGCAACAATGCCATCACGTCATTGTCATCGGCACATTCGGCAAGCACCAACAACTGACACGTCAAATCCTCACGTTGAACAGGGCAGAAGCGATTTGAAAGTTCCCCTGGCGCAATCGATAATCGATCAAAGATCGGCCGCCAGTTTTCAAGGCGAGCTCGGTGCGCCTCAGACCAGGCCTCTACACTGGCCTTGGCGGTAATGTCTTGTAACGTTAAACGTTGAACCCCGGCTGTGCGCCACCTCATTGCTCGGCCTGCGGCAAACACAAATGATGGCGCTGTCCCCGATTGTCAAAAGACACACACGGCGGCTTGATGGCGCGCAGGCGTAGCCCTTTGGCACGTGCTGCAATCGGGTTGGTTTGGCCTTGTTGAAACCACACAAACGCGCCATCAACCCAAAGTTGCGCTTGCAACACGGGCAATACCCCATGAATGGCCAGTAGTTTGGGCACTGGACGTGGCGGTTTAGCGCGCTGTGTGGCCTGGCGATACACTTTCTCGAGCGCGTCAGATTCCATCCTAGCCATGACTTGGACGGTCAGCTCACTTGGATTAGCCAAAACCAAACATGGGCTTAAGCCCAACAAAAACACCCCAATCAGATCAAGAAGCATTCGATTTAAACGCACGTAATTCTCCTTTTAAGTGAAGCATGAGATAGCTGTTGTGCTGATCCACGGTGGCGCTCGGCATGACGTCAAGTCGGACGGTCTGCCAAAAGACCGGCAAAGACCATGACTGCAAAAGCGATAACTGACGCACCGGCAGACGAAGGCTGATTTCAGCCGATCGCAGCGTAAGCAAAAAAGAATCACCACCCAGTTTTTTTTCCTGCCAGGGCCCGAGACTGATACTCGGCGTGACAGCGGTTTGTTGCTGCAGGGTGGTCAACCACGTGTCATCTGCGTCGAAAGCAACTGCTGATCGCACGGGCAGTCGTTTGGCAGCAACAGGCACGAGGCTTTCAAAACTCGAGAGATCCAGTGAAACCGGTTTGAAACGCCAAAGGCTAGGCGCACGTGCACTCAAAATACCGTTATCCGTCGTGGTGCGACGACGCAAATAATCAGCACGACAAGTCGCAGCATCAACAATCAGCGCACAATCCACGGTTTGCAGGATCCAGCCATCGGGATCGACCGGCAGTTGCAATATCTCCTGCCAAAGGGGCTCTAAAAAACGCATGTCATGAACATAAACGGACGGCAACAACGCCTCTGGATCTGCTTGTGTTGCTTGAACTGTAGCCTCATTTGTTTGCGGCCACCCACCCAACGAAACCAACATGAATCCAGCACCAAGCAAGCACACCATCGCCCCCAAGGCCAAGACAACCGTCGCACCACTTACCCCGAAGCGCAATCGTCTGCAACGGGCGGTTTCGTGCGCGGCCGTGTGCAAGAAGTCCAACTCAAGGGGCGCGATCATGGCGCTATCAATGGGCCAAACCACTGTTTGGACAACCAAGTCACTGAATCGCTGCCCTAGACCCGCTTCTAGCGCATCACCCGTTTGTGCATCCATCCAGCAATCGGTGTGACTCAATACACTGCCTTGGTGCACACCAACAACCCATTGATTCGCGGGGGTGAGCACCAAACGCAACAAATGTGTCCCCTGCGGGCGACTGAGTGCGTAACCCACAGCCGCCGCAAAAACGGGCCCGTCCTCAAACGCCAGTCGCCCAGTCATGTCCATACCCACTAGCTCACCTTGAGGGCCAGAGCTGGCATACCAACGCAGGTTTTGTCGGCGCAACTGATTGAATAGCCACTGTCGACTGCGCCGGCCCAACGTTGCCGTCCACTGCAAGCCAAAAACCCAACGCAACGGTTGATCTGGCACACCCCAAGTGTGCAGGTTTGGGCCGTGCTCAGACCATGGCGACACAGGCGCTTCAGTATCCATCTTCAACCTGCGCGGTTACAAAAATCAAGGTGATGCTCTTGCGATGTTCTAACTTGTCATTACCACCGAGCAATCTCGGCGCATCAGGACTTAAACGACCCTGCTGCGTTTCATCATTTCTTTGTTCAAAACCAGCAATCAGGGTTGTGCGCCCAGGATGCAGCGCGACTTGTTGCAAGGTTCCATTGCCTTGCAAGTTCAATTGCTGGACCTGCAAGGACTGCTCTGGACCACCAAACGCCAAGGTCTCAAGGGGAAGTGCCGTGGTGTTGTCATACGCCACTGATAACAAAACCTGTCCATCGACTTGGATATCAGGCACCAGTGTTAGGAAGGCCCCAACCGTTTCGCGCTTCTGACTGACAGCAATACCCGGCAGTGCGGACTTGGCGTCGTCTTTCTTGGAGACACCAACCGACTGAATTTGATCCACATAAGTAAAGGTCGATCGCACCGCATGAGTCACTGGCCGCCGATTTAACGTCACCACAGGCACTGTGGTGTGGCGTCGAATGTCGGCGTACTTTGAAACCGCGCGAGCCAGCACGCTACCCGTGACACCTTGCATGGCAGGAAGCGAAACATTGGCAGCACCCGTCACGGGTGCCATGCCACTGAGGGCTGCTGAACCAATCTGAAGACCTGCCACATCTGCAGCCAGTGCCAGAGACCAATCAATGCCTTGCTCGTGCGCTTGACTACGCGTCACGGTCATTTCCTCAAACACCAATCGCACCCGCCGTGTCATGGCACGGTTGGCCTCAGCAAGATAATGACCAATAGCGGCGAGCGCGCTTGGCGTGTCAGTCACCACAATCGAACTCAGACTGCCCGGCTGAGCTGATATCGTGCCCGCCCGAGTCATAAAAGGTTCGACCCGTTGACGGATATCATCTAGCATCGGCTGGCCAGTCATTGAAAGTGTGGTTTGCGCCGAACTTTCAAAACCACCGCTTGCAGCACCACCCGTTTTACCGAGTTGCATTTGGGTGCTCGCATCTAGTGCCAACGCTCGAATATCAAAAACTTGTGTTTCGGTGCGAAATAATTCAATTGCCTTTCCGGTGTATCGCCACTGAACGTCATGACTCGCCGCAATGAAATCAAGCACTTCCGACAACGGTCGAGTACCCATAGGCATCATCGGCTCGGGCATTGATGCCACTTGCGCGGTGGCAGGAACGTCCTGCAATCGCGGCATGAAATGGTGAGATGCCAACATGGCCTCAGGACGAACTCGCACAGGAATGCCCGTTGCCCGCGCGATGCGTTGCCCGACATCGGCCAAGGAAACAGCCTTCTGGTGGAAAATCAGTGTGGTCTTGACATCCGTGCGTAACGGCTTGGGCAAACTGACCTCTGGCGCTAAGGCAATGGGCTGGCCCGACACCCATGGTTTGTTAACCCGATGTTCAGATGATGGCGCTTGACGTTCTCGGGTCGCTTGTTGAAAACGATCGCTCATGTGCTGCAAATCTTGGGCGGCTTGTTTACTCGCATCGCGATTGGTGGCCGCTCGCTCATCAATGGCGCAACCCGTCATCGCAAGCAATAGGCACGTGGTTAGCAAATCGAGCCAAACCCCCACCCGTCTGGTTGGTCTCATGGCTTCACCTCAAAGGCCTTATCACCCGGTGTCTGACCTGGCTCACAAGAGGCCGTTTTGGGAATCACACGCAACACATGATTGGCGTAAAAGCAGGGACGCGCTGGTCGACCAGCACCTTCAACGGCTTGCAGCAACTGCTCAACTGCCGCCGCAAAATCACCTGAAAACCGGGCAGGTGCTGTGACTGGCAAATCAACTGGCAAGGTCCAGTGCGCATCGTCAAAGTACCAATTGTTTTCCAGTGCCCAACGGTTTAAGGCCTGACGAATGGTGCGGTCTGAAATGCGCAGTTCAAATTGGCGTGCGCTTGGTGGCGGCGCTGATGACGGCCCTGGTGGACAATCTGATCGAATACGACGGTGCGCGTGGGCTTGAAGTTGCGCACACTGAAAACGCAACACCTGCCACTGCCCGTCAACAATGGCGTATTGACCTTGCATGCGCAGATCTAGAACCTGCCAATGGACACCTGATTGTGCAAAGACTGTGGGTATTGACTGGTGTGGATGCCACTGCAACCAAATGTGGCTCGCATCAGAAAACACTTGTCGCGGGGCAACACGACGGTCACCACTCAAATGCCAATTAAAGTCTGGATCACCAACCACCATGCCATGGTCAGCGGTCTGAATAAAAGAGCCATCAATGGCCGTGTCTTTAACAACACAACCGCTCGCCGCAAGCGCTAAGCCCACCCCAATCACACCACTTAAAATATATGTCGTCATCATCGCTAGCCTCAACCCGAGCAAGGCGAGCATCTTCAAGCATTCAGATGATCAAAACAATTGTGTGAAATACGCAAGAGGGCAAACATGCCTCAATTTACGAGCGATTAAGCGGCGTTGGCCCCCTTTTAAAGATAGGGCGAAACCAACCAAATCAAGCGATTGCGTAAGCGTACTAAAAATGAAACCGCTTGAAGTTCAGAAAGTGACACCAATGTGGCCTGAGCTATTTTGGTGTCGATCCGTTGGCTGAGATGGTTAGCCAGCGCTCGGCTGTAGACTTCGAAATCCAACTCAAAATTCAATCGCAGGCTACGTGGATCAATATTGGAAGAACCCACGTAAGACCATTGATTATCGACCGTTAAAAGTTTGGAGTGATCGAAAGCACCGCTCGTGCGCCAAACTCGAACACCATCTTTAATTAGCAATTCGAGTTGTGCTTCCATGGCCGCACCGACAAGCTTTAGATTGTTGTGACCAGGAATCAAGACATCTACCGTTACCCCACGACGGGCAGCTGTCACTAGGGCGGCCATTAGCACCATATCGGGTAAAAAATAAGGCGACTGAATGCGCACATGATGACGGGCAACCGATAAAGCACCCAAAATCATGCTTTGATTGCTGCCCATGGTTCGATCGGGGCCCGAGGGGACCACGCGCGCCGGTATCACATCATCACCACTAAGGGCCTGAGGGGCGAACTCAAACCAAGGCGTGGTTGGTAGGTTTTCACGCGTGGTGAATTCCCAGTCGTGCGCAAAACTATTCATCAGCTGCCGCGCAATGGGGCCTGTCACCTTAAAGTGGGTATCGTTGGCGCGGTTGTCGCCAGCGAATGCGGTCATGAACCCACTGCGAATATTCATGCCACCGGCCAAGGCCAAACTGCCATCGACAACCAGTAATTTTCGGTGGCTGCGTAGATTGGCGTAAACCAAACGCATGCCAATCGCTGTGGGCAGAAAACGGGCCACAGGAACGCCACTGGCTTTGAGTAAACGGGTAATGGGCGGGCTTGAGTATTTGGCGCCAACGGCATCAATCAAGACTCGGACTTGGACGCCACGGTTGTAGGCGTCAATCAGTGCTTGGGCGATTTTTACGCCAATGCCATCATGATCAAAAATATAGCTTTGCAACACGACGCACTGTCGCGCTGAGGCAATCGCTTCAATCATGGCTGGGTAGGTCTCATCGCCTGAGTCAAGAATTTCGACACGATTACCACTTAACAATTCATTTTCACAAACATGGTCGCCTAGGGTTCGGAGTGCCCCAAGGTATGGATCTGCGTAATCAGTCAACTTGCGGGCAATCAAACGATCCATGATGGCCAGCTCGTGCTTGGCCATTTCACGTTGTGCCGACAGCCTCTTCTGTCGAATGCGATTGATGCCTGCAAAAAGGTAAAAAGTGGCACCAAGCAGCGGTGAAAAAATGACCACAGCCACCCAGCCAATGGCCGAATTCACGTCCTGTTTGGTCATGGCGATATGGATCGTCGCCAGCACACTGGCCAATACTGAAACGGCGAGCACCACGTGGGGCCAATAGCCCTGCATGGCGCTCGTCATTTGAAGCCATTCCATCAAGAAATCGCCTGATTAATCATGTTAATATCTCAATCCTTTGGTGGCTGTAGCTCAGTTGGTAGAGTCCCGGATTGTGATTCCGGTTGTCGCGGGTTCGAGCCCCGTCAGTCACCCCAGCACTAACAAATAGTCATGCGCTCAAACTGATTTTAAGGGGGTGGCGCGTCAAAAGACCCCCATCGCTTAGTCTTGTTCTGCCGCATGGCTCTAAAGCCCATTTTGTTTGCGCCACCGCTCAAAATCCACTAGGGTCTGCGGGTTGGTTGGTGGATAAAGCCCAAGAATGGATTGGCCTTTTTTAACCGCGGACATCACATAATCCTCAAAAATTGTCATTTCAGTGGCTTGCACAGCAACTTCATCCACAATTTCTGCTGGGATCACAATGACGCCATCCGCATCACCCACCAAAACGTCCCCAGGGAAAATCGGTGCGTCGCCGCAGCCAATGGGCACGTTGATATCGATAGCCTCATGCAAGGTCAGATTCGTTGGCGCTGAAGGCCGTTGGTGGTAGCTCGCGATACCGAGCTGCGAGATCTCATCAGAGTCTCGAAACCCGCCGTCTGTCACAACCCCTGCAACCCCTCTTTCCAACAGCCGGCTGACCAAAATCCCACCAGCCGATGCCGCCCGAGCATCCTTTCGGCTGTCGATCACCATGACCGAACCCGGTGGGCACTGTTCAATGGCTTGGCGCTGGGGATGGTTGCGGTCGCGGAACACTTCAATACCATTGCGATCTTCACGGGCTGGCATGTAGCGCAAGGTAAACGCTGGCCCAACCATGTTGCCAGAAGTCTTAGACAGTCGAACGATGCCTTGGATAAACTGGCTGCGTAGACCGCGCTTAAAGAGCAAGGTGGCCAAGGTTGCCGTGCTGATGTGCATCAGGCGTTTCTTGGTGTCGGGATTTAATTCACGCATGGGTAATAACTCCTTTGGCCTGTCGGCTTAAAAAATGTCAGGTTCCGGCACTGGGCCACCAAAATCGGTACGTAAAAAGTCAAAATCGCAGCCCTCATTGGCCTGTTCAATATGCTGAGAAAACATCCAACCGTAGCCACGTTCGTACTTACGCTCGGGTGGCGTCCAAGCCGCTTGGCGCGCGGCAAGCTCTTCATCCGAAATTTCTAGCCGTATGGTTCGATTGGGCACATCGACTGAGACCAAGTCACCTGTTTTCACCAAAGCCAGGGGCCCACCCACGTAAGACTCGGGCGAGATGTGTAAAACGCAGGCGCCGTAGCTTGTGCCACTCATGCGGGCATCAGACAGGCGCAACATGTCTCGTACGCCCTGCTTGAGTAACTTCTTGGGCATGGGCAACATGCCCCACTCAGGCATTCCTGGACCACCTTGTGGCCCTGCGTTGCGTAATATCAGCACGTGATCCGCAGTCACATCAAGGTCGTCGCGGTCAATCACTGCTTTCATTGACGGATAGTCATCAAACACCAAGGCTGGCCCCGTGTGTCGATGCAAATGC
>Ga0105051_10007248_pt1 | contig 11629 bp, 9 predicted proteins | sample FRY02_FD_78383 | JGI IMG/M metagenome (GOLD analysis project Ga0105051, IMG submission 78383) | Freshwater microbial communities from Lake Fryxell liftoff mats and glacier meltwater in Antarctica - FRY-02 (megahit assembly) | ecosystem: Environmental > Aquatic > Freshwater > Ice > Glacier...
CATACACGCGATTCGTACAGAGAGATTCTTGATGCTGCAGTCACAGAAACACTGGCGCGTTCGATCAATAATTCAGTCACAATTATTCTTATGCTCCTAGCACTTTCGCTTTTGGGTGGCACAACTATTCGCTGGTTTGCAATTGCGTTGTTGATTGGCGCGGTGACTGGTACGTACTCATCACCGTTTACAGCGGTGCCGTTACTTGGAGCTTGGGACAGATGGCAAACTCGCAAGAAGCTCTCGAGCAAGCGATAGTAGCACACTTCGCTCATTTTTTTCTGGTTCTTCTAAGACGATGGTGAATAGTTCTTGTAGTAGAATGCCAATCTTTTGTCCCGGTGCCAAATCAAGTTCTTGCATAAGATCTGTGCCATCAATAGCGAGGTCAGTTATGGCAAATGGTTGGTGGAGTTCTGCAATCATGCGTTGCTTAAATTCTTCAAGTCGCCAACTAGTTCGTCGAGCACCACTTCCTAGGCGATCGCCTTCACGTACATCAAGAATATCATCGATATGCACCAGTCCAACTTTACGCATAAATCTGCGCACGGCAGCGTCACTCATGCTTGGTTGATAGTGAAACATGTGATACCGAACCAAAATAAAGATGCGATCGGTATCTCGTTTAGAAAGTTTTAGTCGTTGCGCAATGGCTTTTGCCGTACGAGCCCCGACAACTTCATGATTATAAAAAGTTGGCTTACCGCTGCTGGTATCAAATGTTTGCGGTTTGCCAACGTCATGTAAGAGGGCGGCCAACTTGACTATCGGATCACGAGAAGGACACTCAGCAAGCGCATCAATGCTGTGCGTCCAGACGTCAGTAGTGTGGTGACCGCCTTGCGGTACGCCATACATAGGCACTAGTTCCGACATGATATGTGCGAGCAGATTGGTTGCTCGGAGGAGTTCTATGCCTTCCTTTGGGTATGGACTGAGCAGGATTTTAAAGAATTCATCGCGCACTCTCTCCTGGCTAATATACTGCAGTAATTCAGCTGCCAACGTAAGAGAATCATGCGTTTTTGCTTCTATCGTGAAGTTGAGTTGTACACTAAATCGAACTGCCCGCAGTAGTCGCAGAGCATCTTCTGAGAAACGCTTGCTCGGCTCACCAACGGTGCGAATGAGCTCAGATTGTAAGTCGAGAATACCACTGTGCGGATCAACGAGCTGATAATTTGTCGAGATTACTTTGTAGTGCGATAGTAATTTTTCTGAAAATATCTGTTGTAAAAAGGGGTTGCTAATCGTCAGAGCGATGGCATTAATCGTAAAATCTCGTCGTGCAAGATCGTCAACAAGTGACGTCCCCCAAGCTACTGTCTCTGGTCTACGGTTGTCCTTGTATGCTCCGTCACTGCGGTAGGTAGTGATCTCGTAGGGTGGCACAGATGTTGCTTTGGATTCTTCGTGTGCTACTGCCTCGGTCAGCGATGGATGTAGCTTTGTCGCTCGAGCGATATCGATTACTCGATCTGAAGTGAGTGTTGCTGTTACAGATTGCGGTGGTGCAAAGTCACCTTGCTTGGCTAGTTCTTCTGGCGTAATGCTAACGGTGCCAAAATCGTTTTCATAAAAGCTTTCGGGAAAGAGTTTGGAAATTTGCTCAGGAGTAGCATTGGTTGTGCAGTCAAAGTCGGGTATATTTTGTTCGCCACGCAGCAGATCTCGTACCGCGCCACCAACCAGAGCAGCTTCAAACCCAGATTTCATAAGGGTGTGAAGGATAAAAAGCGGTGCTACTGGGAGCAGTATTTCATCTGGAAGCTGCATATTGGTCATTGTACACCACTTGAGGAAACGATAGAGTACGCGCATGCAGTGGGAAGTACTTTCATCCACTATTCCACAGACAATCCCAGACCTTTCTGCGGTGCTTTTGGCCAATCGCCAGATAAAAGATGCAAATATTTTTTTTCATCCGCCGACCCCAGAATCGTTTTCAGCGGAAGCGGTTGGTATAGATGCGGCGGCTTTAAAATTGGCTACTAAGCGAATCGAGCAGGCAATCAAAGGTACAGAGAAAATTGTGGTATTTGGTGATTATGACGCCGATGGTATTTGTGCCACGACTATATTGTGGCAAGCGTTGACAAAGCACAAAGCAGAAGTAGTGCCTTTTTTGCCCAATCGACAAGAGCATGGGTACGGTTTGAGTGTAAAAGCACTCGACGACTTATGCAAAGAAGCAAAACCAGACCTGATCATCACCGTCGACAACGGCATTGTGGCACACGAGGCTGCGCAGGCAGCTTTGGAGCGTGGCATTGATCTTATTATTACTGATCATCACATGCCAGAGTCTGGGTTAGATAATCTACCACCTGCACTCGCAATTGTGCACACGACCAAACTATGTGGCACGACCGTTGCTTGGTTTTTAGCCAAAGAGATAGCGCCGGAATTGGCTGCAGAGCAACTCGATTTGTGCGCGATAGCTACCATCGCTGATCAGGTAAAACTAACGGAATTCAATCGCTCATTTGCTTTTCATGGGTTGGTCGCACTTCGAGAAAGCACTCGACCAGGACTGTTGGCTTTGATAGAGGCTAGCAGCGTAGAACAAGCAGATATCACTACTGGCTCGGTTGGGTTTCAGCTTGCGCCGCACATCAATGCAGCTGGCAGAGTGGGCGATGGCTACACGGCCTTGCGATTGCTGTGTACAAAAAAACAAGCCGCTGTCAAGAGATTGGCGCGTGAGTTAGCTTTAGTAAACGATGAGCGAAAAGATATGACGTTTGATGCTGTGGCAGATGCGAAGTTGCAGGTTGTCGAGCAGCTGGATCTGAATGTATTGATTGTTGCTTCGCGCGAGTATCACGAGGGAGTCATCGGGCTTATTGCTGGTCGATTGGCAGAAGAGTACCATCGTCCCGCTATTGCTATAGCCATCGGTGAAACCCAAGCAAAAGCATCTGCTCGTTCTATTCGTGGGATTAATATTGTTGAGATTATTCGAGAAGTACGCGCAGACTTACTAAGTGTTGGGGGGCATCCGTTGGCCGCAGGATTTTCGCTAGCTGCAGATAAAATCGCCTTGGTCACAAAACACTTGCTAACGGTAGCAAAAGAAAAAATTGATCCAGAATTACTGGTCGAAACCAAGCGAGTGGAGTGTGCGTTGCCACATGAACTAGCTACTATTGATACCGCAAAAGCCCTAGCGATGTTTGAACCATTTGGCATGGGCAACGCCCGACCGAGATTTTTACTGAAGAATATTGCTATCCTCGATATTCGCTCTATTGGTAAAGAAGGAAAGCACTGTAAGCTGTTGGTGAAACTAGAGACGGGGCAGAAACTCCCAGTTCTCTGGTGGAATTGTGGCGCTATTGATCAAGCAGAACTGGCCAAGACAACAGAACTTGCGGTGAAACTAAACATCAACGAGTGGCGGGGGAAGCAGAGTTTGCAGTTGGTGGTGTGAGATAATAGCAAAAGGAAAATATGAATGACACCACAACTAGCTCTAGCAATATACTTATTTACGAGAACACTACAGGTGATATTAAGCTGGATGTTTTTCTTGAAGGTGAAGCGGTATGGCTCAATCAAGAGCAGATGGCAGTACTATTTGGGAAGGCTAGAAGAACCATTGGGGAACACATTCAAAATATATATGCAGAGGGTGAGCTAGAAGAAAGTGCAACTCGGCGGAATTACCGCCAAGTTCAAATAGAGGGCGACAGAGAGGTTCAAAGAGAAATTGAACACTACAACCTAGACGTAATCATCTCAGTAGGATACAGAGTAAAGTCTCAACAAGGCACCCAATTTCGTATCTGGGCAACGCAAAGACTGAGAGAATATATCGTAAAAGGATTTGCTCTAAATGACGACCGATTCAAATCTGGTGAGTCGATGAACTATTTCAATGAACTGCAAGAGAGAATCAGAGAAATTCGTTTATCTGAGAGGTTCTTTTATCAAAAGGTTAAAGACATCTATACAACAAGCATGGATTATGATCCGAAAGCGAAGAAAACAACTGACTTCTTCAAGATTGTGCAGAACAAACTCGTCTGGGCGATTAGTAACCAAACCGCGGCAGAGATCGTTTATAGCAGAGTAAATGCCGATTTACCTTTGATGGGTATGAAATCTCTTGATAAAAAATACCCCAAGAGAATTTCTAAACAGGACAGTATCGTCTCAAAAAACTACTTAGAGGAGCCTGAGATCAAACTTTTGGGATTACTAGTGGAACAGTATTTAGCTTTTGCAGAAACAATGGCAAGTCAGAATACGCCAATGTATATGAATGACTGGATTGAGCAGCTTGACGTAATTCTCAAAATGAATAAGCGAGAGTTATTGGCTCATGCGGGGAAAGTTAGCAGAAAACAGATGGAGAAAAAAGCAGGGAGCGAGTATCAAAGCTATGTAAAAAAGTTGAAAGATCAGGAAAAAACAGAGTCTCTAAAAGAGTTGGAGGAGGATTTGAAGAGGTTTGATGCCCAAGTTTAGCCAATAGGAAATACTTCTAGGCGATTTCTGAGAAAATCTTTGGCCCCAAAGACCATAGTGCCTGATCGCAGAATATCTGCAACAATCAACATTTTCACTGTTGAATCAGAAGTATCTGCGTCCAACATGTCGGGATGCTTGGTCCCATATACAGCTTCTAGGCTTTGGTATTTAGAGCTTGACTCACTTGCAATCTCCCCACCAACTAGTAGCTCTTGGAATTCTCTGGGAGCAAGTTCTTGCTGGAGTAAAAAAACCTGGACATGTGCTTTTTGGTCACTTGCATCTGGACCTGATATTAAGAAGATAGGTCTGATACCTGTAGTATTTTCCCAATATATTCCTGCTAGTAAGGCAGCAGCCGAACATGATATCGATCCAAATTTTAGAAATACTGGATTCATTTTCTTATCAGAATCCTCTTGATACCAGCTAAAAAAACGATTAAATGCATATTGCATTTCCGATGCAGTAGTACATCCGTTGAAGATTGATAGCGCCAGCTGCTTATATTCATTAAATAGATTAGGCTGTATTTTTTTTTCAATTTCGATTTCGATAACTGAGTCTAGGAATGTAAAATGACAACTAGTATTTATTTCTAATAATAGATAAATGAAGTCAACTCCAATGAGGTCGAGGACTTCATTGGGGACTTGCTTTAATTCTTCTATGTCATTAAATGCCTGATCTCTATCAGCTAGACAGAGCAAATAGTTGATTACAGATACGATAGCATCACTCGCAACCATACCTTCTTTGATCATGTTAGAGATCATGTTTTGATATTCGTTGCCAGTTTTTGTTTCTGTTTGCATTTAGACACGAAAAAACCCTCCTTGTTGGAGGGTTGGTTTTACTACTGTGTAATCAATTACTACAAAACCACCCTCCCACGCACGCTAAGCGTAAGGACGAAGAGATTGGTAATAAGTTGATTAGCTAACACGAGGGTGGATTATACGGATTCACGCCAGGTTTATCAAGTGTATAATAAATTTCTATGAAACAACGCACACTCACCCAAGATATTCCAACACTCGTTGGCAAAACCATCACCATCCAAGGATGGGTTGATACCAAACGCGATCACGGCAAATTGACCTTTATTGACCTGCGCGATCGCACTGGCAAACTGCAGTGTGTTGGTTTCCAAAAAATGGGGAAATTGACAACAGAATCAGTTGTTTCCCTGACTGGATTGGTAAAAGAACGCCCAGAGCGATTGGTTAATCCAGAATTAATATTGGGTGCCTATGAGCTCGAAGTCACAGAATACGAAGTCCTCAATGTGTCGCAAGAGTTGCCGATTCCGATTGACGAAGATGGTCGCTCTATTGCCGAAGAAGTGCGACTCAAGTATCGCTACTTAGATCTCCGCAGGGAGCGTATGCAAAAGATTTTACGATTACGTTCAAAGTTTACTCGAGCGGTGCGCGAGGCACTATACGAGCAGGATTTTGTCGAAGTTGAGACACCAATGTTGACCAAATCCACCAAAGAAGGCGCGAGAGATTTCGTCGTGCCGTCTCGCTTTTACCCCGGTTCATTTTACGCATTGCCACAGAGTCCGCAGCAGTACAAACAGCTGTTGATGACCGCTGGTATCGAGCGATACTTTCAGATTGCACGTTGTATTCGCGACGAAGACTTGCGAGCAGATCGCGGGTTTGAGTTTACTCAAGTAGATCTTGAGATGAGCTTTGCTGCGCAGTCTGACGTGATGGAATTGGTAGAGAACTTTGTCAAAAAGGCAGTGCTAGAGGTTGGTGGTAAGCTAAAAGACGAAACATTCCCCGTGGTCAACTATGCCGACGCGATAGAAAAGTACGGAGAGGATCGATTTGATCTACGCACAGATACAGAAAAAAAAGCTGGAGTGCTCGCGTTTGCTTGGGTAGTACAGTTCCCGTTCTTCAAACAAGTAGATAAAAAAGATGCCGCCGAAGTTGCCGACGGCAAGAGTGGTTGGACGTTTACCCACAACCCATTTAGTATGCCGCTGGCAGAACATCTAGAACAACATCTAGCGGGAAAAGATTTGGGTGGAATTTTGACCACACAGTACGATCTCGTGTGCAATGGCTATGAAGTGGGCGGCGGCAGTATTCGCGCACACCGGCCAGAAATACTCCAGGCAACGTTTAGAGCAATGGGCTACTCAGATGATGAGATCAAGGAGAGTATCGGTCATATGCTTGAAGCATTCAAGGTTGGTACGCCACCACACGGCGGTATTGCGCTTGGTCTCGATCGTCTAGTTATGTTGCTTGCAAACGAGACGTCACTCAAAGAAGTTATTGCTTTTCCCATGACATCTAGTGGTAAGACTTCTGTGATGACAGCGCCAAATCCTATCGAGAAGAAGCAGCTTACAGAACTTGGTTTGCAAGTCTCGGTCTAGCGCAAAAGTACGATTTCACAGTAGGATGGTTAGGTGACACAAAAACGAAGACAACTCCTCGGCTTATTTGGCACCCTTCTTTTTATACTAGGGTTACTCGGTTATACGCTTTTGTATCTCGAGGCACAAAAAATTGAGGCGATACGTATTACCTTGCCCTATATCGCTCTGGCAGATATTCCCGTGCAAGTGAATAAAATTTCTGCTCCTGAATTATCGGCGACTGCTGCGATCGTGATTGACTACGATTCTGGAAGTATTTTGTACGAAAAAAACGCCAATACGTATTACCCACCGGCTTCTACCACCAAGCTTGTTACCGCACTTGTAGTGCTTGATTACTTTGCTCCAGAGAATGAATTGACAATCGGTGCGTTGCCACCGGTTTCTGGCAGTGTTCTCAAGTTGCGATACGGTGAGACATATACTGTGGCCGATTTACTTTCGGCTCTGCTTATCACTTCTGCCAATGATGTTGCGCTTGAATTTGCAGCTGCGTATCCCGGAGGAAGCCCGGCGTTTGTCGCAAAGATGAATGAAAAGGCTAGCGAGCTTGCGTTGCAAGATACGGTTTTTAGCAATCCTGCTGGTTTTGACTTTGGCGTGCATCACACGACGGCGAGCGATTTGGCTAAAATTGCTCGAGCTGCCTGGGAAGATCCATACATACAGGCAGCCATGAGTACTCGTCATACGACAATTTTGGATACAACCCAGATTCGTCGACACGAGTTGGTCTCAACCAACCAACTACTGCACGAAGACGAATCGATTCTGGGCGGGAAGACTGGTACAACCGAGAAAGCTGGCGAAGTTCTCATAGCATTTGAGAATCATAGTGACCACACGATACTCAGTGTTGTCTTGGGCAGCAGCGACCGGTATGTTGATACAGTTGCGCTCACAGATTGGTTGTATAAAACATATACATGGGAAAAACCAACTCCACCCCATCACCCGAAAGAGGAGTGATATACTCAAGTTTGCATGAAAATAGCAGTTATAGGCACTGGTTTTGTTGGAGTAGTCACCGCTGTTGTGTATGCCTCGTTTGGCAATGACGTTGTTGGCCTAGATATCGACGAAAAAAAAGTACAGTCACTCGGTAAGGGTGCGGTGCCGTTTCATGAACCTGGGCTTTCTGAGTTGTTGTCTTCTGAGTTAGCGACAGGGAGATTGCACTTTACTACTTCATACCAAGAGGCTATTACTACTGCTGCTGTAGTAGTTATCGCTGTTGGTACCCCCTCAAAGCCAGATGGTAGTGCAGATCTTTTGCATGTCTTGGCTGCTGCTCGCTCGCTTGCACCATTTTTGAGTTCTGGCGCAGTAGTTGTCGTAAAATCTACGGTGCCACCTGGTACTCTCGAGAGAGTTTCTGAAGAAATTCGCAAAGAAACAACAATTGATTTTGAACTCGCATCAGTACCCGAATTCCTCAAGGAAGGCACGGCAGTAGAGGATACCTTACATCCAGATAGAGTTGTCATTGGAGCTGATTCACCAGCTGCAATCAAAAAATTACAAGAATTACACGCGCCCCTACAGGCACCAGTGGTGGTTGTTTCTGCCAACTCAGCACAGATGTCTAAGTATGCGGCCAACGCTTACTTGGCGACAAGAATTACATTCATCAATCAAATTGCAAATCTTTGTGAGCACGCAGGTGCAGATATTCAAGAAGTTATTGCTGCCATGGGTGTAGATGAGCGGATAGGCAGGCACTATTGGTATCCCGGACTGGGATATGGGGGTTCTTGTTTCCCAAAAGATGTGCGCGAACTTGCTCACTTTGCCAGAGAAAGAAAAGAAGTGCCAAATATTTTTTCACTACTCTCAGACCTCAACGACTCTCGTGTCGAACAGGTGTTTGTAGGGTGGACAGAAATAGTTGGCAAGTGGAGTGATAAAAAAGTAGCAGTACTCGGGCTATCTTTCAAGCCAAATACCGATGACACTCGCGATGCCCCGAGTTTGCAGGTTATCCCTTGGTTGCTCGCACACGGCGCACAGGTGACTGGGTATGACCCGAAAGCAACTGCTCAGATAGAAAAGATACTTGATGCTCACTCAAATTTGCAGTTTGCTCCCAGCTTAGAGCAGGCAGTTGTAGATGCTGATGTTATTTTAGTATTAATTGAGTGGCCAGAATTTATAACGTTTAATTTTGGCAAAACACGACTCGACAAGAAGCAGTATTTTCTTGATGCACGCAATCAATTTAATCCCAGCGATATCAGCTTGCTCGGGTATACATATGCGGGTATTGCGCGAAGGAGCTCATAAGTGGCAAGAAGCAAGCAGATTCTCATAACTGGCGGTACTGGTTTTGCTGGCTCACACTTGGCGGAGCGATTACTTACAACCGAGCCAGAGGCCACAATTCACCTCACAACGTTACAAAAGGACGGTGAAGTTTTGCCAGAGAGCTTATCTCAAACGGTGATACATGAGATTGACCTTACCAATCTAGAGCAAACGAAGGCTTTATTTGCAGAAGTGAAGCCAGACGAGATATATCATTTGGCAGCTATGGCGGAAGTCGGTAGTAGCTTTGAACAAGCCGCCAAAATCACCACTATAAATATGCAGTTACAGCTATCCGTGTTGACGGCGCTACAAACTGTTTCTCCGAGCGCACGCTTGTTGGTAGTTGGATCCGCACTCGAGTATGGCAAGGTAGAACCAAGCGAGTTGCCGATAACGGAAAATCAGCCATTTCGTCCGCTCAACCCCTATGCTGTATCCAAGGTAGCGCAGGATCTACTTGGCTATGCGTACGCAGAGAGCTATGGGCTGCAGCTCATTCGAGTTCGGCCATTTAACCACACTGGTGAACGACAAACGACCGCCTTTGCCATTCCCTCATTTGCAGAGCAAATTGTCAAAATTGAACAAGGAGTACAAGCAACGCTGCAAGTTGGTAATTTGGCTGCAATTCGGGATATACTTGATGTCAAAGATGTCGTACGCGCTTATACTGTTGTTATGAAACACGGCGTGGTTGGCGAAGTTTATAATATTGGTTCGGGAGTCGGCGTATCGATGCAATCAGTACTTGATCAGTTGGTGCAACTTGCAAACAAGCCAATCACAATCACCAAAGATCCAGATAGATTGCGACCCGCTGATATCCCTGAGCTTCGAGCAGATATACAAAAGCTCACTGCCTTGGGTTGGCAACCAGAAATTTCTCTACAAGAAACACTACAACGTATAGTAACATTTTGGAGGTCACTCACATGAAAAAAGCATTTATCACTGGTATTACCGGACAAGACGGTTCGTACTTGGCAGAATTACTGCTAGAAAAAGGCTATAAAGTATGTGGTTTGACTCGCCGTACAAGCACGCAAAACCATGCGCGCATTGCGCATTTGATTCACAATGAGAATCTAGAACTAGTGAGCGGTGATCTGATTGATCAAAACTCGCTGACATATCCGCTACAAAAATTTCAACCAGACGAAGTCTACAATCTCGCCGCACAGTCTTTTGTCCAAACAAGTTGGGAGCAACCTGTTTTGACAGGAGAGTTTACAGCACTTGGTGTCGTTCGCGTACTCGAAGCAGTGCGCCTGGTTTGTCCGAAAGCAAAATTTTATCAGGCAAGCTCGAGTGAGATGTTTGGCAAGGTATTACAAGTGCCCCAGAGTGAAGAAACAGGTTTTTACCCTCGTTCTCCGTATGGTGTGGCAAAGGTCTATGGTCACTGGATCACGGTCAATTATCGTGAGTCATACGACATGTTCGCCTGCTCTGGTATTTTGTTCAACCACGAATCACCACGACGTGGACTTGAGTTTGTCACGCGGAAAATTGCAAATGGTGTTGCACGGGTCAAGCTCGGCAAACAAGATCATGTAGAGCTTGGCAATTTGGATGCAAAACGAGACTGGGGTTATGCAAAGGATTATGTCGAAGCGATGTGGCTGATGCTACAGCAAGACACACCAGAGGATTTTGTTATTGCCACTGGTGAGACGCACTCTGTGCAAGAATTTTTGGTTGCTGCATGTGCAGAAGCAGGCTTGCCTGACTGGCAGGCTGTGCACAAACACAATCCAACATACGATCGTCCCGCAGAGGTTGATTTATTAGTTGGAGATCCAAGCAAGGCACGAGAGAAACTGGGTTGGAAGCCAAAAGTTCACTTTGAAGAACTTGTCAAAATTATGGTACTGGAGGAGCTCAAAAAGGAAAGTGAGTAGTAGTCTATGAAGCAGTCTGCAGTTGTTATCATTCCAACCTATAATGAGCGAGAAAATATTGAGAAAACAGTCGTAGCGCTTCGGGGGGTATTTCACTCGATTTCTACATGGCACATGAGCATTTTGGTGGTTGATGATACCTCGCCAGATAAGACCTACGAAGTAGTCCGAGAACTGCATAAGAAATATCCTGAAGTGCACCTGTTATTGAACAAAAAGAAAAGTGGTTTGGGCGGCGCGTACATGGCTGGTATGGCGCATGCATTTGGAGAAATGAAGGCAGATATCGTTTTTGAGTTTGATGCTGATTTGTCTCATGATGTAACAAAAATCCCCCTCTTTTTAGAGGAAATTGATGCCGGCGCCGATTTTGTCCTTGGATCTCGTTATATCGCCGGTGGTGGCATTCCCGAAAACTGGGGCCTTCATAGAAAGCTATTAAGTATATTCGGAAATTTGTTGATTAGAGTAGTATTTGGAAGGTTGCACATTCGTGATTGGACATCGGGATATAGAGCTATACGGCGAAAAGTGTATG
>Ga0105051_10007258_pt1 | contig 11622 bp, 5 predicted proteins | sample FRY02_FD_78383 | JGI IMG/M metagenome (GOLD analysis project Ga0105051, IMG submission 78383) | Freshwater microbial communities from Lake Fryxell liftoff mats and glacier meltwater in Antarctica - FRY-02 (megahit assembly) | ecosystem: Environmental > Aquatic > Freshwater > Ice > Glacier...
CGGATTGACTGCTCTGCGATGAAACGGGCCAGGTCGGCGGGGGTGCGGGTGTTCATTGGGGTATGCTCCGGGTGGATGGATTGGCTGTTCGCCACACTTTACCGCAGAGTCGGTGGTTGCGCCATTATTTTCGGGGCTGGGGTCTTTGGATAACGAAAAAGAGAGAGGGTCAGGCACAATTGCCGGGCCTCTCTCTTTTTCGTTATGTCGCAGTCTGGGCCGCCAGAGCAACGGGCTGCGGCTGCGGGGGGGTCGTCTGCTGAAGTTGGAGCAGCAGACGCTCCCGGTAAGCGGTCAACCGCTCGGCCAGAAACGATACGACAAAGAGAACGACCTGCTGCCAGGCGTTCTGTACACTCACCCCCCGGGGCGGCAGCCAAAGGGGAACGACTGGCTGTGGCAAGCGGCGGTTGGGTGGGGGTGGGGCGCTCCGCTCCTCCCAGCGTGTCAGGTGCAGGGCTTCGGCCATTGCCACGATTTCCCCGTCAGTCAAATGCACCTGCTTGGTGGTTTGACGCAGAAGTTCGGGCAATTCTGGAAAGCTGACTGCTTCGATAGGCCAGTCTATATTCAGAAAACTGTCCGGGGGCAATTGCGGATAGAAGGTCAGAAACGAACGAATCTGGACTTTGGGCGCTGTGCGTTCTCGATAGTTGCGGGGGCGAAAGCGGGTCACATTGGCACTGTAGGGCGGGAGGAAATTCAGCTTATGGGCTTCAAGCCATTCGGTGAGTACCCGGTATTGGGTGCGCATCTGCTGGTAGGGGTTCTCGCCACAGCCACCCGCCAACAGGTACTCACTGCCCCCATTCAGCACCTTCCACTCGCCGTTGACAGCGCCAGTCACAGGGCCGCCCACCTTCTTCAATTCCACCAAAAACATCCCGTCTGGCTTCACGACAAGCGCATCAATCTCGTGGCCGCCCACCTGGAAGTTGGCGAAGATATGGGCGGTGACTTTTGCCTTCCCCAATTCAGCAACCAATTTGCGCAGGGCGTCTGCTTCGTAGCCAGCCGGTTCGCGTCCGGTCCAAAGTTGTATAGTCATCATTACCTCCTGAGAAGAAAGGGGTGAGCATCCATAGAAAACCGGACGCTCACCTGATATAGGGGTTAACCGAAGATCGCAACGGCCAAAACAGAAAGCGCTGCGATGGCCAGCAGCAGACTGAAGAAGGTAGCCAAACAGCCATCGCTTCTATCAACGCGGCCCTGCCTGCTCTTGACAACCGCAGTGAAAGCGAACAGGAACAGAATACCGCCGAAGCAGAGGGAACTGAAGCCGAATGCGACCGGGAGAAGAATCTCAGGGTTCATTTTTTGCCTCCGTCTACTCATTCATACGCTGGGCGGGGCAATTCCCGCTTGGGCCTACTATAGGATAGATGCAGAAAGAGCGCTTGATCTTTCTTTGACATCTCTCTCGTAAAGTCATGACATTCCTGATACGCTGAATTACGTAGAATTTGTATGGGCAATAGATTCCGATTTCCAATCGATTCTCTGTCAGATTTGTCATTTGCGTATCATTTGGGTGTTAGAAACAGGGGGTAGCGTCTGTAGCTGTTCTTCGCTATAATAGGGCGAACTTGTTTTCGCCCCTGCGCCTTCTTTTGTTCCTCTCAATTCTTGGAGTCTATCCGTGTCTTCCCAGCTACAGATCGGCGAAATCCAACAAGTCCGCATTGAGCGCATTCTTTCGATTGGGTTGCTCGTGGCGCTGGAAAACGGTCGGCGTGGCTTAATCCGTGCCCGTGAACTACGCTGGGAAGATATTGGCAAAGCGGACTGGCGAAGACGCTACGCCGTTAATGGTTGGTACAGAGCTAAGATGATTGGGTGGGAAGGAGAGCAGATACTTTTCAGTCTGCGTTTTGCCCAACACGACCCTTGGGATACGGCAGCAGTCCGTTATCGTTTGGGAACAATTCACGTTGGGGTGGTCAGTGGATTCGATGGCCCATTGGCTTACATCGATTTGGAACCAGGCATTGTTGGCCGTCTGCATCGCTCTGAACTCCCTGTGTGGAATAGTGCACAGATTGAAGAGTTTCTCTGGCTGGGTGATTCGATCCGTGTCTTGGTTGAAAATGTAAATCTAGTCCGCCGTGAAGTCATTTTGACGATGCGAGGGATGGAAAGACTTCGTTGGCCGGGGACACCCGAAGCCAAAGACGGACAATCGATTCGTCGCGAATTTGCCCCACAGGCTGCAACCCCGGCATTGACCATCTTCACTTCTGCTACGCCCCGCTCAATTCTTGTGATTGAAGACGATCCTGAACAGAGTCGTGCCCTCTGCGGTTGGCTGCGCAGTGCGGGTCACAGCGTCGAATCGGCTTTGGGCGAAACAGAGGCAAAGGCGGCCTTAGCCCGGCGCACCTTTGAGGCGATTCTCTCCGACGTGGGTTTGGATGACGGTGATGGCATCGGTTTTGTGCGTGAAATGATCGACCAGTCCCCCGACAGCCGTTGGATGCTGATGACCGATTGGGCCAGCGCGGAAGATCGGGATACGGAAATTCGCTCTTTAGAGGAAAAAGGGGTGGTCTTGCTGCTCAAGCCCCTATCGCCAGAAGATATGCAACGGGTATTGGCTGAAGCAAATGAATCTGAGCAGGCGGATGAGGATGACGAACCTGCTGAAACACAGATAACATCTATTCGTCAGGTCACGGCGCAACGACGCACTCATCGTCACGCCATCAACAGCACTGGACAGATTCGACAACTTTTGGAGCAGCTACGCAAGACCAGCCGCGCCAGCCGGGTGATCCTCTTTCGCCTGCACGCCCACCAACGCCAGATTGACATTGCCGGGGATACAAGTGAAGGTGGTCTGGACTTGAACGCGCTGGGGTCGTTGATTCATAGCCCGGTGCGGGAAGTATTGGATGACCAGGCGACTGTACAAGTTCCTGATGTGGGAGAAGCCGAAGGGTACACCCGTAACCTGACTCCTTTATTGCGCTTCCGCTCCTGTATTGGTGTTCCTGTGCCAACCAATATTGAAGAAGAATATGCGCTCTTTCTTTTTCATTCGGCAACCGGTTTTGCCAGCAGTGTTGTTGTACAAGACGCCGACAACACTGCCCTGGCCCTGGCTGCCCGTTTGGAACAGCAGACAGCCCTCCACCAAATGATCGAAGTGCAGCGTTCTTCCCTCATCGGCCATCTGGCGCGGGGAATGGTACACGAAGTCAACCACCACCTCGGCCCGATGGTTTGGGTAATCCCCAGAGTGCAGGCGACGAGTGTGCGCTTTGGCCAAACGGTTGATGTCTTACTGGAGCAACCTCCTGCCATTCCCAATGGAAGTATCAATCCGCTGACCGACATGCGTTGGGAGCTACAGAAACTGCGTGACGACATTCGTGTATTGGGTGATGGCATCAATAACCTTGTACAGACCACCCGTCTCTTTGGGCGCATCACAGTGCAGGATAGCGAGCAGATTCTACGCATGGAACGAGTCGTTGAACTCTGCTTTGATATGGTGCGTGACATGGCCGATCGGGCCAAAATACAATTACACTTTGAACCACCAGAAAATATCCATTTAACCCGGGCCAGAGAATCCCAAATTCAACAGATTCTACTCAATTTGCTCGTCAATGCGATCCAACAGGTTGCCCTGATCCGTCCCAAAGAAGGGGGTCGGATACAAGTTGAGGTCGGATCCAGCGAGATCGATGGCGAAAGGGCAATCACAATCAGCGTAGAAGATGACGGTCCAGGCATTCATCGACGCCTATGGGAGCCGATCTTTCGTTTGGGCATGACCACCCGTCAGGGAGAAGGTAGCGGGATGGGGCTGTATATCGCCGAATGGTTGGCGGGAGATTTAGGTGGTATAGTGCAGGTGCAGGAGGGTTATGTCGGATGGGGCAGTCGATTTGTGATTGAATTACCAGTTCGTTCATAAGGAATATTCATGACTCGCATACTTGTCGTTGATGACGATCCATTATTCGGTCAGATGTTAATGGAATGGCTCACAGAACAGGGTTTTGACGCAAGCCGAGTTACCTCAGCCGAAGATGCGCTGAAACTAGTAGGCGAAATCGGTAGCCACCCAGATATCTTTCTTGTGGACGAACGTCTAGGATCAGAGCTTTCCGGTGTGGAATTCATCTCCCGGGTGCGCGAGATAGCACCCGAAAGTGACGCGATCCTCTTTACTGGAGCTATGGACCCTGGCATTGCCCGACGCGCTCGATTAGCAGGCGCTTGGTGTTATCTTCATCGTCCTTTCGACTCAGAGATGTTGGGGTTCGAGTTAGAGACATTGCTAGAGTGGCGCAAAGGCAAGGTAGCCACATCTGAGCGGGACTGGCTGCGCGTCCTCAACCGTATTGTGGAACGGCTGCAACAGGCCAATACAGTGCAACAGGTGGGGCAACTTCTGGTGGAGGGCGGCGTGGAGCTGGGCTTCGACCGGGTGCGCTTCTACCGGGCGCGCCTGGTGGATGGCGCGCCCACGCTTTTCGGCGTCTGCCAGAGCGGGGTCAACCCGGTGCTGGAGTTCGACCGGGTGGTCTATCCGCTGGAAAAGACCATCTACGGCAAAGCGGCCTACGCGCAGAGAAAGCCAACCTTTTTCAGAGACCAGGAGTTGGGACCCACCTTCTTGTCTGCGCTGGTCCAGGCGGAAGGACGTCCAGAAAGCCTGGGCGAATATGTGATTATTCCCCTCTTCAGCGGTGACGAGTGCTTGGGCTTTCTCAATATGGACAACTGCCGCAAGGCGCAGGCCATTCACCCGACGCATAAGGATCTCCTGCGCCTCTTTGCCGGCCAGGCCGTCAACGCTCTGGAACGAGCCTTGCGTTACGAGCAGGAGCAGCAGGAACGTCAGGTAGATGAGATGATACGCCGTATTCTAGCGCATATGGGTGACCCGGCCGAAAAAGAGAGTCTGGATCGGCTATTGCGCGCCATTCACGACGAACTAGCGGTATATGCGCCTATGCCGAACTTTATTGCGGTCTTTAGAGGTCGAGAAACGAATGGGTATTACACACGCCTACACATTGAGAGTGGCATTGAGCATAAGCCCTACTGGCGCCCCAACTCAGAAAAAGGAATGGTCTGGTGCATACTCAATTACGCCACTGAACTCTTTCTGCCCCTTGGTACCAGAGAACACCGGGAAAAATATGGCCTGCAGCAAGTCGGCACGCGACCAGCCCACTCCTGGATGGGTGTACCCCTACGCATCGGCACAGAAGTAATGGGAGCATTAATCGTTGAGGACGATGACAGCGAAAATGTCTTCCACCAGGAGCACTTCGAGATGTTTTTATCTCTGGCTGCTCGACTAGCTGGAGTGATCCAGACCGCTTGGTTGCACGAACAGGAGAAGAAACATAGCCATCTTCTCTATCAATTACAGGAAGCCAGTGAACTGATTCCCGGCTTTGATGAAGAAAAGCTGTGGCTGACCGCCTTAACCCTTTGTACGGCTGATTACGGGGCCAATTTCGATCGGGCTATGCTTTTTCTAGCTAAAGAGGGCGGCACGCAGTTGCGCGGACGTATGGCCATCGGCCATCTCAGAAAGGAAGATGCTGAGGCTGAATGGGAAAAGAACGCACGTATTGGCATGAACTGGAAGGAGTTTCTGGACGCTTTGCAGACAGATACACTAAAACTTACAGGCCTGGATCGCACGGTACGCGACTATACCTTTGGAGTGAACGACGGTGAAGCCTTTTCCGAAGCCCTACATCAAAATAAAATTGTAATACTTTCAAGCGAAGATGCTCCAAATCGTCTGCCCTCCGATTTTTTGGCCCGCTTCGGCATTACCAGCTACTGTCTGGTACCGGTCAAGGCTGGAGAACAGACCATGGGGGTGGTTGTGCTGGACAACATCTGGGGGAAAGGCCCCAACCGATTAGATGTTCTCGAAATTCTGGACAATCTGACTAACCAAGCCGCATTGGTCTATGAGAATCTTCGGAAATCTAGATCGCTAGAATATCTGATTGCCGTACAACACGAGGTGTTGGTGCAATCTACCGTGCGCCCGTTGCAGGAAACCCTGCAACGCATCTGCGAAGCAGCCCGCAACATCACCGGTGGGGATATGGTCGCCATCTATCCTCTGCAGGACAACGGGGAGGAACTGTGCTACGATCATCGCCACTCAGCCAGGGTGGGGCGACGCACCCTAGCCAATCGTTCGCTCAACCATATGCCAAATGGTCTCTCCAGGCACGTGCTCCTAGAAGCCAAACACCTAGTACTCATCCCGGACGTAGCCAAAGACGTGACTCTTTACTATGGCGAATGGCATAGGGACGCGCCGATTGTACGAGATGAGGGAATTCGGGCGACCATCGTTACGCCCGTCTTTGGGCTGCGCACCGGCAAACCTCAAGCAATACTCTATATCGACTACCATTCCCCGCGCACTTTTATCGAACATGATCTCCAGATTGCTGAAGCCTTCGCCCATTTGATCGCTACAGCCATCGGCAACTGGCGAGATGCCCAGGGGTTACGGGATACCCAAGAAGCCAGAGAGAGAGAATTGAGCCTTCTAAGCGAGGTACTAGCCGGTGCGCTGACAGCAGAGAGTGACGAACGCCAGATTACCCAATTTCTGCTGAAAGCTGTTCCAACCCTCTTTGAGCCACTGACAGTTACAACTGGCATCACGTTAAAAGAGTGGCAACGCCCTAATACAGATGCTGACCCAACCGAAATGCACCGATTCATCTACCTGCAGGAAAGCGACTTGAAAGAACGCATCATTCCCGCCCGAGAAAATCGAGCCATCAATAGCCGGGCAATAAGTACAGGCACATTGCAGAATGTTTTCGACGTCAATAAAGATGCTGACTATGCACCACGCTATGGAGGGACTAGGGCCGAACTGGATGTACCCATTATAGTAGACGGACAAGTGGTTGGTGCTCTGAATATTGAATCATCCCAGTTATCCGCTTTCACGAAACATCACGAAGAAATGGCGCAGCGTTTTGCGCATGTAGCCGCGCTGGCGTTAGGGAATGTGCGACGCCAGAGGAATCTGCGTACCGTTTTGGGAGCAGTCAACGCGATGACTGCCCCTGCCAATCTTTCCGATACCTTGCGCCAGATCGCTGATGGCATACGTCAGGCTGTGCCGAATCTCTCTAACTTGACCATTTGGTATAAGGAACCCCACACTGGTCATCTAAGGTTGGCAGATTCATTTTTTGGTATCAGGAATCCAGCATCTCTAATCGCTGATCAGCCGCGGCCAGACGGCGCGGTTCACTATGCACTGACATTAAACCAGCCAATGTGGGTTGAAAATCTCGATCAGAATAAGAGGTTTGCCTCTAAATCGCTTGTAGTTAAGGAAGGAATTCGTTCTACTGCTGTCTTCCCCCTTCGAGCGCAAGATGAGGCGGTAGGTATAATGTTTTTCAATTATCGGGAAAGTCATCGATTTACTAATGAAGAAAAACGTCTCTATCCGATCCTGGCAGAAGTAGTAGCAGCAAGTATTCAAGATGCCTTACTCCTCGAAAAATCTCGTATCCACCGTTTGCAAGTAGAGAGGGAAGGAAAACGTTTCCAGATGGTACTGGATATCACCGAAACAGTGAGCAAAGAGTTAGATCAGGAGGAGGTCATTCGGAAAATCCTCACTCGAATCCAACAGGATGATCTTTTTCCTAATACTATTACAGCGGTCTTGCGTTACAACAATGAGGAGAATAGCTTAGTCCTCACTTCTTCATCCCTACCCTTTTATTTTCCAGAGGTACCAGAACACCCTACGATACCTTCTGTCCCGCTGGATGGAACATCCATCGTAGCAACTGTGGCACGCAGATCACAGGCGAGCAAACAGAAAGAGTTCATCAATAAAGGCAACGTGCAGGACAATCCTGATTACCTGAATTTACGTCCCAATACCCAATCAGAACTGGCCGTTAGTCTGTCGAGCGAGGAAAAGGGGCTGATTGGTGTGCTTGTACTAGAGAGTACCCAATCCAATGCGTTTGACGAGGATGCTGTACAAACAGTCAATTTGCTGGCCAGGCAAATAGGTCTGGCAATGGAACGGTCCTTAGAGCGGGAAGAATTGGAAGTCAATAACACAGTTGCGACAGCCACGGCGTGGGCTACGGAGATTGCCCACGATATTGAAGCGGCGATATTCAATATTCGCAGTGGCGTGGACGCCTTACGCGAAATCACAAATGAACTGGGTACTCCTTATTTGGATCGTATTGATGCCAGCGCTCAACGTCTTATCACAGCCACACCGCCTGAATCCCAGATGCCTGAATCTATTCTAATTGATGAGTATTTACGCACTATTGTAGAACGCTTGGTGATTGAAATGGATCGGAATATAGAAACGGCTTTTATCTTCGGCTGCCAAAGTCTGGAGATTGAAAGCTATCCACTGGGGGTCGAGCGCATCCTACGCCATCTGCTACGCAATGCTGGTCGCGCTATGCAGAATCAAGCGGAACGTAAAGTTATCTGCATCGAAACGCAGATACTTCGGGAGCACAACTCTATCGAAATTCGTGTCGCTGATACCGGCCCTGGCATCCCACCCCAGCAGCAACATCTTCTATTCCGACGGCGTGTTCCCCGCAGCGAGAGTGGATATGGCGGAATGGGGTTGATGCTAGTCCATTTTCTACTAAAGACTATCGGTGGCTCGATCCGACTTCTGCCATCTCGACCTGGTTGGGGGGCTACGTTTGCCATTCGGTTGCCTTTGCAGACACAACAGAATACCAGAACCGATCTGGAGGTTAAGTATGGATAAACAAATTGAACAGAGGAGACCTGCCCGCAAGCTGCGGGTACTCATCGTAGAAGATGACCTCATGACGAGACAAGCTCATGTCGATAACGTGCAGCGTTGGGGATTTGAATCGATAGTCGCAGAAGGCGTAGGTGATGATTTGCTCCAAAACGCATCACTATTGGCACGCCAGCGCCGTTGCCACCTAGCTTTGGTAGACAAACAATTGCGAGGCAGCTACAATCCTGGGGACGTTAGTGGGTTGGATCTAATCGAGAAACTAAAGCCAACGGTCACGATTCTCGTCACCGGCTTTGCTGACTATGATTCAACTGAAGCCGCCCACCAATCTGGTGTCTTCGCAGTTGTTGCCAAAAGAAATGGCCCTAACGCGGTAAAAGAAGCCCTGCAGAAAGCGGCGAGAATGTGGTGTCCAAATGTCCAAGTGCTTTGGCCGCACAATTGGTCAGCGCAGGAAATTGTACAAGCAATCGGAAAAGAGAATGCAGATGGCAGCGAAATCGAAGATATCATCCGGCGCTTGTTTCCCAATGCGCAACGGGTATCCTTGAGTCCACTTCATCTATCGACAATCAAAAATGAATTTGTGGACCGCAAAAGCTCTGTTGTTATTCTTGCCACCGAAGATGACGCTGTACCTGTAATTGTCAAGCTGATGAGAAAAGAGTTGACGGCAAGGGAAACGAGTAATTATCAGAAATATATTACAGGTCGGTTGGGAGAAATTCGATATGCTTCCCAATTGGGTTCAGAGCAACTATGGAATCTGGGGGGGATCGCCTATGCGCTGATCGGGAGTGAAAACAAAGCCAGTAGGACTTTTGCTGAGTACTATATGTCTTGTAGTGATTATAGTCAGGTTCTCGCTCCTCTGCGTGATCATTTCAGTACGGCATGGAAAGTTCATTTTGACCGAAGAGAAGAAATGAGAAAACCGTTGTTTGATGATTATTTTTCTCGTCTTATAAAGTCAGGAGGTGGCAATCATCCCTCCGACATCGGTTCAGATATGTTTTTATCGCTTTTTGCCAACTGGAATACATATTTTGCCGAACCAATGTTCAGTAACCTGGCCGCCAATCTTCCGAACCCTGTCCTATGGACATATGAACATCGAGCGAACAGCGGCACTTTGCGTGGAACCACACAGTGCGTTATTCATGGAAATTTACGCGTTGACGATTTATTAGTCGATGAGCTGGGTTTGAGCTGGGTGGTCGATTTCGAAGAAACGGGGTTTGGCCATATATTGCGAGACTTTGTCAGTTTAGAGATAGATATTCTTACGCTGACTCTGACTGATCAATCCATTGCCTTGCGCGATTGCTACGAAATGTGGGTGCTGCTCTTGAAATCCAGACAGCCTGCCCAGCCCGATCCTTGCGAATATACCCATCGAATCGCTAAAAACCCCAACCTCCTGAAGGGGTACGAAGTGATCACCCAATTGCATCGTCTAGCTGCAGAAGTTACGGGATATTCTGATCGGAGAGAATTCCTGTGGGGTCTGCTTTTGGAATGTATGAAGAGACTGATGGACGATAAATTGACCGCGCGTGCAGCCGAAATATTACTACTTCTGAGCGGAATGATCTGTCACCGATTAGAGAGTTGGAACGATAGTGACTGGCCACCTGACGACTGGTCGCCAGTCACTGTCAAATCACTTTCCGAAGCTATCAAGATTGCAGCTACAGAGGAACAAGAACGCTTGGTTGCTTAATAGTTTTTCCATTTGCTTTGGCTGCGTGTGAACCCGGCAAAGTGACAATTACGGATAGCAACAACCGAAATCGGCGAAAGGCTTACACCGTGGCACAACTGCAAAATGTACGTATTCTTGTATGCACCAGTCAACCAGATATTGGGGACGCAGTTTGCCGTCGGTTTGGGGAAAATGTGCAAGCTTCATCGATCTGTCTTCTGCCCGGCGTTGAGGGCCAGGAGGAAAGATTGTTGGTTGAACTGTGCGAGGAAATCAGGAAAACCCAGGCGCACATCGTGATCGTTGAGTCATCTTTGCTATCCAATACCCAACAGAATCGCCAGACGCTGATGGAAATAATACAGCCCAGACAGTTCATTTGGCTTCACGATCAACCAACTGCCTCTCTGGAAATGATCCTGGAGACTCAGTTTTCTGAACATTGGATCATTCGAGAGCAGACACTGCAACCGCTTCTGATTGAAGAATTATTGAACCGGATCGTATGGCAGGAACGAGCGCAAGCATTGGCAATCGAGCAAGGGAATATACTCAAGCGATTCGCTCGGGATTATTACGAAAGTCTCACGCACGAAGAAGCTACACAGCACGATATCGAACGGGAATTCGAGGAGATTTTGGAGCGATTGTTCCCAAGCTATAGCCGAATGAGTGTTGAGCCTATGCCCCTGCAGTACGCGGAGGGAAATCAGCGTACTTCCCTTGTACAGCGATCTCGATCTCAAGTCTTTCTAGCGATTTTTCGAGATGATCGGTTGCCAGCAGTCGTCAAGATTGCTCGCAAGGAGAAAATCAGACGAGAAATCCATAATTTCAAAACAAACGTCCAATACAAAATCGGCGGCTTGCGCCATGCGATTGTGGAAAAAGATGTTACGTTATGGAACATTGGAGGTATCGCCTACTCTTTCATCGGGGCGGCCAAGAATTCCATCTATGTCGATGACTCAGCCCGGACAATACCCACACTCAGTGCCCATATCCTTAATACTGCCGATACGGCGAGCCTTATGTCTTTGATCAAAGGTCTCTATCAATCTTGGAAATTGCATTACAGCCGCAAGGAAACTCTGTATGGCTCGCTGAGATTGTATGGACAGTACAATAA
>Ga0105051_10007285_pt1 | contig 11591 bp, 9 predicted proteins | sample FRY02_FD_78383 | JGI IMG/M metagenome (GOLD analysis project Ga0105051, IMG submission 78383) | Freshwater microbial communities from Lake Fryxell liftoff mats and glacier meltwater in Antarctica - FRY-02 (megahit assembly) | ecosystem: Environmental > Aquatic > Freshwater > Ice > Glacier...
CGCCGCGCACGCCGCGCGCCACATCGCCATCACATCGGCTTCTCAGCGATGGTCTGGTCATACACCTCAAGCAATTTCGCTTTGTCGAAAATCATCTCGGCGCGTGTGAGGCCCACCACTTCATAGTGCGGAGTCAATTCGATCGCATCAACCGGGCACGCCTCTTCGCACATTCCGCAGTAAATGCACCGCAATTCATCAATATCAAACTGCTTGGGATATTTTTCGCGATCTGGCCATGGACTTTCCTCCGCGACGATGTGGATGCAGTTCGCCGGGCAGGCCGTCGCGCACATCATGCACGCGACGCAGCGCACGCGACCGTCCTCGTCCTTGTTCAGTCGATGAACGCCGCGAAATGTCGGACGAAACTGGCCGCCCTCTTCGACGGGTCGGTCATCGCGTTTCTGCTCGGGATACTGCACAACCCAGAGATTCTTTTTGTTGGTGCCGTTGCGCCCAAAGTTCTCGACGAGATGTCGCATGGTCGTGCCAAGTCCTTTAATGATGCTGGGCACAAAGAGGCTCTCGCTCAGTGTCAGCGGCTTGGGAGTGACATCAACAATTTCATCATCACGAATTGGCATGGCGCAGAGGATAGTAGGCACCGCCAAACCGATGGAACTCATTACTATGGAGCGGTGAATTCCACCAACCAACCTTCGCGCCGTGCTGCCGAATCGAACGACCAGGCGCAAACGCGAATCGGCTGGCGCATGATGGGTTTGGGATGGCAATTTGTCACGGAAATGTTGGCGGGCGCATTCCTCGGCTGGTGGATTGGTCGCTGGCTGGGCAATGAAACCGTCGGCGCGCTCATCGGCACCGGATGCGGATTGGTTGTCGCGACTTACTTTCTCATTCGCGGCGCTCTCAAATTGAATTCCATCCTCGACCGTATGGACAAGGCAAAGGGAATCAAACCGCCAGCACCGCTGATGGAAGACAGATCAGGCAAAAACGATGCTGAATAAAATTGATCCAGTTGTAAGCCCAAGTCCACTCGCTGGACCGTTGCTGACGATCCCGTGGCTGGCGATTCCGCTGGTCATGATCCTGGTATCCGCCGCATTTGCAGCAATATGGTCACTCTGCGCGCCGCTCATCGGATGGACCGGATGGCAAATGGCTATTCGCGGCCCAATCGCGGTTCTTCCAATCGCACTTCTCGGTTGGTTTGTTCTGGCACCTTGGCGGCCTCGATCCGCGCTGGACTGGATGACAATTTGGCTCGCCGGCACAGTCATTCGCTTGCTGCTGACCCCATTGGCATCTCTGGCGTTATACTCCGCCGCCCCATGTGACACCGGCCAGTTTGTTGCGGCGGTCGGCGGGTGCTACTTCGCAGTTGTACTGTCCGAAGTGGGCATGATCATCTTGCACTTGTCTGACCGTTCGGTCAACAAGTCTTGACGAAGTGCACGCGTTTGCAAATGGTCGGATGGACTTTCCATCCGAATGGTGAAGTCTTTCGTCGTGGTCGGCGCTGAGAGACACTTAGGAATCCGATCCAAAGAGGTTCACGGCGAATGTCACTTTTTTTGGCAAGCGAATCTGATCCGATCTCCCACATCGTTGACAAGGGAGTTTTTGGGCTGAAGGTTTTTGAGTCTCCGATTTTTCTCAGCATGATGACGCTGGTTGGTTCAGCAATCGTGCTCATCTTCCTCTTGCGAATGGCGGCAAAGTCGATCGCCACAGGTCCAGAATCCATGGGAAATCGGCGCTTTTTGCCCAAGAGTTCGTTTGGTTCAGCGGTGGAAGTTTCCATCCTGTACCTGCGGGAACAGATGTTGGTTCCGGTGATGGGGGAACGGCTGACCAAGCGCTATTTGCAGTTTCTCTTGTCGATGTTTTTCTTCATCTTGGTGCTGAATGTCGTTGGTCTCATTCCATTTGTTGATGTTCAAGATGCGATCTATGGATTGATGGGCAAGAAATTCGATCTGCAGGATCACCAAACATCAGCGATCTTCGGTGGTGCGGCAACCGCGAGCATTTCGGTCACTGGCGGTCTGGCACTCGTCTCATTCGTTGTCATTCAAGTTCAGGGCTTCCGTGAACTGGGAGTCAAAGGTTGGTTCGAACATCTCTGCGGCGGCAAGGAACTCGTGCATGGCTCGATCTTCTTGTGGTTGGTGATTCCAATCATTTTCGCCGTCGAATTCTTCGGACTCTTCGTCAAGCCAGCTGCGCTTGCGATTCGACTCTTCGCCAACATGGTCGCGGGTCATACCCTCTTGCTTACCTTGACGGCCTTTGGAGCCGTTGCACTCAAGGCCGGACTGGGAACATTCGCCGTCACTGGCATCACCCTCATCAGTGGAATCGGTGCCGTTTTGATCACATTCCTTGAGGTTTTTGTGGCGGTACTGCAGGCGTTCATTTTTATGTTCCTGACGGCCGTATTCATCACTCTCATGTCGCATTCGGATGAAGATGGTCACGAAGAGCACGAAGTGGCGGACGGTCACGCCACCACCACAGCACACTACACAGCGCACTAGGAAAATCGGTATATTGTCCACCCCTTGCGGGCGATGTTCGCTCGTAAGACACACTCGGAATCGCGTTTGAAAACTGCACTTAAAACGGAGACTCGATACTCATGAAGCTTGCTCACCTCGCACTCGCACTCGTCGCTGGATCTGTGTTCGTCAATGTCGCCTCGGCTCAGGATCCCGCGGTTGCTGCCGAAGCCGTGAACTGGGGCAAAGGCCTCGGCGCTGGATTGGCTTGCGGACTCGCAGCCATCGGCGCGGGCGTTGGAATTGGTCGCATCGGTGGAAGCGCGGTCGAAGCGATCGCTCGTCAACCTGAGATGGCGACCAAGATCTTCATCAACATGATTCTGACCGCAGCGCTTGTCGAAGGTGTTGCACTCTTCGCCGTCGTTGCAGGCTTCTTGAATTTTAAGTGATTCGAAAGAACTGAGGCCCGCGTCGATTTCGTCGGTTCGGTGCCTCGCAGGAGACCGTCGCATGTTGTTTGCAGCCGCTGATCCACTCGCGTTCAACCTTTTTCCATTTATCACAACGATTGTGGTTTTTCTGATCGTTTTGATAGCGCTGAAGATCTTGGTATGGCCGAAAATCCTCAAGGGGATCGACGACCGGAACGAGAAAATCTTGCATGAGATTAATTCCGCAGAGGCAGCCCGCGCCGCCGCTGGCGCGAAGCAGAAGGAATTCGAGCAGAAACTTACCGAGGCTTTGGAGCAATCTGCGAAGATGATTCGCGAGGCGAAATCCGAAGCTGTGCGGTTGGGTGATGAGATTCGTGCCAAGAGCGAGACGGATTTGGCAGACCGTGCCCGACGGGCAACAGAGGAAATCGAAAATGCACGGCGAACCGCCATTGCAGAACTCGAAGCGCACGCTGCGAAACTGGCGGTTTCCATCGCTGCTCGCATCCTGAAGCGGGAAATCAATCCGGCAGATCAGAAGCGAATGGTCGAAGAATCGCTTGCTGGCATGTCTGGCGTGTCTGGCATGCGCAGTTGATGAGTTTCAAGCCATGATTGCCACCGATAAAATCGCCAATGTGTACGCCAACGCTCTTCTGGAGTTGGCGATCAAGGACGGCGGCAACGCGCGCGCCCAAGAACTTGGCGAAGAATTCACCGAACTCTGCGAAGTGATCTCGGCGAACAAGGCGTTCGTCACGCTTCTGGGATCGCCTGCGGCCGACCGCACCGCGCGTCGCGCCTCGATTGAACGCGTGCTCAAGGGACGAATCAGCGAAGCGTTGTATCGATTCGTGTGCATCGTCGATCACAAGGGTCGCCTAGGACATTTGTTGGCGATGGGTCAGGCGTATGACGGTCTGCTGCAAAAGCTTTTTGGAAAAACCGAGGTCGATGTCTACACGGTGGATGGTCAGCCGATGGGAGAGACGACCGAATCGCTGATGCGCGAAAGACTGCGCAGTGTGATCGGGCGCGAGGCCATCTTTCATTACTACGCCGACAAGTCCATGATCGGCGGCATCAAGTTACGCATCGAAGATCAACTCATCGACGGTTCGGTGGCGACTAGCCTGCGCCGTCTGCAAGATTCCATGATCGCAACGGGCGGCGCGGCCGTGCGCAGCGATTCCAACCGATTTATTGCCTGAATCGTTCTCGACTCAATCGTTCTCGACTCAATCGTTCTCGACCCAAGCGCTTCACATCCAGTTTTTTCTAGGAAACCAACATGAAAATCAAGACAGACGAAATCGCATCACTCATCCGCCAAGAGATCGAACAATTTGGCAGCACGCTCGAAGTCAGTGATGTCGGACAAGTGGTGGAAGTGGGCGACGGAATCGCCCGTGTGTATGGACTCGCCAACGTGATGTCCGGCGAACTCATCGAATTCGAATCAGAAGGTGGAACGGTCACTGGTCAGGTGATGAATCTCGAATCCGACACCGTCGGCGCGGCGCTCTTGGCGACGCAACGGGTGTTCGCGAAGGCGACACGGTTCGCTCGACTGGTCGTCTCTTGGAAGTTCCAGTTGGACCTCAATTGCTCGGTCGTGTTGTTGATCCGCTGGGTCGACCTCTTGACGGCGGATCTCCGCTGGGCACAACTGAAACTGGCAAGGTCGACATCGTTGCTCCTGGCATCGCAGCGCGGCAGCCCGTGAAGGAACCAATGCAGTTCGGTATCAAGGCGATTGACGCGATGGTGCCAGTGGGTCGCGGTCAGCGCGAACTCGTCATCGGCGATCGCAAGACAGGCAAGACGGCGATCTGCTTGGATTGCATCATCAATCAAAAACAGTATTGGGGAACTCCCGACGCGGTGGTCTGCATTTATGTTGCGGTTGGCCAGAAGGATTCGACCGTCGCCGCAGTGGTCGATGTGCTCAAGAAGAGTGGCGCGATGGAGTACACAATCGTCGTCAACGCCGGCGCGGCTTCATCTGCGCCGATGCAATACATCGCTCCATACTCTGGCTGCGCGATGGGCGAATATTTCATGTGGAAGGGGAAGGATCCCAACTACACCGGACCAAAGCATGTGCTCTGCGTTTACGACGACTTGTCGAAGCAGGCCGTGGCATATCGCGAACTCTCGTTGCTGTTGCGCCGTCCGCCCGGTCGCGAGGCATATCCAGGCGATGTCTTCTATCTGCATTCGCGATTGCTCGAGCGATCGACCAAACTTTCCAAGGAAAATGGCGGCGGATCGCTCACCGCGCTTCCAATCATCGAGACGCAGGAAGGCGATGTTTCGGCGTACATCCCAACGAATGTGATCTCGATCACCGACGGTCAGATTTATCTGCAACCCGAACTCTTTTCAGCAGGTGTGCGACCCGCGATCAATGTGGGAATTTCCGTCAGTCGCGTCGGTGGAGCCGCGCAGATCAAGGCGATGAAAGAAGTCGCAGGATCTTTGCGACTCGATCTCGCCGCATACCGCGAACTCGAAGCGTTCGCACAGCTTGGAACGGAACTCGATCAAGCCAGCACGCGCCAACTCGCGCGTGGCGCACGCATGGTCGAGTTGCTCAAGCAAGGTCAGTACACGCCCTTCGACACGATTGATCAATGCCTCTCGATGTTCGCTGGATCCAAGGGATTCCTGGATGATGTCGCCAAGGAAAAGGTCAGTCAGTTCGAGCGCGACATGTTGGATTTCTTCCGCGGACCTCAGAAGGATCTGCGCGGACAACTCGCAGCGGCCAAGTCATTCAAGGGTCTTGACGATAAGTTCCTTGCCGCACTTCGCACCTTCAAACAGTCCTGGAAGCCAAGTTGACCGACGCATCGACGATCGGTGGCTGGTTGGAACAGCACCGCGCGTCGTATGTTGATTGCCCAGTGTGCGTGACGGGTGGTGCTGGTTTTATTGGATCGCACATCGTGACAACTCTGGACCGACTCAAAGCTCGAGTGCGTGTCATCGATGATTTTTCGAATGGCCGCGCAAGCAATCTTGAAAAATGTTCGCAGCGCGTGGATGTGATCGACGGCAGCATTCTTGATTCCGCGGCGCTTGCTCGCGCAGTGCAGGGGGCTCGCGTGGTCTTCCATCTTGCGGCGCTGGGTTCGGTGCCGAAATCGCTGCTTTTTCCCGAGCAATATCAAGCGACCAACGCGACGGGAACGATGTTGGTGTTGAATGCCGCGCGCAACGCGGGATGTTCGCGTGTGGTCTATTCCGCATCGAGTTCCGCGTATGGCGACACGCCGACATTGCCCAAGATCGAGACGATGACACCCGATCCTCAATCGCCCTATGCGGTGACGAAGTTGGAAGGCGAACATCTCTGCCGTGCGTGGAGCATTTGTTACGGGCTTTCCACGGTGAGTTTGCGATACTTCAATATCTTTGGACCGCGTCAGCGACCGGATTCGCAATATGCGGCGGTCATTCCAAAGTTTGCGACAGCGCTTCGTCAGGGTTTGTCACCAACCATCTTTGGCGATGGCGGACAGACGCGCGATTTCACGCATGTTGACAATGCGGTGCATGCCAACTTGCTTGCGGGATTGGCGCCGCGCGCGTTGCAAGGCGAGATGATGAACATCGGATGCGGCGCGAAGTTTTCGCTCGTCGAATTGCTCGACCAGATGAACGCGATCTTGAGCACCAAGATTTCGGCGACATTCGAGCCGACGCGTCAAGGTGATGTGCGCGACAGTATGGCTGCAATTGATCGCGCGAAGTCGCTGATTGGATATCAGCCTGTCATGCACTTTGTTGATGGATTGCGCGCGACGCTATGCGGCAGTTGAGCGGCAGTTGAGCGGTAGTTGAGCGGCAGTTGAGCGGCGTTACTCGCCGATGTCTTCGGCCCAGAGATCTGGCTTCTCGCGCTTCATGCGCTCCATCAGTGCGATGCAACGCGGGTCGTCTAGCACCGTGATGGCAATGCCGCTCGCTTTCATCCATGCTTCGGCACCGAGGAATGTGCGATTTTCTCCGATGATCACACGGGGAATCTTAAAGAGGATCGCAGTGCCAGAACACATCGGGCAGGGTGAGAGTGTCGAGACAAGTGTGAGTCGATGCCAATCGCGCCGTCGTCCAGCTTTGCGCACGCAGTCCACTTCGGCGTGCGCGGTGGGATCACCCGATTGAACGCGTTGATTGTGACCGCGCGCAACGATCTGCCCCGATTCGTCGAGCAACGACGATCCGATGGGAATGCCGCCTTCGCGCCAACCCTTTTCGGCTTGTTCGATCGCAGCTTCGAGACCGTGTTGGATCATGTCGTCTTTCAAGCAGTGGTCTTCTTTCGTGTGGATAGCGTGGATGAATTTCGAGCATTCGATGATCGACGGTTGGTCTGCGACCTTATCTTTCGCTCACCGCGAAGATGACGCGGCTCGCGCATGGTGTTGATGATTCCAGCCGTCAAGAGCGCGGCTATCGCGGCAACAGCGCAGAATGGAAGTGCACGCAAGGCGAGGAGTGCGCCCACTTCGGTTGCTCGAAAGAAAAGCGGAAGTGCTGCGAAGAAGGAAGCGATGACGAGCAGTGCCGTGAATATTCCCGCACTCGGTACGAGCTTTCGTCGATCGCCCAAGCTCGCACTGAGCCAGACGATCACAGTGAGCGCAAGCGCGATGGAACCGCAAACGATGAGAGGCATGCTCGGCATGACGAGCTCGCCCGGCACGCTCGAATCACTCGCAATCACTCGCATCGTTCTTGGCAGTACAGCGGCAAGAGCCGCGAATGCTGCCGCGCCCGACGATCCCATCACCACACGGCGCATCAGTGCATCTCTGCGACGAGCGGCCAGCGGATGTTCGGTCGGTGCGAGTGATTCGCCAAACACATCGACTTGCGCCGAGATGCTGCTGCGAGCAAGCGATGACAAGTCACTCATCCCCTTGAATGCCCATCCAATCAGGAGCGCCCAAACTCCCACGGCAGCGCCAGCGATGGAAATCAAGATTGGAACATCATCAATATTCACCGCGCCTCCGAGCACAAATCCCGCGCCAGTCACCAGCACAATCATGGCGCTCGCCAATGCGCAGATCACGATGGTGTCTTGATGACGGCAGCGTGATGCGATCAGCGATGGCAACCAAACTGCGAGACCGAGAATCGGTCCCAGTCCAATTGTCAGCGCCGGATTTCGCGTGATACTCGCCACGGCGAGGCAACCCATCGCCATATTCACACAAGCCCAAATCGTTGTTCCGCATGGATGCACGATCGGTCTGTGGGCAGATTGTTCGGCGGTGCGCTGAACCGTCACGATGGGAAGTGGAAGATCCAGTCCGCCTCCGGGACGGACCAACAGCGCAAATGGCGCTGGAAAACGCACGAAACGGTCGCACGCCATCGTGATCGCGCCACCAATACAGATCACGGCATGCACGAGTAAGACTGCGACAAAGATTGCCGATGCCAGCGGCGCGGGTGCGATGAGTGTGCTCAGAACGGCCAGTGCGATCACGACCGCAAACCAGAGTTCGAAATTTGCTAGTGATCTCAATTGGCTTTCCGCACGGCGCGATCGACCGCGCACGAGATGAAACGCCGCCAGTGCGGGCAGGATGGGAACGAGCGCACTGAGAAGCATCACGCATGCCGCATTGATGCGTTCGTGCGCGACGAGGACGGGAGAGTCGTCATTCAAAGTGTTGTCGATCGCATCCGCGATGCATTTTGGTGAATAGGCAGCGGCCAGAGTGCCGCATGCGAGCGATGACCATGCGGCGACGAGCGCGATCCAGAGTGCTGGAGTGATCAGGAAAGTTGGGATCGCACTCGCATTCGCATTCGCACTTGCATTCGCACTTGCACTCGCACTTGCCGCAATGTCGCTCGCCGCAAATCCTGCTCCCGCTCCCTGCCACACAAGCACTCCAGCGATTGACGCGATCACGATTGCTACTGCGCTCCATCCAGCAAGCGGCGCTCGCGCGCGCAGAGTTGGAGTGAGCACAAGCGCAATCAACGAGAGAAGCGCCAGCGCAAAGAGCCCGCCCATCGGCGACATGAGCGCGGGCGACGAGTGAGAAGTCCATGGCGCCAGCGTGGTCGCAATCGCAGCGGCCGCAAACAATGCGCAGATTACGGCCGATATCGTGGATCTGCGATCGAAAAAACCCACGATCAAATCATTGGCGCGACTTCCTTGAATGAGTCGCGCATCAGGCCATGCGGCATAGACCATCAGCCACGGGATCGCAGCGAATGAGGCAAGAAGTAATCCACCGATGATCGGTGAAGATGTCAATGCCAAGTTGGAAAGCGGGGCGAGCAACAAAGTGACCGCAGCGAGTATGGGAATCCTGCGCGCGAGTGCGGGCTCGCAGCGAACCGCAATCCACTGCACGAGTGCGGCGAGGGCGGGTGCAACAATGACCCATGCTGCGATGCGCGTGAACGCCGCACGAAGATCGAGCGCCAGGAAATCAGGAATCGCAGAGATGGTCGCAGTCAGCGCGATGCCTAAGGCGGTCAGCGCAATGAGACCGATCGCACGCGGTGGCTGTTCGGCGGCATCGCTCGCGCAGTGATCATCGATCCACGCATCATCGATTGCCGCATTCGCCGACGATGATCGCGCGATGGATTGACGGTGGGGTGCTTTCGCACTCTGCGGCGGCGGCGGAATTGGTTGGGACTGCTCGCTCCTAGAACTGGAATCGTCGTCGGACGATGCTGCATCCGTCGAACGCGGCTGAGAAACACGCTCCCGTTGTCCACCTGTTCGACCCGTCGCGCCAGTCGAATTGACCGCACGCGCTGATTGAGGTCGTGAGAGAGCGTCGTCATCAGCGCCTTCGTCGATCAGCCGGAAATGAGTTGGCGGCGCGGGTCGAACGGGAACTTCCACGCGTGCAACATGCGCAGTAGTCGCAGCAGTTGCAGCAGTTGCAGCAGTTGCAGCAGTCGCAGCAGTCGCAGGCGACGCCGATTGCTGCGCAGCACTCCGCGCCAGGATCACCCGCGCATCGGCCGCCGTCGCCGCATCCGCCGCAGCTTTTGCCGCAGCCTCGCGTGGCATCAGTGGCACTCCCGGCAGAGTTCCGCCGGTTTCGATGACCTTCTTGCTTGCTTCCGCAATCAGTTGCTCGAGCACATCAATCTCCGACCGTGACTGCGCAAAGTCATCGTCGAGTCGTTGCCGCGAACCGCTGAGTGCAATCATCGCAGCCTGCATCGATCTCTCGTGCATCGCACGCGCGTCGCGCTCGGCATTCTTGGCGCGTTCATGTGCGGCGGCAATCTTGTCTTCCGCAGCGGCACGAGCCGATGCTTCCACCGACGCGCGCTTGGCATGGGAATCGCGATCGCGAGTCATCAGCGTTCGTTGTTCCTCAACGCTGGCGAGTTTCTGCGCGATGTCTTTGGCCTGCGTGTGCGTATCGGCGAGCGATGCAGTCAAGTTCTCTTCGCGCATGCGGCTTGCCTGCATTTCGTGACTCGCCGCCGCAAGTTTGACTTCAAGATCGGTGATGCGCCGGCCAGTGTCGTCCGCAAGCTTTTCATAACTGGCGAGCAATTGCCGTGAACTGCCTTCGGCTTGCTCGCGCAATCCGCGCTCAGCGGAAACTTGTTGTTCTCGCGATGCGATCGCGGCATGCGCGGTCGAGAGCACGCCCGCAAGTTCGTCGCGCTCGCGGCTCGCAGCAATGAGCGAAGCGCGCGCAGATTCTTCAAGTCCAGCAAGCTTCACAACTTCGTTCTGCGCATCGAGCATCGCGGTGTTCTGCGATGCGACTAGATTTTTCTCAGATTGAAGGTCGCGCTGAACTGCGGCAACTTGCGCCGTGGCGTCCTCAGCGCGTCGATTCGCCGTCTCGAAATCCGCACGCAGAGCAGCAAAATCAGCAAGCAATCTGCGGTTGTCCGTCTCGCGCTCTTCACATCGCAGCGACTCGCGGAAGATCAACTCGTCGCGGGCGACGACTCGCGAACGCTCCTGGGCGAGTTCGCGATCAAGTTTTGAATTGCGCTGAGAGTGCTGATCGATCGATTCGCGCACCGATGCGAGTTCGCCGTGCAAGGCCGCTGTTTCGGTACGAGCCGCGTCGCGGTCTTGCACCACATTATTCACATCTTGATCGAGTGCGCAAATTTGCTGGTGCATCTCTTCGCCACGGCGAGTTTGATCGTGCAATCTTTCCGTGAGTCCGCGCACTTCATCCGTGAGGTGCGCCGCATCTTCAGCGCGTTGATCGCGATCAGCCGTGACTTCCTGATTCTGGGTTCGAATTCCCGCAACCGTGGTCTCCAGAGCCGCCGCGCGTGCTGTCTGCTCAGCAATGGCCGAGCACGCAGATTCATATTGCATTCGCATCGCGTCGAACTCTCGCCGCACACGCACCAGGTCGGTTTGGGTCGCGCCGACAGCGAGTCGAGTTGAATCGCGTTCGCTGATGGCAGCGTCACGGTCCGCAATGGCCGTCTCTCGCAACTTGATCGCTGCATCGCGCTGTTCAAAAGCGCGACTGATAGAAGTCGCAGCTTCCGACTTCACATGTCGCAATTCACTCACTGCTGTTTCTGCCGCTTCAAGACGCGTCGCCATCGCAGCGCACGCCCGTCGCGATTGCTCCGCCGCCTGTCGCGCCTGATGCAATTCGCTCGAATGCTCCGACGCTGTAGATTTCAACGCAAGAGC
>Ga0105051_10007286_pt1 | contig 11590 bp, 12 predicted proteins | sample FRY02_FD_78383 | JGI IMG/M metagenome (GOLD analysis project Ga0105051, IMG submission 78383) | Freshwater microbial communities from Lake Fryxell liftoff mats and glacier meltwater in Antarctica - FRY-02 (megahit assembly) | ecosystem: Environmental > Aquatic > Freshwater > Ice > Glacier...
AAGTATATAATCAAATTGCAGCATAAATATTCTGCTTTTCAATAGAAAATTATATCTTAATCTTGCTACTATCCTGTCCAACACATAGGGTCCACCTTATTCTATACCTCACTATTTAATTAAAAACAGTGTATACACTGAACAAAATAATGTGTATACACTTATAAATTTATCAATTTGTAATAAGAATTTCAATAGCAAATCAAATTATTTTTGACTAAATTAAAAAATAAATTTCTTCTTATGTAAGCAATATAAAAAAACCAGGTTTTTTTGCAAAAGAGGCATTCTTAATTATACAACTATAAAAATGCCTCTTTGCGCAGTAACAATAATTATAATTTATTCAGCACCCATCTCCACTACATCTTCACCCAAAAGCACGGGGGTAGAAAACTCCGCCACGCCAGGACAAACGTTGCAACTAGGACAACTACCCCTCAGCATGAGCATAGGAGAGCACGCTCATATCCTAGCCCAGCAAAGCCCAAAAGCATTGTCTAATTTGAAAGGCCTAAGGAATTAAAATAATTTAGTTATTATAATTAATCAGCAAGCTCAACACCTAAAAGTTGGCAGTCTTCGTATTCAAATATGGTACAGATTTCATGAAAACCATGTCCATGAGCTAAAACTGCTAAATGTTCTAAGACCCGTTCTACAGACGGTGTAATGTCATAACTAGCATGATCACTATATGTAACATTAACATAGTCATCATATTGTTGAATAATTGCTGTTACTTGAGGTACATTATTAGACTCAACAGCCGTAGTTAATGTAGGAGATAACCCGTCTATCATTTCAAGAAGTTCAGGAAAATCTTCTTCTTCTGACTCTTCTGACTCTTCTGACTCTTCTTCTGACTCTTGAGCATCTTGGTACTCCAGTATATCAGCTATTTCATCAAAGCCCATTGCATCAGCTAAAACTCCGAGATGTTTTAAACGAACTGTGAAAATTCAAGTACTAAGTTGAACAAAACCTACATATTTTCCGCCCACATTTGATTAGGTGTTTTGTAACCAAAAATCTTCCTTGGCATGTTGTTTAAAATATCAGCAACATAATTTAGCTTTCTCTGTGTGATAGTAGTAATATCTATATTTTTAGGCAGGATTCTGTGAATCATAGAATTCATTTTCTCAACCAGAGCTTTTTGCCTTGGTCTATATGGGTCGCAAAAAAACGTTTTAAACCCAGCTAAGCGATATGCAATATGGCCGACAAACTCTTTGCCATTGTCCATAGTTAAAGTTTTTCTAACATCAGAAGGAATTGTTTTAATCATTTTTAAGAATCCAGCTGTCACGGTATTAGAGTGTTTGGAAGAGTTGAGAACAAGGGTGATTCTCTGTGTTTTCTTATCTACAATCGACCCAATATTCATGCTTTGATTACCCTTGTGAAAAGTTAAGTCCGCTTCAAAATGGCCAATCTCTGTATTTTGCCCAGCTATTGAATCACGTTTATGTATAGAGGTTCTTTGTGGTATCCCTATCTTAGTTCGTCTTTTACCACGTTCTTGTCTTTTTAGTTTTTTAGAAGGCAAATGCTGGCTCAGCTGTAGCTTAGAAGCTACAGAAGAAGTATATATAAATTTATATATACTTTCAGTGCTTATTCTCAACTCGCTATTTTCTGCTTTTAATGTACCAGAAATAACATCAGGAGCCCATTTTTTCTTTATCATGCTATCCTTTGTATAATTTAGCAATGCAGGGGATTTTTCTATTTTAAGTAACTCTTGTTTGTGTATTCTTGTTTCGTATTTTTCCTGCGCAACACATGGCATATATTTATTACGCACCTTATTTCTTTTAATCTCCATACTAATAGTACCTTTAGACCTTAATAACTTTTTAGATATTTCAGTTATACTTAAACCAATATCTCTCATTTCTTTAATATTGTATCGTTCTACTCTACTTAAATGCTTGTAATATTTACTCATAAAAACCTACTTGAAATTTTATTATTCTAACTAGGTTTTGTTCAACTTACTTATAGTATTTTCAACTGCAATAGCTGGTGTAAAAGCGTAACCCATATGATCAATATATGTAGCATCAACATAGTCATTATATTGTTGAATAATTGCCGATACCCGAACTACATCTCCAGCTCTAACTGCTAGATCTAACGCAGGAGATAAAGCATCTATCCTCGCTATAAGTTCAGGAAATTCAACTTGCACTTCTTGAACTGGCGCAACTTTTTGTCTTTTGGCACTTTTTTCTTCTGGAGCTTCTTTTTTTTCATAATTTATATTAATGTTAATGTTAAAAACCATTGGCTTGTCACAACGAACACAATAAAAGAAAGTGTTATTATTGCAAGAAGATTTTCTTCTTTATCCCTCAGAGTGCAAATTTTAGAATGCCTTTATAAAGGGTGTTTTACACTTATTAGTTTGCAAAATACGCCGCTGCTTTTAATATTTGACACTCAGACTTTACTATTTGCAACAGCACCATTTTTTATTTTGTTTATTGTTTAGCTCTATTGAAATGCATTGCAGCAAAGTCCCAATTTATCATATGTTTTAAGAAGATTGATACATAGTCTGGACGTTTATTACGGTAATCTATATAGTATGCATGCTCCCAAACGTCACATGCGATTAACGGCGAGATATTTTGAGTGATTGGAGTTTCTGCATTTGCAGTTTTCATGATAGATAATTTACCATTACTATATACAAGCCAAGCCCATCCGCTGCCAAATTGTGTTAGTGCCGCTTGAGTGAATTGGTTGGCAAACTCTTCATACGAACCAAAGTCTTTTTCGATTTGCACCAATATATCACCTGATGGCTTACCGCCTGTATTTGGTTTAATAGAATGCCAAAAAAATGTGTGGTTCCATATTTGTGCTGCGTTATTAAAAATAGCAGTATTACCATTAGCTGCAGTGGCAATAATTTGTTCCAGATCCATACTGGTCATTTCTTTATTATCTTTAAGTAAGTTATTCAAATTTGTCACGTAAGCATTATGATGCTTTTCATGATGAAATTCAAAAGTTTCAGCTGAAAAATGCGGTGTAAAGGCATCTTTTGCAAATGGTAATTCTGGTAGTGAAAATGGGTATTTTTCTTGATTTGAATGGTTACAATAGGTCATCTAATTTCTCCTTAATTTTATATATTATAAAGCGCTACATACCGTGCGCATTTCGTCTAAGTCACCGCTGCAATGTAATATTATATTACAACCAGCTACCAAGCTCAGTTTAGTAGTTTTAGCAAGACTTTCAAGGAATTCTGGTTTTAGTTCAGTTAATTTCTTTTGGCAAATTTCAATTATTAAAGCATTACCTACCTGTACTGTATTGATTCCTAATAATTTATTTAGGTCTTCTGCATATAGTTCTTTCCATTGTCCTTCTTTTTCGGCAATATTGATAACTTTTTTTAGTATAGCATTTTTTTTGCCAATCGTGCCATGCAATGCATACATACATATGTCATCAGATACTAACTTACCTTTAAAACCAATCTTTTCACGAATATACTGGATTACAATAGAGGAGGTAGTTGCTGTATTTTTTGGATCCAAAGCAGTGTATATAATATGTGCGGTCATTCCCCAGACTTTCTCTTGGGCAAGCTCCCTGAATACTTTAAAATCTGTTTCTACCAGTGTTTCAAGTTTTGTCTCAATTGTTGGCAATTCAAAATGACTATCAACTATTGCTCGCCCGTGACCTGGTATATGCTTGATAAATGGTAAGCCGCCTGAGTGATGAATGCCACTAATAGCTGATCTACATAAATCTATTACTTTATCAGCATTATCACCAAAACTTCTATCACCAATTACATCACTAGCTTTTGGATATAATATATCGCATACAGGTGCGCAAGGTGAGTCTATTCCTAATGATTTTAAATCTGCCATAAGGTCGATATAGTTTGCTTTTAACTCATGCTTGGCTTGTAATCTATTATCATCATAGATTGCTGCAAAATGTTCTGCGCATGGATAGATGTTTTTGGTAATAGGTGGCTTTATTCTAGCTACTTTACCACCTTCTTGATCCACTAATATCAAAACTTTCCTATCTGGATACAGGTTCTTTAAAGACTTGGTTAATTCAATAAGTTGAGGTCTTGACTCGATGTTACGAGAAAATAAAATAAAGCCAACGGCTTCATTTTCTTTAAATAATTGAGTTTCTTCCTCTGATAACAAGGTAGAAGCAAGGCCAAATATTATAGGTTTTATTTTGTTCTGCATATATATATTTAAGCTTGAGTATGAGATCGTTCTAGATTACCAACACTAGAAAATTTATCAATATAATAAAGTCGTACATTACCTACTGCGCCATTACGATGTTTAGCTATTAAAATTTCTGCTATATTATGAGCTTTGTCTAGTTGCTCTTGCCATTCTGAATATTTGGGATCCCCAGGCATTGGTTCTTTACGTTTTAGGTAATATTCTTCTCTATATAAGAACATCACTAAATCTGCATCTTGTTCAATAGAGCCAGATTCTCTCAAATCAGAAAGCATAGGGCGCTTGTCGTCTCTTTGTTCAACGGCTCTCGATAATTGCGATAGGGCAATCACAGGTATATTGAGCTCTTTTGCAATAGCTTTTAAGCCTTGTGTTATCTCGGATATTTCTAAAACACGATTATCAGATTTACCAGACCCACGCAAAAGTTGTAAATAATCTACAAATAAAATTCCTAAATTATTTTTGCGTTTTAATTTTCTGGCGCGCGCGCGGATTGCTGCGATAGATAAAGCTGGAGTATCGTCAATAAAAAATGGCATTTCAGATAATTCAGAGGCGGCCTTCCTTAAGTCATTATAATGTTCTTCATTTACCTTACCATTACGTAAGTTAGTAGAATCTACTCGTGCTATCATGGATAATAAACGGCTAGCTAGCTGTTCGGATGACATTTCTAGCGAGAAAAAACCTACAGAAGGTGGTTTTTCTCCTTCTTTAGTCTTTGCCAGCAAAGCCCGACATGCATTAAGAGCAAAATTAATAGCAAATGCAGTTTTACCCATAGAAGGGCGTCCGGCAATGATTACTAGGTCGGAATTTTGAAAACCAGAGAGTTTATTATCTAAATCCATTAGACCAGTTGAAATACCCGTAACATGATCTTTGTTTTTCATCGCACGATTAATGCTTTCAAGAGAGCTTGTTATAGACTCTCTCATTGCAACGAAGCCCTTTTCATTCATTCCTTCGCTAGCAAGGTGGTATAGCTTTGTTTCTGCTTCTTCTAGTTGATCAGAAGCTGATTGCTCTAGAGTGGAGTTGTAGGAATCATTTACAATGCTTTCACCAATAGTAATCAGACTTCTCTTTATTGCTAGATCATAGATTATTTTACCATAATCATAAGGATTAATGACTACCATAGCTATGGTAGTCAGTTTTATTAGATACTGATCACCATTAGCTTCCTTATACATTGGTTCTTTTTCTAGCATGGATTTAAGCGTAACCGTAGTTGAAGTTAGCCCTTTTTCTGTTAGAATTTCGATTGCATTATAAATTTTTTGATGTAGTGGCTCATGAAAATGTTCGGCTCGTAAAAACTCGCTTACTTGTTCAATCAAGTCACTATTAATGATAACAGCTCCTAGAAGCATTTGTTCAGCATAAAAATTTGCTGGTAGTTTTCTCTCTAAGTTTTGTTCTGCGGCTGTTATTGTTGCAAGCATTAGATGTCCCTTAGAAATTTATCTGCTTCTAGTGCTGCCATGCACCCGGTCCCAGCAGCAGTGACGGCTTGACGATATATTTTATCTTGAACATCACCTGCAGCATATACCCCTGCGATGTTAGTTGCTGTAGAATCTGGAGCTGTAATGATATAGCCCTCACTATCCATGTTCAGTTGATCTTTAAACATTGCTGTATTTGGTTTGTGGCCAATAGCCACAAACACTCCATCACATGTTAAGTCTGTAAATTTTTCAGTTTTTACGTTTTTTAAACGCACTCCGTTGACAGATTTTGGATTGTACGTGCCTACTACTTCTTCTAAGATATGTTCCCAAATTACTGATATTTTGCTATTTGCAAATAATCTTTTTTGCAATATTTGTTCTGCGCGGAATGTATTTTTACGATGTACTACATGCACTTTACTTGCATGATTTGTTAGATATAGAGCTTCTTCTACGGCAGTATTACCACCACCAATAACTACGACTTCTTTACCTTTATAGAAAAATCCATCACAAGTAGCACAACCAGAAACACCGAATCCTTGAAACTCTGTTTCAGAATCTAACCCAAGCCATTTTGCTTGTGCACCTGTGGAAATTATCAAGCTATCAGCTTCATAGATATCTCCAGATGAGGTGTGTACTTTAAAAGGTCGTTTCGATAATTCTACTTTTTCAACATAGTCATGTATTAATTTTGCACCAACATGTTCTGCTTGTTTTTCCATTTCCTGCATCAGCCACGGTCCTTGTATTGTTTCTGCGAAGCCAGGGTAGTTTTCCACGTCGGTAGTGATGGTTAATTGTCCTCCTGGTTGCATACCATGAATTAATATTGGCTCTAAGGACGCGCGTGCAGCATAGATAGCGGCGCTAAGACCAGCAGGGCCAGAGCCAATAATTAAAACTTTAGTTTTGATAGTAGAATTTGTCATATTATATTAATTTTTTATATTATAATTGATGTTATATATCTTGCAGGAAAATTGTTGCCATAATCGGCATATATAGTAAAACAAATATCAAGGAAAGTAAAACTGCAGCAGCAACTTTTTCTGGATGAATCTTATATAGTGATGCTAATACGATAGTATTTGTAGCCATTGGCGCAATAGATAACATTTGTAGGGCGTTATAATAGTTGGCATCATACCATCCTAATACAAATCTATCTAATAGAATGAATAAGTTGAAAAGAATAGGGTAGAACAAAAATTTACTAGCAAAAGCAGCTCCGGTAAATTTAAGATCAAGTTCGAATTCTTTGATTTTAGAAAGCGCTAAACCAATAGTCACCATACCTAAAATTGAAAATGCACCTTTCATATTACTGACAAATTCATCAAATACGTTAGGTAATTGAAAGCCTGCAAGGCTTAAGATGCAGCCAAAGAAGAATGCATTTAGTATAGGCAGGCGTATTACTTTTAGTACACTTTCCTTGAAAGTACTTATACTACGTGCACAAAAATAACAACCAACAGAAGCTTCATAAATGGCAATTCCAATTAGACCTAAAGCGTAAATACTTAATGTATAATCGTCGAATAAAGTGGTCGCAATTGGTAAAACAACATAACCACTATTACCGGTTCCCGCAGAAAGTGCCAGAATATTTCTGTGCGAATCTTGCCATATTTTACCATATAGCCAATAACTAAAGAATCCTAATGTAGTAGCTAACAAGAATGTAACTAAAGTAATTCCTAATGAGCTAAATGTCAGGTTAGCGCTGGTTGGAATAGCAAAAAAGACGATTGGCGCAACAAAATAAAAAAGCAATGAAGTTATGCTATCTTTCTCTACATTTGAGAATTTACCAGATAGAAAGCCAATCAATACGCTTAGTAGCGATGAAAAGACCTTGAAAAAAACTAAACTAAATATAGCCATAAAATTTAAGTTATGAATTAGAAAGAAATTTCTATGATTAGATCTACATTATAACAACATAGCACTAATCAATCCACCTAAATAAATTTATATAGATTGCTTCTACAAGACAAATTGTAAATTTTTATAAAAAACTCTTGAATTATGGGGCATATGTTATATATTGTACACCTTGAAAAGAGCTTTTATAATAGCTTATTGTAGAAATTGGAGATAATCACATGACTGAAATATTAACTCTTGCAGCAGAAATGCGCGAAGAAGTAGGAACTGGAGCAGCTAGAGCCCTTAGAAGAAAAGGAATGGTCCCTGCAACTATTTATGGGGCAGGTAAAACTCCAATATCAATTGCTATTGAAGAAAAAGAAATTACTAAGCATTATAGAAGACCACAATATATCTCACAGCTTATACAATTTGAGATTGGTCAAAAAAAATATAAAGTTTTACCAAAAGCAATTGAATTAAACCCATTAACTGAAATAGTGCGCCATGCTGATTTTGTATTTTTGGATGAAAAAATGCAAAAAATGCAGGTACCGGTTGTCTATACAAACAAAGAAACTTGTATTGGTATCAAAAGAGGTGGTTATTTTAATACAGTTAGAAGACTGCTTACAATTTTATGTCCTGTAGATAAGTTACCAAGAAAAATAGAAATTAATATAGAAGATATGGGAATTGGAACTTCTATAAAAGCTAAGGAAGCAATTCTTCCTGAAGGTGCAAAGCTTCTAGAAAATCCAGAGCTTGTAATTGCTTCTATCATTGGTAAAAGAGGTAAAACTGATGCTCTAGATGAAGAGTCTGATGCAGCCCCTGCAGCTAAAACTGATGCTAAAGCTGTTGCAAAACCAGCTGCGAAATAGTAATGATGCTCATTGTAGGACTTGGTAATCCAGGTGCAAACTACAAAAATACCCGACATAATGTTGGTTTTATAGCGGTCGATTTAATATCGAACCGCTATAATTTTACTTGGATCTCTAAACCTAAATTTAATGCAGATTTAGCGATTGGAGAATGCGAGCTTGGGAAAGTGATTTTATGTAAACCAAATACATTTATGAACTTATCTGGTGCTGCAGTGCAACAAATTGCCTCATTTTATAAAATACCCTTAGATAAAATTATTATTTTCCATGATGACGTTGATATAGCTCTGGGGAAAGTTAAATATAAAATAGGTGGTAGTTCGGGTGGTCATAATGGTTTAAAGTCTATTGATAGTCATATTGGGGCAGCTTATCATCGCATAAGAGTAGGGATTGGACGCCCAGAACATGCAAACCATGATATATCTGATTATGTATTAGGCACCTTTAATCGTAACGAGGCAGACCTTTTGTCAGAGCGTTTAACTGTTGTTATCAATAATCTTCTATTACTGCTAGATAAAGACCTGGAAGGCTTTAAGGCTCAGGTTGCTTTCTGATACAAAAGCTCATAAATTATCTATTTATTTATAGCATGTTTTTTATAATTATGCTAGATTACTGGCATATATAAACATATTAATCATTATGACTTTAAAATGTGGAATTGTAGGGTTGCCTAATGTTGGTAAATCCACTTTATTTAATGCCTTAACAGCAAGTAGTAAGGCAGAAGCTGCAAATTATCCATTTTGCACTATAGAACCTAATACGGGTACCGTTCCAGTGCCTGATCAACGATTAGAGCAATTAGCAGTAAATGCAAACTCTGCTAAAATATTACCAGCCTTTATAGAGTTTGTGGATATTGCAGGCTTAGTTAAAGGAGCTAGTACGGGCGAAGGACTTGGCAATAAATTCCTATCTCATATTAGAGAGGTCGATGCTATCATTCATGTGCTACGTTGTTTTGAAGATGAAGATATAACACACGTACATGGTAAAATAGACCCGGTTGAAGATGCAGAAGTAATCGAAACGGAATTAATTATTGCTGATTTGGAGTCGGTGGAAAAAAGGGTGGTTAATTTAACGAAGAAAGCTAAATCTGATAAAACATTACTTGCTCAACTTGATCTTTTAACTAAATGTAAAAAGGTTTTAGAGGAAGGGAAACCAGTTCGTTCAATGGAAGGAGAAGTAGATAAAAAGGAGTTAGCTAATTTGCAGCTACTTACTTCAAAGCCAATATTATATGTATCTAATGTTTTAGAAGCAGAAGCGGTAGAAGGAAATGCACATTCTCGCAAAATAGCAGAAAAAGCAGCTATAGAAGGCGCTAATAGTGTGGTTATTTCTTCTAAAATAGAAGCTGAAATTTCTATTTTAAATAGCAAAGAAGAGAAACAAGAATTTTTAGAAAGTCTAGGTTTAGTAGAAACCGGGTTAAGTAAAATTATTAAATCTGCTTATACTTTGCTAGACTTGAAATCATTCTTTACGATTGGCCCTAAAGAGGCTCATGCTTGGACATTTAATACTGGAGCTTTAGCTCCTAACGCTGCTGGTATAATACATACTGACTTTGAAAAAGGGTTTATTAGAGCTGAAATCATTGGCTGTAAAGAATATCTAGAGATTGGCAGTGAAGCGAAAGCCAAGGAGCTAGGTAAAATGCGTGTAGAAGGTAAAGACTATGAAATGCAAGATGGTGACGTTGTGCATTTTAGATTTAATGTATAGTCTATGAAAATAATAGGGCAGATTCCTCCGATTTTATTATATTTTTTAATATCTCTTTCTACCCTAACTGAGACTATATATTCTGCTGCTTTACCTGAAATAGCACAACAATTAAATACTTTAGGTAGTGTTGCTCAACTTTCCACTACGGCTTATTATATTGGTTTTGCTATTGGCATATTTACTCTTGGCAGAATTTCTGATATTTATGGACGACGTCCTGTAATCTTATTTGGTATTTCTTTTTATATTATTGCTACTTTTTTAATTAGCTTATCCACTAATATTGAATTTTTTATCACCATGCGCATATTCCAAGCATATGGAGCTAGTGTTGGTTCGGTAATAGCACAATCTATGGCACGGGACTCTTACAAAGGATGGGAGCTTTCGTATATATATGCTAGTGTTTCTATGATTATGTCTATTGTACCTTCTATAGGTTCAGCTATTGGAGGGTATATCATAGAATATTCGCAAGAGTGGCAATATATATTTCGCTTTTTAATTCTATTGGCGGGAACTTCGCTTTTAATTTATATCAAATTTTTACCTGAAACGAATGCTAATATAGGCTCTTCAAAGAGTTATAAATTTCGTGGCGTATTAAAAGCAGCGATGAAGGATAAAATATTACTTAGTTATGCTTTTATAGTTGGTGCTTATAATGGCGTTTGCTTTGGATTTTATATCCAGGCACCTTTTATTTTTATTGGTGATCTTAAGATGTTACCATCAGACTATGGTAAATTGTTTCTAATATTAAGTATAGCAAATTTATCTGGTGGATTATTATGTCAATATCTAATCAAAAAATTTGTTAACATCTTTAAAATTAAAATGCTAGGTCTTCTTTTAAGTTCACTAGGTTGCATAGGTCTCCTTGCTGGTACAACATTAATTACTGATAGTAGTAGCGTTTCTTTTGTGTCTGTTATGATCTTTATTCCGATGTCTATTCACCTTATGGGTCATGCTCTTATCGTACCTATGTTACTAAGGAATGCACTTGAGGATTATCAGAAGGTTACAGGCGCGGCGGGGTCAATTTTCGGCTTTTTGTATTATATGATTACTGCATTATTTAGTTTTATGATTTCTACTTTCTACAGTAATACAATAAATAATTATGCATATCTATTTGCTACGTTATTAGTTGTTTGCATCATCTTATTTTATAAGACATTAAAATGGCAAGATTCTGAAAAGATTTCTTTATATTAAAAAATACTTATATTCCTGCTCTTTTAAATTTTTCATAATTTAATTGTTTCTACTTGCACTAATATTCTATTAATTTTTACTAAATTTAATTCCATAACCTCTTAAAGACAGGGTATTTAGCAAAATAAAAACCCTAGTTTAGCTATTA
>Ga0105051_10007289_pt1 | contig 11588 bp, 5 predicted proteins | sample FRY02_FD_78383 | JGI IMG/M metagenome (GOLD analysis project Ga0105051, IMG submission 78383) | Freshwater microbial communities from Lake Fryxell liftoff mats and glacier meltwater in Antarctica - FRY-02 (megahit assembly) | ecosystem: Environmental > Aquatic > Freshwater > Ice > Glacier...
AACCCCAACCCCAACCCCAACCCCAACCCCAACCCCAACCCCAACCCCTTAGCAATTAAAAATATAATTTTAATCTTTTTAGAGTATTTTTAATATTAGTTTAAAATAATTTATAAATAATTGATAAGTATAATAATTTATAGTGTATTTAAAAAGATTAAAAATGAATCAATAATCATATAACTTCTTTATCTTGCTAGAGTGGCAGTTGTTCAAGGGCTTTATCTGTTTTTTAAGCAATTCCAATGGTAATTTACGATTTGTGAACATCCTGTGCCATTATCTCAGGCTTTTAGTCGATTTTAATTTCCTTTTATATCGCTTATTCTGGCTAAAGAGAGTCTTAGACCTTTAATCTAACGATTAAAGACTCATTCGAGAGGAGATCAATGCCGGCTTCTTTTCGTATTTCACTTTCTCCTTACTGAGCCATGGATTCTTGATTTTATTAGTATTCCTGTTTCTGGTTATATTAGACAATATTTTATTGTCTAGCGTTTTACTCATTTATCAATGCATGATTCTAGTGTTCCATTTAGGCCCCTTCAGATTAGCAGGATTAAGATATGTTTTACTAATTCTAGATTTTATCCAAATCCTTGGAATCATTTTATCCGTTTTAATTTACTTATTAGTTCATCACCTGTGCCTATTCGGCTTGTTAATATTCAGAAGCTTTCTATTGTTATTTTTTATCTTTCAATTCCTCTAAAGTCGGTATTCCAGTCTTTAATGAATTTTTTGTTTTTCTGGCTCTGTTTATAGGCTTTATTTTTTCGTAAATATTTCTTTCTGATTTCAGCTTGCTTATTCTTTTCTTTATCTTGGCTTTCTTTTATTATTATGCACTCAATTTTCCCTTGTTTCCTTTTGATTTAAAAATGCTATCATGTCTTTGTTTGAGAACTTATTTATCAGATCCATTTTTTTATCCCGTGGATGCTTTAGAATTAGCCTAATCATCCTTTTTTTCAACTTTGTTATACTCTTAATCATCAACTACGACTTCTTAATCAATCTTTTACCTAATTATCCCTTCCATATTTTTTATCATGTCTACGATAGGTCGAGACATGGTGTTCATTTAAATTTTGATTTTATCCCATTCTTAACCATTTCTTTAATTTATAAATTGCATCAATTCATTTCTTCTGATATTTTTGTATCCTTTTTATTTTAAGTGCTTAAGTATATTCACAATGTATCGAGAGCCAATGCATTAAAAAATGTCTTTTTAAAGTTTTTGATTCTTTTATTGATTTTTTTATGCCTTAATTTTGTTAAGCTCCTAGTTTCTCTCATTGAGTATTTTTTAAAGGAGCTACTCAATATCGGGCACTTTTTACCTGATATCTTAGATAAATTATCTCTTAATAAATCGCTGATTGTTATTCTTTTATGATCGTTACTTAAGCATTGTGTCTATCCAGTTCTTTGAAACTCCTGGGATAATCAAAGAAATCTGTCTTACCATAGACTCCTTAGTACCAGTGTACCCATGTGCTATCTAGTAAATGTCCCTCCAAATCTCAGCTGTCAGTATAAATTCAACTTTTTATTATTATTCTTAGAGTCTAAGAGGTAATTTTTAGGCAGTTTATAGGCAGATCATTGCGAATGTTTAACAAATTTAATCCTGATCTTGAGTTTAGGTCATCTGAGCCTTGCTGAAGTTAATGAACCATTTGTTGGCTTTTCCGTACTAAACTTTAAGATCGAGCTGGTGAGATTCTTAGCTCGAGATTTCTTAAAAGGATAGATGATCGTCATTCATGATTGTATTATTGCCGGAGTGTTGGCTGTCTTATTCCTCTTGCTATTAGTCGCCCTATTTCTCTTCGTCTGCACTTTCTCCTTAAAACTATTCGCTTTAATCCTCAAAGTAGTAGACATCCCTGAGCCTGGAGAAAGGCCTTGCCAACTAAACTTTTTTGTTCATATGCATAGGATAGTCGTAATATTCGATTGTGCTGAGAGTAATAACCATGTTGATAAAATAGGACTCCAAGGGAAGTTGCTAGTTCTACATCTGGTAGCTCTTGAGTTCAGAACGCAGCTACTAAATCGGAAGGCTAGGAGGCTGACTTGAATCATGTAGTATGGTGTCCCATATGGAGCCTTTTTGTGTATTCTAAACTATGATGGGTTAGAATTTTTCCACTTTATGCTAGGAATTTGAACTTTATTATTTGAATTCCTCTTCAGGCCCCCCTTTCTTTACGGTCTCTATGGCTGGCTCTTTCTTCTTTGAGAAAAATTAAAATATTGATCTGTTGCTGCTCTTTTTTATCGTTTTTTACTTCTATTTTTATAGCACTTTTTACTTTTATTTACTGTTTTACTCTTATTTTTTTCCAGATTTTTACTCAATTTTTTCATATTCATTTTCATGTTTATTTTACTTCTCTTTTGCATCTTCAGAGTTATTAATGTTGTTTAAAGCGACTTAATTTTTTTTTGGCTCCTTTAGTTTGCTGCTTTTTGAGGACTTTTGAGGAGTCTTGTTCTGATTTTATTAGTATTGGTTTTTTTATTCGGCAATTTTTTTTATTTAGTTACTTATTTAAATTTAAGATATTTTTGCCGCCGATAGAATATCGACTCCTTATTGAACAATCTCTTTGATCATTAGAACTTAATATGCGAGAGAAGCAATGATCTCCTCTTTCTAAGGAGTTGTTTGATTTGCTTCAAGTTCCTTACGAAAAGCTATGAATTTTTTCTCTTCCTTTATGTAGTTATTATATTGTTAAAGAGCTTTTCCAATGGATGAAGAATCGGTTTCGTTAACTTTGTTGTAAAGTTCAAAGTACTTGCTTAAGCTTTTTGTTGAAGCTCTATAAAGATGGTTTTATCTTCTTCTTCTGGTAATTTAGTTTATATCGAAATATTTTTTTAATAATTATAATTTTTTTACTTATCTAACACTGCAATTTTTATCTTTAATCGTCAAAACATAGTTCTTTTGCTAAGTTTTTTACTTAAGATAAGCTTTGAATTTCTCTTCTCTTACTTCTCCAACGATGGATTAAATTATTTGTTTGAAGTTCGTTGATGCCGGTAGTCCCTATATTTTCCCCAAAATAATCTCATCGTACTGGTTAAGATCTTTTTGATCAGGATCAATAAGTTTCATTGGCTAGAAAAGTTAAGAAACTGTTTTTGTGAATTATTATTGATTTAGAGGGATACATTCATATGATGAAGACATAACTACTGACATTCTTTATTTTAATTTCTTCTCTTTAGACCTCATTAGATCAAGTTCAGGCTTGCCTGCCTCAGTGGTCATTATATATTAGCGGGAAATTAATATAATTACAAAACTGGGGGTCCTCTTATTTTGATCCCTTTTTAGGATTAATTTCAAAAGACACCAAAAAGTATTTTTAAGGGTTAAGAGTTTGAAAGATAAAAATACTACTTGGAAAGAATGAATTATTGAGCCAAAATAGAAATCACTCCTTAATTCAAGATTTCTTCAGTAATTTATCTAATTTAACTCCTTCTTTGATGATTGTAAATTTAGAATTTTTATAAAAAAAGAAAAGTCCTCTTAACAAATTTTTGGAAGCTTTCAACTCTCTTGAAATCAAAGTAAAAGAATTCTTATAATTTCAGAAGAAAATTTACTGAGTTAAATCCTTTTTCATTATTTATTCATTCAATCTTCTATTTTATTATTTATTAATCGATAAAAAAATGTAAAAATTAAAAAATTGAACAACTTATTTTCTTCTTACTAAGAGATACTTGAAGATAAATTTATTTGGCTCCTTATTTTCATATGAATGAAAGAATTATTTTGATAAGAAAATACTAATCGATTAAATCATTTTCTTTACTCTTTTGATTATAATTTTGTAACTTTTTTTTAATTTATAAACTTTGTAGATAATTAATCCTCTTTGCATTTTAATATTTTACAATTGATGCAAAATAAATCTGAAATGTTCAACAAAATCCTTTCATTTTTTGAGTAGCAAGGATACTAATAAAATACGGCCCTTAAAGAATGGTAGTTGAATGGAGCGCTTGATTAAATATTTGCGAGAAATAGATAATCATAAACTTTTGATAGAGATATTGCCAAGAAAATATGGTAACTAACGTAAAAGGTCGACGAGAATAAAGTAATTATCTCCTAATTTCTACTCACAATGTAGAGATAGAACAAGCTGAAATAATTGTTTCCCCAATAATAAATCATTCAACCTCCATAAATAGTAGAAGAATAATTTCATAATTAACTTTAAGAAGACAATATATAAAATGAACAATAGGCCATTAAAGACCAAGACGATCCCTCATAATAAATAAAATTATAGTAGTACTGCCAAAGATAAAGTACTCATCAAATGCGACAATAATAAAACAAATAGTCCGTCTCGAATGTTTTAAACGCGACCATTAATTAGTCTGTTGCAAGTGAATCAGTTGTGCTCAGATCATCTGTTCTCCTAGCAAGCGTTTCGGAAACGGAGAACAATAAAAATTAAAATTCAGACAAAAATTTAACTCCACGGCCCTATCGTTATGTCACTTCAAAATAAAGTAATCAGCAGACAAGCAATTTTCATTCTGGCTCCTCTGCAGTTAATACCTAAACAAATACTCAACTCCAATCTAATGTGCAAACTTCTTCTATCAACTCACCCAAGAGAAATTTGCCTAAAAAAGAGCAGAATAAAAATAATAGGCCGGTATAAAACATTGGACAGCTTTCAAGTGAATAGAATCTACGAACTCCATTAATTTAGAAAGAATCGTTGAAGGATTATATCCCTAATAGAGAGCAGTCTCTAGCGAATCAGCAATCCTTGATAACAAGTGAATCGATTGTTTAGAATGGACCTCCGTAAAGAAATTTAATAAAAAATAAACTGAGTCACTAAGAGCAAAGTTAAAAAATAGGCAAGAAATGTATGTCGAAAAGATGGTTTGTCCCAATATGCTTATTCATTTTTGCAGTCGCCGTGTTTTTTAGTAGCTTCTTGATCCATTCACTCCTTAAGCAAAAGGCTATCGACCAAGCCATTCTTTCTCCGGACAATTAGGGAATATGGGCTCATTTTCCTGGGGATTCTAAAGTATAAATAGACAGAAATTGGACATTTTTTAACATTATGAACCCTGATTAAATACTCTTTTACAACTAAAAACCCAAATTCAGGTAAATCGAGGGCTTTAAAATCATTGAGCTTGAAGATTTCCTCAACATTACTTACCTTGAGGATGGAGACAGAGTACAGATGGTTGATTGGCTCAGATTTGCCTAACACCCCTAAAGTAGAAATTTATCATAGAAAATCACTGTTCTTAATGTTGGAGGGCTAGGGTATTGGTACAATCTTAAAATTGCCAGGCCTACTGTTCTTCTGCAACAAGGATTGGCTCTTCTGTTCACAACCCTGTAGGACTCGATCTTGTAAAATATTTTTGCACAGGCAATAAAAGTCCAATTTCTAAAAGATAACTTTACAAACATGTATACCTGCCTATTTTCACCAGCAGGAATTACATAAGATGAGGCCTTGTTTTTATGGAATGATACTGCATACGGTTTATCGAATCAAAACAACTTAAAGTATTGGATTGAAGCTGTACGCACAACAGACCAGTTACTAAACGAAACAGTCTCATAATAATACATGTTTTTAAAAAATTATTTTACCCTGGACAATACTTAGATCGATTACATATTGGGCCAGTTTGCAAGTTACATTGAATTCATTACTTCAGTGGTTTTATAAAATAATTACTGCCAGAATGTAAGATCTTGTACTGGTAGGCTTTTAGCATATAAACAATTTGCGAACTCCTATGTCACAAAAAATCCACCTTCAGGCACTCCTATTTTGCCAACAGACTCAATTTGTTAATCTAACGCAACATGTGAGGGATACTTCCCTGAGATTCAAGCCTATTATGAAAAAGTTTATCTTTAAAGGCACCCTGATAGAAACTCCTCATTGATATTCGATTCAGAATGGATGAAAAACCTTGTCAACTACAACTTATCAATCGAAGAAGGAACAAATTATTGTACAGCTTAAAACTGTCTCTTTCATATCGGGAATCTCGATGCTCTTTGGGATAATGGAACTCTTTTTGATTAAGAAAAATAATCTTGTAATTTAAGTAGCCTAAATTTAAACACAATTTCCAGCAAATACTTATAAAATATCAAAAAAAGATTTGATCTTTAAACAACAGACCAAGCCCATGTTTTCTGGGAATGGGCCAAATATATAACTTACGAACTAATTCTTCGTAATCAAACAAATTAGAAACTCGGAGTTGGTAACTTGTTTTCTTAGGGAATTTACCAGGGGTTTTCTTATCTCCAAAACAATCTTCAGACAAATCTCTTAATTGATCTGATGCAATATGATATTGAAAATTAAACTTTGTATGGTGACTGTTCTACATTTATCCTGAACTCATTCCAGCTAATAGACCTCAAAGTCGCCCGAATCATTTGTGATTAAAATGGACAAAAGATCACAAGAAAACTATTAACTTCGTTGTTAAATACTTGCAATCAACCTTATAGCATTTAATGGAAATATTTCCGATAAGGCAGAAATTTAACTCTTATCAATTTACAATCTTTATGCGATTCATAATCCTAAACTTCAACATTTGGCAGTCTTTTGCACAATCGTCGTGTAAGATTGAACGATTTATATGAATGCAAAATAACACCAAAATAATACTGTTCAGATTATGAGCTGGCTTCAATCCAATGGTCGACATCAAGAGTAACTCTTAATCCGCCGGTTTAACTAAAACTTCCGAAAGTGTACACTTACAAAGAATGGGACAATAAAGCAGAAAGATTTGAATATGGCTTTTTCGCATCAAAATACTAAAACTAAGATTTCCCATAAATTAGTACCCGTGATGCTTACAAGTTACTAAATTTTGACAACTGGTTCAGTGCCTCAGTTTCTCTAAAACAGTTTGTCAGCAAAGATGTTGATTAACATATAAAAAGGTATATGAGGTATGTCGCTCTGGAAGTGGGTCTTGATGGCCTTACAATGGAAAGATCTCCGAAAGAAATGATATTCGGGTATAATGATCCGATTTTATAATAAGTTAAAAATGCTTATCCACCATTTGGTGGTGATCCTTCCACTCCAAGTTTAGTGGCCTTTAACGATCCTAATATTACAAAAGAACAGGCCAGCATGACTTTGGAATGGAGCACAGGTAAAAAAAACTCTTCCTTGCTGGGCCAATATCGTAAAATAAACGGATTGCAATATTTGACCATTTAAAAGTAATCTTTTAACGGCAACGCAACCAAATCATAGCTTCTGTCTCCCTGGTAAGGAGAAGACTACATGTATGGAACATTTGCAAAATTATTCGCCCCCAACCAGCTTTAAGAGGGAAATGTATCTTTGTATGTACCAAATATTCAGAGATTCGGTAGTGGAAGGCTTTAAGATGATCCTACATAAAGATTTGAACTTGATGTTTATTATGGGTATTTAGGAGAGTCAATTTACTAAAGTACATAAGATTCTGACCTCAACAAGATGTACTACCAAAGTTTCTTTGCTATTTTCAACGAGACATCTGTCGTAGGAATTCCTTTATTTGTGAGCAAAAATCATTTCATGAACGCGTCCTCGAATTGGTCAAAACTTATCGAAATTCACAATTAAAATCTAACAATCACCTATGATTAGGCATCTCACTGGGATGACTCATTCGTTTTAGTCGAAGTAAATATTTATTAATGTTCAGCCTTACACCGGTGTTTCTCTTCAATCTACAATTTATCTTCAATCCAATTATTTCCATCAACCTGACTCTTTGTTAAACTTCTATCAAGAATCTATGCTCCCAATATTTTCTTTGTACAGATCTGGAAATCTCACAGAATCAGTTGCCGATGACCTCTTTGGGCCTTTAAAGATAGGATTAGCTGCTATTAAATGGGCCAAAATTATCGGTATCGTTATTGTAGTTTTGTCTGGTATATTATGTGGAATAATTTACATCCTAAAAAAACGAGCTGATAACAAAGTAAAGACAAAATATTCAAATGATGAAGAAAGACCTCTTCCAACTGGAGTTTCAGGGGAAAACAAAAAGTCTTAACTGGGAATTTCCTTGCAGCCTATAGCTTCAGCGAATGAATAATCGAGACGGTTAGTTCGAGAATTCCTTTCAGACAACAGTCAATAAATTAGCTATATTCCACCTCCTGTGGTTTAAGAAGAAGTCTGATTTATCATTTATAAAAATGATTCTTATTATTAATATTGATCCTTATATGTATATTTTTACATTTTTATTTTTCCCATAGAATAATAGCGACAGAATAATCAAAACAATACAATTTACTAGTTAATTTAATTAATTAGCCATTTAGGACCTGCGAATAAATAAATTCTTTTCACAGACAGTGCCATATTTTTTTACCGATAGGGCTGATAACACATGATCTCAATAACAAATCTTGCATGAGTTTAATAAAATTTAAATAAGAAACTATCTATCAGAAACAATGATGGGATAGATTAAGTCTTTTATACCAAAATAATTTATATAAGATAGCTCTATTAAAGGCAAGTGATGTTATTATTTTTTATAGAGGCATTGCTAGATTTTAATATGGATCAATATCTAATATGTTTATTTTGTTTAATTTAAAATGCAAGAGCGTTCCGGAATAGGACACTCACTGCACGACCAATGTAATTGATCTAAACTTGGATAGTTTTTTCTTCATAAAATTGAAAAAGACTACAATCGTGAAATTAGCAGTGATTTTAAAGAGTTTTTTATCCCTTATATTAACTCTACTTTTATCTCATTATGGGTTTTTACTATTTGATAAAAAAAAGATATATTTCTTACCCCTTACTACTGCCAAAAAACTATTCGGCTATCCTAATAGTCAATATTATAATATTGCACTTTATTAATCTATCGATCCAAACGATATCTTATTTACCTAATCGATTAAAGAGTTGGTATATTTACTTTATGGATCAGATGAAAAATATGAAGATGTCTTAGCCTGGCAGAATATATTGTTTTGAATAGGACACGTTAGAATCTTATAATTCAGTAGAAAAATCGAATTATTGCCCAAAGATTTCTTAGCATTGTCTAATCTTCTTATGGATAAATCATTTTTTTTTATTTTTCAAATTACTTGGGAATAATTGAACTCAAAATGATGAATTACAAAACTCATTGAAATGAAGTTAATAAAATATATAAGATGAATGAATTTATAGTTTATTTATTACATTTTATCGGAAATTAAGACTACAATAATACCATTGAGGCCTAAAACTGCTGATTTTATATCACTTATTATTTCAATATTTTTAAAAGGAATAGCAATAATAGTTAAACTTTAAAAGTAAGATTTTAATTTTGTTTAATTAAAATGTAAGAGCGTTCCGGAATAGGACGCCCATTACACGACCAGTGATACTGGTCTAAGCTTGGATAGTTTTAGTTGATGTGATTGCATTGCAATACTTTTTTAACATTTTTACATATTTATATAAAGCTCACAATATTTACGTTATGGGTTTAGACTTATATCTTTCTAATTATTATAAACCTCTTTCTGATGTTTATTTTGATTTACTTTTTCCAAGAGTAAAAGAATCAAATTTAAATATACAAAGAAGAATCAATTTGCCCTTTGAAGATTATCAAATCTATCTCCTTTAATAAAAGTTATTATGTAAGCTAATTTTCTTTGAATATGCATTTCCTTATGTGCTTTGTCTATCTGGTAAGCTTACAGCTACCAACAGATTTTTGAGGCTAAAATTAAAAAGAATTAATAAAGATATCTTTTGTATATACAGCCCTGTGATTTAATTTATAGTTGACTTGTTAAAAAGTCATGGTTTTACTTCAATCATTACTTTAATTTTGTTGGATCGGTAATTTCTCTCAATTTCTCTCAATTTCTATTAAATACATTCATAAATAATGAGGATAACAGAAATAGAGTCTTAGTATAAATGAGTCTGTTTGCGACCTTATAATGAGTTTAGAGAATTTTATTTATATAAACATAAACTCAGAATAGGTTAAAAGTTTCTAAGGAGAATCAATAAAAATAAATCTGAATCTGAATTCAATGAAGCTGAGCAACTTTATGATGTGTCTTATGCCTTAAACAGCTTTAATGAAATAAGGGAATATTTTTCAATGTATTAAATTGAGAGAAATTATATCAAAATATTAAAATTGATAAGTAATATAAAAAGTGAATGTTTAATAAATTGTTTAATAATAAGGGGATGAATGATGAGCTGTCTGTTTTTAAGATCATTGTTTTGGTCTCATGGTTCCGAATTCGCTGTCTTTTTGCTTAACGTTAATGTCGTCCATGGTCATATCTCTGATTTTAGTGGCACCTTCGCTGGCACAAATAATTCCCTTCTTGTAAAGGATGAAGAAAATGATGAAGAGGATGACTAAAATTAAAACAATAATTACTTAATCCGATAGGAATGACAACACCGACAATGATAGCAATGTTTCTGAATTTAGTTGCCTCGCTATCAGTTTAATAAGTGACTGTAGTGGTTCCATCAGCATTTATAACGACAGACTGAACATTGGACGAAATAACGCTGTAACCTCCGATAGAACCAGATGCAAGAAGAGTTTTCAAAGCAGCCGAAATGGCAGCTTGATCGGCAGTGCTTGTCGAATCAACTTGAGTAACAATGACAATGGATCCACTTCTTATTTCTTTAAATGTGAATGCGCTTGCTTATTTTCCAGCAGCTCTGATAAAACTATTTTAGATATCAATGGTTTATTGGGTTGACAATAAAGCAAAGCTTCCATTAAGCGTCACTGTTGATTCGACTACTTTATCGCTAATACATTTCCATCCATTCATGTTGTATCCTGTGGCACACGTAATACAGTTGTATGGACCATCTCCACATATTGCACAAGACACATGACATTTTACACAAGTTGAGGTTGCACCTGCTAAACCATTGAGAGTAAAGCCTTTATTGCAGAAATTACAGTTAAATGCATCGACACATTGACCACAACCAGTTGCACACAGTGCGCAAGAGGCTGTTTATGTCAAGTAGTAACCTCTGGAACAAACAGCACATTTATCGATGTTGGTGTTCTCACATGTTCTGCAGTTGCCTCCACCGTTGCATTGGTAACAGTTTCCTGCGATGAAGTTGTATCCGAGAGGACATGAAGTGCAAGTTGCAGTGGTATTGCAGCTTAGATCAGGAATACAAGTTTTTCCGTTAAGGTTCCAGTTTCCGAGACATGTAGTACATTGTGTAGGATCAGTTTAACTGCATTATTTGCATGGAAGTCTGCATCTCTCAACGCATTTGGTGCTGTTGCTGTTTAGGACGAGACCAGGTCTGCAAGCTGAACAGGAATCTGCAGTGCAAGTATCACAATTAAGTGGACAGGGACTGCATCCTGTGATAGTCAAAACGGTTGTAACAAGTTTTTCAATAGCATAAGATCCAACTGCGCAGCCTAAACATTATGATGTTTTGAGAGGATTACATCTGGAGCATCCAGCAATACACTTGACACAC
>Ga0105051_10007291_pt1 | contig 11588 bp, 14 predicted proteins | sample FRY02_FD_78383 | JGI IMG/M metagenome (GOLD analysis project Ga0105051, IMG submission 78383) | Freshwater microbial communities from Lake Fryxell liftoff mats and glacier meltwater in Antarctica - FRY-02 (megahit assembly) | ecosystem: Environmental > Aquatic > Freshwater > Ice > Glacier...
ACCACTACGCACCCACTCCCCTTAATAATAAACTTCCAGCCCCGGACCCAGTAGCCGGACCATCACCAAATGCAATATAACTGGTTAGTCTGGCCGATGCGTCTGCTGTAGTCCAGTTTACCGTAAACGTTCCATCGGCGATCGCACTAATCCCAGCCTCGCCAATGATGACATTGGCTGCGGTATAAAATGAAACAATGGCAACGTCAGACTCAGCCCTATTTGTTAGGGTAGGCGTCACATTGTCAGTCGTTCTTACAGAAGAATGCCCTTGATTCGCTACAGCCGCAGCCGCGCCAAGCGTCACCGCTTGAGTTCGATTCGTCCCAGATACATTAGACCACGCAGAATGGCAAAGTATGCCTCTAGGTAGTAAACCCAATCCGCTTACAACGGTTGTTCCTACGCTTGTTCGCTGCGCAGTAGTGCCCATGCTCGTTGTTACGCCTTTTAAACAAAGCGCATACATATACGCGCCCGCGCCAGCCGTAGTGGTCCAATCCAAAGTGAATCCGTCCGCGTCCATTGTCGTAAGACTCGCCACATATTTCGTAACCTCACCCCAATGCACTTGATTAATAAAGCCAGTACTCGCATACGATCTTGAACTATTATCGACCCCATGACCTGTTAGCGAAGCGCCCGAAGTACACGATTCATTTGTCGCGTCCGCAACACTAAACAAATGATGTGCCGAACCTTTAGTATTCGGGGGTGCTACAGTGTTGTTTGCAGAAATTAAAATAATAGAGTCCGGCTTAAACCCAACCCCGGTGTAAGAAACGGAACCCGTTATCCCCGGAGTAGTAAACTCTTTAATCCCAGCGTTTGTTAAATCACTTCCACCAAAACCAATAACGTGAGTTCTTGGACCCGCTGCCCCTACAGTACCCCAGCTCAGAGTCATTCCATCCGCGTCGAAACTAACTATATCAGCCTCGGCGGCATTACCGCCCCCAGTTGGAGTTACCCGAGCTAGCACGCCAGCCGCGCTATGCCTCACATATGCTTCTGAAAGAACCGATCCGTTCGCACTCACAGATGATACATAAGCGCGTGAACTAGCACTATTACAAAACCCGGTGCTGAATTGATTATCAAACCCCGCACCTGTTGACGCAGATCCGGACGAAAAAAACAATAACGCCTTTGGCTGAAACCCCATACCCGTATAGGCCACGTTTCCAGTACCAGCGGGCTCATTTATTAATATTCTTCCAATCTCAAGCGCCATAATCTATTCTCCAAGAAGCTGAACTTCCGTAACTTCCTCGTTAGTTATTCAAGAAGCTGAACTTCCGTAACTTCCTCGTTAGTTATTTTTGTTTTAATATTTGTGATAAATGTAGCCTCGGTAATCGACGCTAAACCGATAACCGCGTGTGTTCTAAGTACGTTAATTTCATCTAACGCTACAAGCATGAGGCCGCGCATCGAGTATTCTAAATAAGTATTTGCAGAATCAAAGTTAGCCTTGCCGAAAATTTTACTTTCCGTGGCGTCATCACGCTCTTTATAAATCGGGTGATTAGTAATCTCTAAAGCCGTGGCATTTCTCATCGCGGTTCCATCTTTTTGCTTTGCCGGGCTTAACGATGTTCCATCAGGCGTAGTTGCGGGCTGATAGCTTGCCGTGTATGTGGTACCCGCGAAAACTTCGGTACCAGCGGCCAATATTTCACCGCCTAAAATTCTATAAAGATTCTGATCTGGCATTATGCCTCGTTAGTTATTTTTGTTTTAATGTTCGCGATCCATGTAGCCTCGGAAATCGCAGCAAGGCCAATATCTGCATCTGCTCGAATAGTATTAATCTCGTCTCTGATTTGAAGCATTAACCCCCGAAACCTATACTCTAACGCCGCATTTAATGAATCAAAATGTAACTCATCAGCCGCCTTTTTAATCAATTTATCGTCAGCGGTTTCGGAAGTTCCAAACGTGGTTATCTCACCAGCCGTCGCGTTTCTTAACGCCGTACCGTCCCTAATTTTAGCAGGTACTAAATCCTCACCGTCCGGCGTAGTTGCGGGCTCATAGGTCTGAAAGTAGGCGGCGTTAAATCCAGTATGAGTAGTTGTTTTTACCGCTTGAATCTCGCCACCATTAATTCTGTAAAGATAATGCGCCATAAAATACCTTAAGAGTAAACCACGTTAACGATAACTTCGTTCGCAGCTACCTCCCCGGTATCAGCATCAGCCGCGCCCGTTGTGGTTGCCATCGAAATACCCGCACTGAATCTAACGCCTGGAACAAAGTTCTGACTCGCCCCACCGCCCGTTGTAGCTCCCGGTACCATGTAAGATAGCAACGGCGTATCAGTTCCAACAGTCGGAGCCGTGGCCTTGTCGTAAAACTTTACATACCGAGCAGCCGCATTGGTGTTGGAAACATAATATCCGAGAAACCTACCAGGCTCCGCCTTGATAACAGTCGCATTGGTGCTAGCTGTAGATATTCTTTTAAACGCCGTTAAGCCACGGTTAAGCGCCTTGTTCCAAGCATCACTGATTCTAGACATGTGTTATCCCCTTTTTTCGATGAACTGTTTGTAAATTTGATGAACAAATACTTGAATCGCCGCAAGTGTTCCCCCACTCATAATAGCAGAGAGTAAATCAACGCCTTGCATAGACAACCCAATAACCGCACCAACCACAGACAATCCGGAAACGATTACAAGTTTATATTTTGATGCAAATAACGCAATCGGCGTTTTAAAAAACTTAATCAGTAGCTGTACAATAATACCCACCACTGCAAGTGTGCTGGCGCCACTAAAACCACCAATTGCAACAATTAACGATTGAATGAATTCTGAATTACTAATATCCATTATTTATATCCCCCTAAAGTTTACTATCTTACCACGGTGTCTTTGGTGAAATTAAAGCCACCAAATCACCCCTATTACTTATCGGTCGAAATCTAACACAAGCCCCAACTTTTTTTGCATCGTCAGGCGTCATATATTGAGTTCCACCGCCTGCCTCTATCATCACGCTTTTATTGAGACAAAACGCTACGTGCCTAATCTTATCTAGTGACTGGCCATAAAAAGCCCGCACACCATAAAAAGCTCTTGGAACATGCACCCCGTCATTATCCAAATAAAACCTGTAAAGCTCCTGGGCAGTCTTATCGCCCTTTATATTAATGCCCTGAATCTTAGCAATCTCTATATCAAGCCCAGAACAATCAAAGCCCTCAAGCATATGATTGCCACCCCACTTATATGGCAATCCGTAAGCTGCTCCCAAAAACAGCATAACCATTGTTTCGCTATTCACCATTCTTCTGCTCGGCACCTGGTTAATCCCTATCCACTTACTTAAAAAGCTTCAAAAGCGCAGCGGCCCCGCCCGCAGCGGCCCCGGTTCTTACGGCCTCATCTGCACTGCCACGCCCTAAACGTTTAATTTTGTTAGCCGTCCTAGCGCCAGCAGACTCAGCCAACGCCTTTGCGAGATTTGGATTTTGAGCGGCAATTTTACTGAGCTGCTCTCTTTGTGCACCAAGGGAGGCAAATCCAGAACGCGACAAAGCGGCCTCAACATTAGCTAACCCCTCAGGTATCACGCCTCTAATTGCCTCAATCTCGGCCCTTGTAACAGCGCCTTTTTGAATGAGTTTATCCGCGCCGGGCACTAAAGAGACAAGATCTTCTACTGATTGCCCCTTCTCTAGAGCTCTGGTTGCATTAGAATTGGCCTTGAGCTGTTGAATGATAGCCCCCTGTTGTTTTGCGGTATCAACATACTTTTTAATATCAGGAAATTGCTGCGCTGCCCGGTCCATAAAAGACATTGTAAACTCGTCCCCGTTAACATAAGCGCGCCTCAAGGTTGCAAATACTTGCTTTGGATTTTTCTGTAACCCGCTAAGCAAATTCATTCTCTCGGAAACCCCAAGGGCCTTTTGTACTTGTTCCCCGGTTCCGGCAATCTCTCCCAGTCCCTCGAAAGCCTCAACCACAAAGGTATTCTTTTTGTTTTTTAAATCCCTAAAAAGCTTGGCGCTTATCTGGGACTCTGTTTTTCCTACAACAGACCTGAATGTATCAATCTTCGACCTATTCTTTGTATATGCAGAGTTAATGGATTTTAAGGCCGGTACGGATTTTTCTATTGTGGACTTAACAGAGTGATATAAATTACCCATGAATCTTTCGTAGTTGGTTGGCTTACTTCCAAAGTTAGCTAACTCCCCGAGCTCACGTTTTAATAAAATAGCATTGTCTATACTTAGGGTTTTAAGCCTGGTAGGCGATAGATTCACCCTCTCTAAAAACCCAGCGAGATTACCGGCCAATTCAGGATTTGTTTTTACCCATTGGCTCTCTAAATTAATACCTGCCTTAGTCATGGCCCCCACCGCTTTTAGTTCCTTAATAATTAGATCCCGGAATCCGCTTGCGTTTACAGTTTTAAGAGGGGCGCTGACTATTGCAGCTTTTAGATCGGTACCATATGCGGAATTTATCGTAGTGTAAGCCGAGCCCAACCTTTGATTGAAAATCCTACCGGAGGCGATAATGTTATCGCCTGTTGAAGCTTTTAGTTGTTCTAATGAAGTGTTTAGGGCGTCCGCTGTATTTATAAAACGCCTGTCTAGGTCGCCCGCCTTCAACTTAATTTGATTCGTTAATTCTGTTTTTACTTTATTTAGCTCTCCATTTAAGCCAGCTACAATATCATCAGCTTGTTTGGCAATCTCTTTGGCGGAACCGGATAAAACCGCGCTTGGGGTATTCTTAAAAGCGTTCATTGTCATTTCAATGGCATCAAAGTTACCGAATGTTTCTTGGCCAGATAGTGTTTTCCTTGCAAACTGTACTCCCTTTTGTGCTAACCCAGATGCCGCCTTAGCTGACTGAACAAGGGCCAAACCACCAACCGCAAACGAAGCGCCGAAAATCCCAAATTGTTGAGCTGTATTTATTGTTTCTTGTTTTATCTTTTCGGCTGTCTCAGCGGCGTCTTGCTTGCCTAATAAAAATTGCGTTCCTTCTCTTACACTAGATGTGCCCCCGGTAAAGATACCACCGGCAACAATCCCGCCAACCCCACCCGCACCAACAGCCGATGAAAGCGCCACCGTTGCATTTCTTAAAAAGTTTCCTTTACCACCTAGAGATTTAATAGCGTTCGCCGTTGCCCTTGTAGCCGAAAGCCCAATCTTTCCTGAAACAGCCCCAATGCCACTGGTAACAAATATACCCGTAACATCCCCGGCGCCCGAAGCTGATGGAAACTCTTTAGCTAAAAGCCTTTCCCTCTCTAAATTTTCTTCTATGCCAGCCTTCGCGCCCTTGCCCGATATCACGCCCTTAACAGCACCAATGCCAACGCCCAAAAGCCCAGCCGTTGCAGTTCTACCAACGCCTTGAACAAATGCAGATTGTGCGGTGAATGTGCTATCGCCTGATTTTAAATTGGTTATTTGTTGCGAGTCGGACATCTCGTTAATAGTAGAAACAAAATCCTCTTGACTGGATTTAGCAACATTTACAAGATCCTGGACTAAACCCTGCTTATCCTCCTCAGAGGAAGTACTGTCTCTTATAAAAGAGATCACCCCTGAAAGTTTCTTGTCAAAATCAACGCCCTGTGTGTTTTCGTCTGCCATGTTTTTCTATTTCCCTAAAATCTTATTAAACCTATCCATAATACCCGAGTTGACAGGCGTTCCACGAGAAGACAGCTCGGATTCAATTTCTGTCCTTATTACCGTGGGCAAGTTTTTCATAAAAAGGCTCAGCATTTCCGGACTGGCCAGAATGTCTTTGGGTATTGAGTTAAGTAAAACCGCCGCGTTTTTCCTTGCGCTATCCGCATTTAACGGTATGTCATTTTGACCAAAGAATAATTTTTTTTGGTTTTCTACGCCACCAAAACCAGATGCCTCGGCGCTCTCTAATACCGAGTTGGCATTTGTCGAGTTTTGAGCCATAAACATAGCAAGCTTTGCTACAGCTATTTCAATGTTATCGGTTGGCTTTGGGAACATTTCAGATAAAGCCTCGTATTGTCTATCGGTGTACTGAGTACCGGATAACCTAAGCATTTCTTCCATTTTCGCTTTGGTAGATAGAGATTTTAATAGCAAAAATCTTGGGTCTGACTTATTAAACTTTTCCATTATTGATTGAATAGGCGCCTGTATCAAATCAGGCGGGATACCTAACTTGTTAAGATCCGAAAGCGCGGATACCATTATGCCTATAGATTTATTAGCAGAATGGAGACCGACTAACTGTTTTCTAATTTCAGTAGGTATCCGCCCGGTTTTAAGAGTCACCCCGGATAATCTGTCTGGGTTATCAATATTTCTGGCCGCCTCTAACTCGGCGCCCGCCTGCAATCTATTTTCTACAAATTGCTTTGGAACTTGTTCTAGTGGGACTGGTTGTACAGCAGCAGAACTACCGATTTGAGGGAATGGTACCGCCTTTCCAGGATTCCCCATATCCTCAACTCCGGAAATAAAATCATTTGCTAAATTAACAGCGCCCCTTAAATCCGGAGTTTGTTGATTTTCACTAAATTTTTGGGCTATGCTCATCACTAGAGCGCGTCTTGTGGGGATATCTCTTAATCTTGCCCCCGTTGCTTGCTTCACTAAATCAGCCTGTAAAGAAATTTGTTCTTTAAATTTAAGTTCAGCATATGCATCTAAATCTTGTGTGGCGCCTGTTACTGGATTCCTTTCTAGGAAAAACCCCTGTTTTGCTAACAACGGGTCCGGGTGTTTTTCTAATACAGAACCAGGACGCAGCGTTTTTATTACTTCATTTGCAGAGTTTAGGTCGCCCGTTGCAGCGGCGAATAGCGCCTTCGATGATAGTTCTAGTTGTTTTCTGGCTAAATCTGCTTTTGCACTGGCTAACGCTATTGGCGCCTGTTTTATTTTATCGACCAAATCAACCAAGGATGAAAATTCTTTAACTTGATCAACGGGCGTAACCTTATCAGGTGTAAATTGCTTTAACCCCCCGCCGATATCTACTAAAGCCATTTTATTATCCCCTTGCCGCCAGCATGTCCAAAAGCTGCTGAAACCGTTTATCGCTTGATGCTTGAGCGGCATTGTTTTGAATAGATGTTCCGATACCGCCAAAAAGTTCTTGGAGTGCATTGCCTACCCCAGAAGATTGGCCCGCGCCTATATTTGCTTGATTCTGGAAGTTTGCAGCATTGATATTGCCTTGATTTAATAACCCAGCAGACAATTGATTGCCTAGATTGCTTTGAATATTCGCGCCGCCCGCACCTAAGTTTTGTAAAATACTAGACCCCTGCTGAACGGCCCCTGTCCCGGCAAGTTGTTGTAAAATATTAGCGCGATTACCGGCAAGCCCAACCTCTAAATTAGACAGTTGATCACCTTGAGTAGTTGATCTCAATAAGCCCTGAGCTGATAATTGCCTTTGAATAGCCTCGGTTGATTGCGCCCTATTTGCTTGTTCTAGTGGGTTTCCAAATTGACTTAAACCTTCTAACCCCTGTAATGCGCGGAGTTGCGATTGTTGAAACGGTTTTAATTCTTCTCTGGCTAAATCGCTTTGTTTTTGTAAAAAATCTTGTGCGGTTGCGGCCTGTTCCTTTTGTGCGGCGAGTGCTTCCCGACTAGCTATTAATTGAGCCTCAGCAGCATTACTAACCCCGGCTCTTTGAATCTCCCCACCAATTATAGATCCAGCAGCGCCAACAGCCGCCGAACCTGCCAAAATTAAAGCTGTAGACGTTGCTATTGCCATTTAAATACCCCCGCTATAAACCAAATTTGTCATTGATTCGTCCGAAACCTTAAACCCGGCCCTCTTTAAAGACTTACAAAGCCCAGTGCTTTTAGTAGACATCCAAATTGCAGAAATTCCCGCGCTCTTAGACATCCCTATGATTCCAGAAACACAATCGGCAACCCCCGCATGTCTCATCCTCACGGGGGCCTTTGGATTGGTTACAATCCATTCCATCATACCAAAAGCCGTTCCACTAGTATAAAGCCAAACCGCGCAAAGCCGAAGCCCCTCATGCTCCGCAATTAATCCAGTCACCGGGAGATATTGCTTAGGCACGTAAGCCCAACCGTTACCACGCCACCACTCGCAAACCTCAGGATAATCCTTTTCAAAACTAAATAATCTAATTGTGGTTTTTATATTCATAGAGCCCCAAAATGCGCTTTGATTAATCTCGCTGGCTCATTACTTACTTTCGGCCATCTCGAATGAAATCTTGAACTATTGAATATGACGCACCGATTTGATTCCATGGGCACATAATCAATCATTTCCCAAAGAGATTCGTCTAAGCCGTCATTGTTTATAGCAGTCATCCAGGAATCACTCATATGTGCGAGTTTAGCTTCTTCGGCATTAGGAGCTTTCAAAAGCCCAGTAAAACGATGCCTCCAAAAGGCAATGCCTCCGTAACATTCTTTTTTTTCGTTTAGAAATATCACGGCATTAATATCACCCATGCTTGCATCGGTATGAATATACGTGTTGTTGGGGAGGCTCGGATCATATTTTCTATAAAATGAATTAAACCGACTAAACTTTGACTCAGCCTTAATCAATGTCTCAATCCTTGATTGATCTGAAACGTCCTCAATCTCAGATATATTATGATATTTAACTCCGTCCACTTCTTTTTCTATATAGGTTGCCTGAAACGCGGTGTGCCTCTCGGATTCAAAGTCCGGGTACCAGTTATCATTTACTAAATAATTAGTATTCATTGACTAAACCACTTCCTAGAACTGGACTTTATCAGGGTACGCCTGCCATAGTTAGTGGTTATTGTGACCGAGGCCGCGCCATTAATTAAATCACCAACCCCCGCAGCAATAGTAATCGTAAAACTCCCAGCCGCGCCTGACTCGTCTTGAATGATTAGAAGGTGGTTATCATCTAAACCAGAAGTTAGGGGCAGTGTTATTGTGCGCGCCGCACTGATGGCGGTTATCCCATGATAACTTTGATCGGCTTTAATTGTAGCCGCTGCGTCACCGCTAGTCGTGCCGCGTAAAACGGTATTATTTATGTATTTAAATAGTCTATCAAACCATTGTTGCCATTCAACCCATTGCGCACCGTCAACCAATTGGTTCCTTGTGGGAGCCTCTATAATGTCTACTTCTCTGCTCATTTGCTTTTCAAGTCCACATTCTCCTCTACCTTTATCAATTTAAACTCTACAGCATCAGTACAAGAAACCTCAATCTGACGCTTTCGATACATCCCGGTATTATGAATCATATAGGTCGATTCATCGTCACCAACAGCGCCCATCGAAACATGCACCGGATTAGACCATGGCTTGCCGTCATCTCTAAACCTGACACTCATCACTGGATGAGTCACAGCAGCATTACCAACGCCCCTTTTCAAATGGAACCGATACCAAATATTTCGTTTTAAATTACCCGTTCCATGGTCAATCTCCCCCGTTCGCCTAAGCACTCGCCTTGCGACAGTTCCATCAGAATGATTATTAAGCGATAGCTCCCAAACAGTTCCGTTATCGTAATCACCCACATAGTGCTTATTTTGGGATTCAAAGAATGAATATCCAGACATTCTAAATCTGCTCTCTACAGAGTCATCAAATCCATACCATTCGCCAATGTATTTTTGGCTTGTGTAATCAAATACAAATGTTTTCGCCTCGGTTGGAAGCGAGAATACAACCAAGTAATGCCCGTCAATATTTATAGTGTGACCGATGCAGTCACTCACCGTCCCGAGTTGTTGCACCTGTTTATCAAATGGGAATGAAACGACTTGAGGTTGTCTACCATTGAAAAAACTAAATCGCCTTCGATCATCTAGAAAAACTAACGTACTCTCAGCTTGAGTGATGGATAATGGAGCCACCGTTCCAATATCCATAAAGAATATTCGCCTAAAAGGTACGCTTACATCTCCAAAGTTTGACCATACTTCTGTTGTTTTTTCTCCGAAAATAAATAGTTCTCGTTGCAAAACAACCAAAGCATTAGGTGCATCGGGGCGCCCTTCTGCCTGAAAGAAATTAGCCGCGCTCCATATATCCCTAGATAAAGCGGTTGGACCTGCCCACACAATATCCTCACCGTTAAATGTCATCCAATAACCGTCTAAGTATACAATATGCGTCGTTTGAAACGGACCACCTGGCATGATCTCAAAACCCGTAGCAACCGCGCCGTCCCAACGTTGGGGGAAACCGCCACCTGCCACGGCTAAATAAGTCCCATCGGTAGCAAAAACAGGAATGCCCGTACCGCCCAAAAGACCACCGGAACCAAGTTTATTAGTAACCACCCCGGCTGAATTAATTTGATGGATTTGCCTATCAGCGGTAACCGCGACAATGACGCTGTTAAAATACTTAGTCCCAATTATCGGAGATCCGCCAACTGTAGTAAAATTGGATAATCCAGGCCTTCCCACATTAGAGCCTACAATATTTAATAGCGCATTATCTAAAGCTATTGAAAACTCAGGATTCGCAATCTCTTGCTTATCCATATTTGTATATGCGCCCCCTGTTAACGGTATTGGTACTATTGGCATCTCTAAATCTCCATTGCTTGCAGTTTAGTATAATTCGTTAAAAATTTAACCGCAGAAATAGCTTGCAGCGTAACGAAATACTTATAAGTCCCAGCGATAGGGTTGTCTGTTGTCATGATTGACCCAATCCCTAGATAATGAGTTAAACCACCCGAAGTAGCCGACTCATTAAAACTTACCGGCGTTTCGTAAATCACTGAAAGCCCAGATCCATCTTCCCTTGTTCTTTTTATCCTAACGGTTCCACTATGTGATGCGCCGCTTGAGCTTAGAAATAACGGAGAATCCAATGTGACATCTGGAACCGAAGCCAAACACAAAAGAACGTGAAAGCCAGCTGTGGTTATCGTTAATCCCAAGCCCACTAACGCAACCTCAGATCCATCAATCGCGCCTGTTGAATTATTACCCTCACCACTACTTTCGACAAGTTGCCCTCTCGCCCCAACAACGAATTGATCGTTTTGTGTGGTGCATGTAAGTCTATCAGTGCTTAAAGAAAACGTACCATCAGAACCAACGATTAATCCATCGCCCGCAACGCTTTGGGTAATATGATTTTGTGTTATGGCATCATCAGAAATATCCGCGCTGATAATAAAACGCCTGTCAGTACTGACCTTCCCAATGGAACGTACGGGTTGCCCGTCCTCATCTTTTAAAACAATATCTATAGACTCTCTTGAGTACGCTATCAACTTGCCCGAAGCGTCTAACCTGCTCGGATTCTTATGCGGGTTTATTAACTCATCGTCTTGATAAACCGTTGCCCTAGTGGTCGTATCGTGAAGATAAAAGTCTACCAATCCGTTAGTGAGCACTACGCCCGCATCGGTAATTTGTGGACTTGATAAAATATCAATTAAAAATGACATAGTTTAAATTTCTATTGCAACCATGCTGGTATTTGCCACTTGCAAAACATCTGCGTTACCGGCCTGTCCAGTTGCCCTATAGGTGTAAGTCCCAGCAGCGGGCTTATCTATATGAAATATTATTGAGCCTGGATAAGTAATACTTG
>Ga0105051_10007304_pt1 | contig 11576 bp, 10 predicted proteins | sample FRY02_FD_78383 | JGI IMG/M metagenome (GOLD analysis project Ga0105051, IMG submission 78383) | Freshwater microbial communities from Lake Fryxell liftoff mats and glacier meltwater in Antarctica - FRY-02 (megahit assembly) | ecosystem: Environmental > Aquatic > Freshwater > Ice > Glacier...
TCAGACAAATATGGGGCTTAGTATTCCCGCCAACCCGCACCCCGTGGTCGATGCGACAATCGTTGCCGCGTCTGGCGGCATTCTTGGACCATCGTCGGTGTCAACACTGCAAGCGTTCTCCGAGGGTCCGTTCTGTTTGCTCGACATCACTGTTCTTGACAACACCGTCTATGCCCACGAACTCGGCCATAATTTGGGTTGCCATCACAACCATGAGGCGCCATCTCCCGAGCCACAGAATGCACTCTTCCCAGACTCATTTGGTTTCGGCGACGAAAATTTTAGGACTGTTATGGCGTATCCAGCAGCAGGCAATGTGCGGCTGCCAGGATTTTCAAACCCGAACAAGCGTTGGTGGCAATACGGCGCACCAAATGATGCGACGCAAGACGCAGGAGAGGCATTCGACTTCGACTGCCAAGATATGGACCAGACCGACGGCTCAGATGCTGAGTATATTGAGGAGACTGGCGTGCAAGGTCCAGGGGCCGAGGCCCCGTGTGCAACTACCGACGATAACGATCCAAATTCTTCATGCGCGATGGTGATCGCAACCGACTCACGAATCGAGGACAATGCGATGGACAAGGCGAACAATGCCCGCTCAATTTCTCAAGTCAAGTTTGACTTTGCGAAGTTTCGGTGCAGTATTTTTCCAATCGTTGATTGCAACGACAATGAAATCGACGATTACCTCGAGGCAGTCGACGGTAACAGTACTGATTGCAATGCCGACGGTGTGCCCGATGTTTGCCAGGTTGCCGTCGAAGACCCTGGAATACCAAGCCCCAACGACTGCAACTAGAATGAAATTCCTGACACATGCGATATCGCCGACGGTACGAGTCAAGATGTCAATGTCAATGGAGTACCCGACGAGTGCGAAGACCAAACGCTGTTATTCCGCGAGAGCTTCGAACTCATTCCATACGGTGTGATTAGCGCAGGAGAACTGCCGATTGCCAAGGTGGGAACACTGGCGCTGGCAGAACTGCGCTTATTAGATCCGACATTTCCTGAGTACTTCGCCAGCATTTCGACGACAGATCAGAATCCGGACACGATCACAGGCGGTGTGATCTACACAGACAATGTCCCTTCGCTCTTCCAATATGGTCTCGGCCAAAATGGTTCCGTTGCCCAGTGGAACGGCATTTTGGGGCAGGGATTTGCGACTGCATTTGGATCCAAGGGCTATGGACAGCGGCTCGACTTCGATTCGCTGACTGGCGACTTTCGCTCGGCGAACTCCGCAACAGGTGAAAGCGGTGTCACAACCATCACATTGGCCAGAAACACCAAGGAAGCTCGCTTCTATATGAATGCGATGGACTTCTCGAATTACTTTGATATTGAAGAGGCGTTTCCTGGGACTTATCCAAGCCTTGTGAACTTCCCATTCCTCCAAGCCAACATTATCACTGTTGAAGCTTTCCTCGACGACCAACCCATCTTTTGGCAGACCTATGACATGCGCGCCATCCAAACCCCAACTTATGCGACTGGATTCGCTTCCACAACCCAAGAGGGCGGGCCAGTTCGAATTGGGCAAGCGTTGGGGCAGGATCCTGACCCCGCGTTCGTCTTCAACAGAATCGTAATTTCCGGCGCATTCGTCGTGATCGACAATGTCTCATTCGACCTTGGGCAAACATTCGCAAATTGCCCTCCAGATATCGCCGGTGGCGTGCCTGAAGGCGGCCTGCCAACCCCAGATGGACGCATCGGCGCTGATGACCTCGTGCTCGTTCTTGCCCTCTTCGGCGAGGAAGCTGCCGGCAGTCCCATTGCGACCATTGCGGATATCAATTCCGATGGAATCGTGAACGCGATGGATCTTCTTGAAGTTCTCTCCACTTGGGGAAATTGCCCTGGTGGAATTGGCGGATGATCATTTTTAATCTCAGAAGGACTTAGACCATGATTACATCTCTTTTCTTTGCAGCCGAACTCCTCCTTGTTCAGCAGTCGATCATCGATCAAGTCGAGATCGTGCCACGACAAAACGCTGTCCTCGTCGTATACGACAAGACACCTGCGGGTGTCTCGCAGCAAGTTTCGGTGTCGACGCCGATCACGGAACCTGGAGATCGACCAGTCTCTCTCGAAGAACTGCGTGGCATGGTCGCAAAAACCCAAATGGTAGTTGCAAATCCAGTGATGTCATTCGTGGTTGACCAAACCATCGGAGCCATTGCGAAGGAAAAGTACGCTGACCAAGGTGAGGGTGGCATCGCAGGAGCATCAGTCCCTTTTGACTTGCGGTTTGTAGTCACTCTCGGCTCGGTTGTTCCACCGACACAGATCGTTGCATTTACGGCTGCGGTGGCGGATATTGAACGCTATATCGAGGCGCATATCCAATCCGTGAATGTCACCGTCACGCTGCGACTGGTGTATGTGCCGCTGACAGCAGGTCGACTGGGTGTGACAACTGCACGGTATTCCGTTGAAAAGTACTCCGATATTTCTAATGGCTTTGATCGTGCGGTGCTGAACGAATTTGAACTGTGCCCAGTTCCGCTGGGTGCGACGATTCCAATTCGCTATAGCGGAGTGTCGACCATGGCTACGCCTGAGAATCGTGTCTTCGTAACGCGACCGCTCAAACTAGCGCTGGGACTGCTCGATCCAATGGGACCATCTACGCCGCTTGACGATGGGACGATCACGATGAGTTCCGCGATCCAGTGGGATTGGGATCCATCCAATGGTCTTCAGTTTGGTCCGAGTTTGCTCTACTCATTCCAAGATCACTTGCTGCGCGAAGTTGTGCAGGCCATGGGATTTGTGGCTGGAGCTGATTTTCTCGTGCGCGATTGCACAGTGATGGATCTCTTTCGATTTCAGCAGGATGTGATTGATTCAACATATCTTGTCACAAGCACCACCAATGTCTTTAGCAGCAACCCTCCGGTGACCTGTACTACATTTGGCACGGCGTATGAAGCCGGACTTGTCAGCGGCCAGTCAATCCTTGATGCTTTGGATTACAACCCAGGACTCAACAAGACGCTGATTGCGAAGGGCGCGGCGATTTCACCAGCGATCACTGCAACCATGATGTTGGCGGCGGTGACTGCGGCGGTTGGAGACACTCCCGACCCAATCGATTTTCTTCACAACCAAATTGCAGGAACTGTTAGTGGAAACACGAACGCGTTTAATGACTCACAAATCCTCCCAGCCCTGCCAACCTCACAGTTGACACGAGGTTATCCCGACGGTGCGGTGCAAACCATTGTCACCGTTGGTACGGGAGGCGGTGCGCGATGCTGCATCGTCGACTTCCGCGGCAAGGTGCCAGGCGTTTCTGGTCCCCCAGTTGTTGCCCAATTTAACAACGAGTTCCGTGGTGCGATGCCACGAACTGTCGCTCGCAACAGTGTCGCCAACAAATCGATCTTGAACTTCTTCTACAACACCGATGCAACGGACTTCGACTTTGAAATGGAAATGTACGACGGCTCGCCGGTGCGCGGAGCATTCGTAAAGCAGAACCAACTTGGCAGCATCGGAAGCCGTTGCCTGATGGGGCAATCAATTGGAAAGGGAGTCACCTTCTTTTCCCGTGACTATTGCTCTTACTCAACCACGCCCAACGCGCTCGACCCACTGGGAAATATCGCTGACTTCTTAACCATGCGTGAATGGCTTGTCCTCGATGCGATGGGTTGGAATATCGATATGGCAGCACTCGACACGACGGACGAAGGCGACGCTAATGTCACCCTCACCTGTCCTTGAGGTGCTCAACGAATTGGTGCCCGCTGGGGCGACTTCGAGCCTCGAAAATGCTCTCATGCGCCAGTGCACTGGTGTATGAGAGCGTTTTTTTTATCCGATCGTGCTGATCGATCTGCTAATTTCGCCGCCATGTCAGTGGCGCCGGAATGTCTGTCGAATCAATCGGGTTGGCATTCTGCGCTTTTGCAAACGCACGGAGTTGCGCATTGGTTTTCCACACGCGATCCACCACGCGACCTTTGGATCGCGCAACATCTTGCGGGACGCTGCGCGCAGGCCGTGCGTGTTCGACAAGTGCACGGCGCTCGGTGGGTGACGGCGCAGGAGTGCGTCGATCAAAGCGAAGATGCGGATGCGATCATTTCCAATACTCCCCTGCTTGTTCCAGTGATCGCCACGGCCGACTGTTGTCCGGTGCTTGTGGCATGCATGTCGTCGAAATCGTGCGCTGCAATCCACGCTGGGTGGCGCGGGATTACCATGGATATCGTTGGCTCGAGCGTGCGGGCGATGTGCGAGCGCTTCGGTGCGGAACCTCGGCAGATGGTCTGTGCGATCGGTCCCTGCGCCAGCGGCGAGCGATATGAAGTTGGGATGGATGTCATCGATTCGTTTTCGCGGTGCGATCTCAATCGGGCGATTCTGCCAAGTCCACTTCCCGGCAAGGCGTACGCCGACTGCGCACTTGCAACCCGCATTCTGCTTGAACGGGCGGGAATCTCCCCGCAGTGCATTGATACCAATCCACCGTGCACGATTGGCGATACGAAATTTGCAAGCCACCGCCGCGAACCCCACAACAAGCTTCGCATGCTGGCCAGCATCGCGAGCCCCGCTTGAAGGCGCAGAACTGCGAAACTATTTTTAATTCGCCCGCGGCGTCGGTCGAATCGCCGCCGATTGCTACACTTCCGATCCGCTGGACAGGTGGCCGAGTGGTTGAAGGCGTCGGTTTGCTAAACCGGTATAGAGGCTTATACCTCTATCGCGGGTTCGAATCCCGCCCTGTCCGTTTTTTTGCGCTGTTGTGCGCGAAGAGAATCTCTCGGATCGATTGGACGAGTGCCGTGCAGTTGTTGAAGCGCCAAATTGAGCTCGATGACGATAGGATTGAAACTCGATGAAAATCCACGAATTTCAAGCTCGACAGTTGTTGGCATCCGCAGGCATCCCCGTGCCGCATGGAACAATGGTCACGACGGTCGAGGAGGCGCACACCGCGGCTCGTGCGCTCTTTGCGGGCGGTTCGAAGATGGCGGTGGTCAAGGCGCAAGTCCACGCAGGCGGTCGAGGCAAAGCTGGATTTGTAAAAGTCGTCAAATCGATCGACGATGCGGTGGCAGCTGCGAAGTTCATGCTCTCTCATCGCATGGTGAGTCCGCAAACTCCACCAGATGGACTCGCAGTCGGACGATTGTTGATCGCGGATGCTGTCGAGATCGCTCACGAGTATTACGCAGCGGTGCTTGTTGATCGCACTCAGGGAACCAACACGCTCATCGCAAGTGCCGAGGGTGGCGTGGAAATCGAGAAGGTCGCAGCGACCCGCCCCGATGCGATCATCCGCGTTGCGCTCGATCCCATCGCGGGACTGCGACCATTCCAAGCGCGCGCCGTCGCACTGGCACTGGGTTTTCGTGGCAAGGCACTTGGGCAAGCCGTGTCGGTCTTGAGCAAACTCTGCGCACTTCAGCACATGACCGATGCCAGCCTGGTGGAAGTGAATCCGCTGGTGCTGACGCCGCCAAGTGATATCCATCCCGACGGCCAAGTCATGGCGATTGACGCCAAATTTGCCTTCGATGACAACGCGCTCTTTCGACATCCCGACATTGCGGCGATGCACGATCCCGCAGAAGAAAATCCTGCTGAGATTCGCGCGCAGGAATTTGGACTCTCGTATGTGGCGCTCGATGGCAACATCGGTTGCTTGGTCAATGGCGCAGGACTGGCGATGAGCACGATGGACATCATCAAGTTGCACGGCGGCGAACCAGCAAATTTTCTCGATGTGGGTGGAAGTGCAACTGAGGAAGCCGTCACCGAGGCCTTCCGCATTATTCTCAGTGATGGTCGCGTGCAGGGCGTACTGGTGAACATCTTTGGAGGCATCATGCAGTGCGATCGAATTGCTCGCGCCATCGTTGGTGCGGCGCAGACGATTGGATTCCGCGTGCCGCTGGTTGTTCGGCTCGAGGGAACCAATGTTGCTGAGGCACGCAAGATTCTCGAAGCTGCTCGGGCGAATATTCCTTCGATGCAAACTGCCACCGACCTCAGCGACGCTGCGAAGAAAATTGTCGACGCGGTCTGCACACACGCGTAAGCCGATGTTGATCTTGTTTGACATCGACGGAACCCTGCTGCGCACCGAAGGCGCAGGCATTTCGGCAATGCTCAACGCGGCGCGCGAGCTCTTTCCCGCCAATGCCTTTTCCTTTGAGAAGATTTCCCTCTCTGGACGACTCGACCCACTCATCTGGAAAGATTTGATGACCAGCGCGGGTATCGATGCGTCGCCAGAGATGCATGCCGTCTTTCGGGCGCGATATGGACATTATTTGCAAGTGGGATTTGATGCCAACTCGCGCTCGCATGCATTGCCAGGGGCCCGCACACTCGTGGCCGCGCTGCATGCGCACGAGGAATGCGACTTGGGATTGCTGACGGGAAATTACGAGCACACCGGTCGTCTGAAAGTTGTGCAAGCGGGCTTCTCACTCGAGCCATTTCAATTCAATGCGTGGGCCGATGATGGAGTGCATCGTCGGGACTTGCCGCCGATTGCGCTGCGTCGCCACGCCGCATCGCACGGGCGCGAGATTGATCCCTCACGGATTGTGATTCTCGGGGACACGCCGCTGGATATCGACTGCGCCCATTTCAACGGCTGCCAAGTGATCGCCGTTGCAACCGGGGCGCATCCAGAGGGCGAATTGCGCGAGCACAACCCTGATCTGCTCGTTTCCAGCCTTGAGAACTGGCAAGAAATTCTTTCGTGGATTACCAGTCGATAACTTTCGTGCGCTCGTGACGGGCAATAGCCTGTAACGCATGTCCGCATTCGGCACATTCTGCAGCGACTTCTGCGTCAATCAGAAAATCGCTTTGAAGATGGACTTGCCGGAATCGCGTGAACCCACACTTGAACTCTTTGACCGCCTGCGCCGACACTTTCCCCGACTGACACGCGTGCGCAGAGTTGAAGGTGAGGTCGCGCTGGAATCTTCGCATGACGAGCAGGACTTTCTGTGGCTCGCGCTGCGCCAGACCTCGATTCGAAGTGGCCATGTCAATCCCCCATCGATGGATGAGGCGTACAAGATTCACCGTGCGGTTCTGGATACTGCGCCGTGGTTTCTCTCCATCAGCCCGCTGGATATTGATCACATTGAGCTGGTCTTTGGATTTGACATCGAAACCGATTCCCAGCGCGACGGCGTGGTCTATGAAGCGCTCTTGGCCAATTCACCGCTGGGATCACTGCTTGACTGCGATCACGATGAGCCGATTGATATTCAACCGTTTGTTGGAATTTCACTGACTCCTGGTCGGGAATTGCAAGCGTCGTTCGAAGTAAAGACGAGACCCCGAGGGGCAGATTCACCTCCCATGGCGATCAGTGAACCCATTAGTGTCTATCTCACGGTGCGGCGTAACGGACCACTGCGCGCACTCGAGGAACTGCCGACGATCTTCGCGACTCTCTGCGGTCATGCGGAACGATTGGCCGAACAGCGGGCGATACCGCATCTCGTCGTACCAATTCGACAAGCGATTGGTGCGAGGTAATTGCATCGCACTCGTTTGCGCATTGGCGGCGCCAATGTGCGAAGCACGCGCGCACCAATGCGATCACGCACGGCTGAAAATTGGCTGAACGAATATTGCTTTGGTCGCCGTGAGCCGGCGAAATTCACGGGTCCGCCACGGGCCCCCCAACCACGAGACCGCCAGAGACCGCCAGAGACCGCCAGAGACCGCCAGAGACCGGTTCAGGCGATCTTGATGAAGCGCGAAACGGCCATCACATCTGGAATGATCTTGGGAGTCACTCGCAGCGTGAATGTCGCACCGAGTTCCGCGCCGACGCAACGAGTTGCTGGAATGCGCGAAATCCACATACGACCACCTCGCTGATTCTCAGGATTGTCGCGACCGCGCTTGCGTGCAACGCGAGTGAGCGTCCGCTGAACAGCGGGCTGAAGACGCATCAGACGCTCAATCGTCTTGCGGTGCTTTGCCACCGCAGGGACTTTAATGACTGAAATTGTGACGGTCGTGCCGGCGATGAGAGATGACATATTTAGGCTCCGATGAGGGTTGGGAAGCGTACAGGCAGACGACTTGATTTGCAAGCGGCGCGTTCATGACCGTGGCGGAGTGGATCTCTTTAGAAACCTTGGGGCGGTTGCGCTTGCTTCATCGAGCCGCCGACCGCGCCGAATGCGCCCTCGGCCACCATTTCCGCCTCGTACAGCAGGAAGAGTCCGTGCGTTCCCTTGCTCCCATGATTGGCCCGCTGAGCTTTGCGGTAAAGATTTTCGGCGAGCTTGAGCCCAGGAACATCGATGCCACTTGCTGCGCATTCTTCGATTGCAATCCCAAGATCCTTGATGAAATGATCGATAAAAAAACCAGGCTCGAAATCTCCCTTAAGAATGCGCGGAGCGAGATTCGAGAGCGACCAACTTCCCGCGGCGCCAGCGGAAACGGATTCGAGCACACGGTGCGGGTCGAGACCAATCGTGCGCGCATACAGCATCGCTTCGCACAGACCCACCATCGTGGATGCGATGAGAATTTGATTGACGACCTTTGCTTGTTGACCGCAACCAGCGCCGCCTTGGCGAATGACGGTTTTACCCATGAGTTGCAGCAACGGAAGCGCTTGAGCGAATGGTTGCTCGTCGCCACCAACGAGAATGGAAAGCGTCGCGTTGCGCGCTCCAATATCGCCGCCAGTCACGGGCGCATCGAGAGCCCAACAACCACGCGCGCGCGCAGCGGTGGCGATTGTGCGAGCAATAGATGGACGACTGCTCGTCATATCGACGATTATTTTTGGAAGAGTCGCCGCTGCGAGTGTGCCGTGTGGACCAAGATGAACGGCCTCAACATCGGGCGGCATCGACACCATCGAAAAGACAAAATCTTGTCCATGTGCGGCCTCGGCTGGCGTATCCGCCCACTGAGCCCCCAGCTCGAGCAATGCGGCGGCGCGGGCGCGGGTTCGAGAATGCACCGTCACGGCGTGCCCAGCCGCCAGCAGATGACCTGCCATTGAGTTTCCCATAACTCCACTTCCGATCCAGCCGATTCGCATTGATGGTGGCATACGGCAGCAGGGTACGCTTGGATTATTCTCACTGGTACTCAACCGAACCGACCGTGTCGCTCGGGAGTACGACAGAAATGACCAACGCTATGTCCACATCACAACGAGATATCGTCGAACTTGAACGCCAGGTTGAACTGGCAAGTCGTCCCTTCCGCCACCTTGTCGATCAAATTCAGCGTGTCATCGTTGGACAAGATTCCATGATTGAGGGTCTGCTCTGCGGGCTGCTGGTGAACGGGCACATCTTGATCGAAGGAGTTCCCGGCCTGGCCAAGACATTGGCCATTAGCACGCTCGCCAAAGGAATCAACACTGGATTTCGACGCATTCAGTTCACGCCAGATCTTCTGCCTGCTGACTTAATTGGCACGATGATCTATCGACAGCACACGGGCGAGTTTGAGGTCAAACAAGGACCGATTTTTTCCAACTTGATTCTTGCAGACGAGATCAACCGAGCGCCCGCGAAAGTTCAGTCGGCTCTGCTCGAGGCGATGCAGGAGCGACAAGTGACGATTGGTGAAACAAGCTATCAACTTCCAGATCCATTCTTGGTGCTTGCCACGCAAAATCCAATCGAACAAGAGGGAACCTATCCACTGCCCGAGGCGCAAGTCGATCGCTTCGCCATGAAGTTGGTTGTGAAATATCCAACGCCCAAGGAAGAGCGGCAGATTCTTGACCGTATGGCCAACACGCACAACAATCTGACCGTCGATGCTGTGATGAACCCAGCCGATATCAAGGCTGCGCGCACGCTGGTTGATCAGATTTTCATGGATGATCGTATGAAGGATTACATCGTCGAATTGGTTCTTTCAACCCGTGATCCCACGCGACACAAAGTTCCAATCGATGGACTGGTGCAATATGGCTGTTCGCCGCGCGCAACGATCGCGCTCACACTTGTGGCCAAGGCCAAGGCGTTCCTCGACGGTCGCGGGTATGTCGTGCCGCAAGATGTGAAAGATATTGCGCCCAATGTCTTGCGACATCGACTCGGTCTTTCCTATGAAGCAGAGGCTGAAGAAAAAACTGCCGACGACATCGTGCGACTGTTGCTTGATCATGTGCCAGTGCCCTGATGAATGAACCAATCGATTGCGCGCTGCTGATTCGACGGTACGAATGCGACTGCACGAGGGACCAATGCCATGTTGACCAGTGAAATGATTCGAAAAATTCGGCGCATCGAGATTCGCACATCTCGCATCGTCCAAGAAGCCGTGGCGGGCCGGTATGTCTCGGCATTCAAGGGACGCGGTATGGAATTTGAGGAAGTGCGACCATACGCCGACGGCGACGATGCGCGGACGATTGACTGGAATGTCTCCGCGCGCGTTGGAAGTCCGCATGTCAAGCTCTTCCGCGAAGAACGAGAACTGACGGTCATATTGGCGATCGATCTTTCGGGATCGCTCTCGTTTGGATCGAATGCTCAGACCAAACGCGAATTGGTCGCCGAAGTTGCAGCGACGCTGGCCTTCAGCGCGACCCGCAACAATGACAAAGTTGGGCTCCTGCTCTTCAGCGATGAAATCGAGCGATATGTGCCGCCACGCAAGGGACGAAGCCATGTTCTGCGCATCGTGCGCGATCTCTTGGCGCACCAGCCAACCAGTCGGGGCACTGATATCGCCAGCGCGATCGATGAAATGAATCGCATTCAGAAGCGGCGAGCCGTCGTCTTTGTCGTGAGTGATTTTCTCGATGAGGGCTGGGAGAGGCCGCTGGCCATTGCGCGTCGCCGTCACGATGTCATTCCAGTTTTGATCTTTGATCGTCGCGAGCGCGAGTTGCCCGCGATGGGACTCGTCGAATTGACTGACGAAGAGACTGGCAAGAGTGTGATCGTCGATACATCGAGCCGCAAGGTGCGCGAGAATTTTCGCCGGCAGGGTGAATTGCGCGCGTTACAGTTTGAATTGGCCGTGCGGCGATTGAAGATGGATCCACTCATGCTCGAGACCGGAGTCGACTATGTAGAACCGATCACGACCTATTTTCGTAAGCGAGAGGCACGGAGAAGTCGATGAACAGCATTGGTCGTTGCATATCTTGGGGCTTGATCTGCGCTTTCGTGACGATCAGCGCGCAAGCTCAGGTGCTTGCGCCAGATCCCTCGCAGCAGGTTGCGCCTGTGCTGCCTGCGCATGCGAATGCAACCGCGCCAGCAATCACGCCTGCCGCAACGCCTGCGACCGACCCCATCGCGCCGCCATCGAAAGTCGCATCACGGCCGAGTCGTCCTGTGCACATGCAGTTTGCGGATGGGTCGGTTCATGCGACTTGGAGCGCGCCAAACGATGTGATTGAAGTCGGGCAAGCGTTGCCATTCACGCTCCAAGTGCGGACAGACGACGAATCGAAGGTGACCATGCCCGAGATTGACAAGACCAGTCGCGGCTTTGACATCAGCGATATACGCCGCGATTTTAAGCGTGAAGGCTCGCTACGCTCGTGGACGCTGACATTCAACGCTCGAACA
>Ga0105051_10007307_pt1 | contig 11575 bp, 8 predicted proteins | sample FRY02_FD_78383 | JGI IMG/M metagenome (GOLD analysis project Ga0105051, IMG submission 78383) | Freshwater microbial communities from Lake Fryxell liftoff mats and glacier meltwater in Antarctica - FRY-02 (megahit assembly) | ecosystem: Environmental > Aquatic > Freshwater > Ice > Glacier...
CGGCACCAACCCCGCCGACGACGTCCTGATCTTTCAAGAGGCCATGCTCGGGCTCGTGGGCGCCAGCAGCAGCGCTCAAGAGGCCGGACAGCGAGTCACCGCCTACTGCGAGAAGAACTCGGCCGCGATCGGCGCCGCCTTCTCCGCGATGGACCGCAACGCGGACGAGAACGCGACGCCGGAGTTCATGGACCGCCTGGAGTCTCTGATGGTGCGGGCCGAAAAAGCCCTTGGCGACAAGACCGCCTACATGGACACCGAGTCCTTCCGCGAGGCGGCCAGCCGCTGCCGTTCGCTGGGTGCTTTTAATGGCGACGTCTCGGATGATGAAATTGAGGGAACTGGCCCGGTCGGCGACGACGACGACGAGTAAGGTTCGCGTGAACTAAGGGCCCGGCCGCGCGCGGATTGTCCGCCGGGCCAGGCCTCTTTTTTTTCGCGTCGACTTTGCGACGGCGGCACCGAGGAGTGACTCATGAGACTAGGTATTTTGGCGGCCTGCGCGGGCCTCATCAGCTTGACCGGTTGCGGGACGGCGCTCAAGGAGCGCGCACCGACGACGGGTAGTCTCGTCGAACGCACGTTGGCGCTGCAGGAGAGCCTCTTCGCCATCATTGAGGACTCCGGTAAGATCGCGGAAGCCGCGACGCGCATCAAGCGCTATTGCGACAAGCACCGGCCGGCAATTCAGCAGCTCGCGGTCGACGCGGGCGCGATGGGTTCTGACTTCGCGACGACCTCGGCCTTTAGCCACGAGCTCGCCGCCGGCATCACTGATCTCGCCACGCGCAGCGCCGAGGCCCTCCAAGGCAAGGAGGCGTTCTTGGAGTCTCCGGTCGTCCTCGGCGCCATCGAGAGGTGCAACCTGCCGTCCCACCAGTCCGAATTCGACACCAACTCCCATCGGGAGATCCCGCCAGAGGACGAAGGGACGGACATGGGGGTTCGGGAGGGGGTCGGAGGCGACGGTCCACAGCCAGAAGACAGCCCATGAGCGGCCCCAGCATAGGCACCGTCGAGGCGTCAGATCTGCTAGCTACGGCGGTCCGCCGGCCTCGTGGACGTCCGGCTCGGCGGGATCTCCGACGGTCGGAAACCGCGGTTGTTGCGGCGGCGCTTGCTCGAAGACTCGAAAACGCGGTAGAGTCAGGCGCATGAAGACTGCGAATCGGCTTGGAAGACGTGGATTTTTAGGGATCTCTGCTGTAGCGGTCGGCGCCGGATTAGGCGTCGGGCTCGTTAAGCTGAGGCCCGCCAACGAGGCCCGCTTTGTCGAGGCTCCGGCCTTTCCAGAGGCCCCCATCGACGTCGCGTTGAGCTTCGCCGGCATCCCTGACGGGGCGGCGGCGCGGGTGTGGCTCCACATCCAGACCCCCAACGGCGATCTCAAGCGCGACCTCGGGCGCGTGCATCTGTTCGGCGGCAAGGGTCTCATGACGGCCAAGCTCGAATACCCCTTCGAGACCCGCGTGCCTGGCGAATACAGTTACTACGTGGAGGCCGTCTACCGCGGGCGGCGCGCGATCTCCGAGCAACCAGCGAGCTACTCGGTTCGCAAGATTTGGTGGTTTTCGTGATGCGTCGTCTCTTTGGTGCCGTCCTCTTTGCCGGCTTTGCGGCCATCGGCCTCACGCCACTCGCGCCCGTCGCGAGCGTAAGCGCCGAGGTCTTCGAGCCGCAGCTCAAGATCAACCACATCGACACCTCGCAAGCCCCGCTGGTGCGGGTCTATGCGTCTGTCTTGGCCGCCCGCGCGCGCTCGGTCGATCCGAAGCTCATCTCGCAGGTGAAGCTGTCGCGAAAACCCGAAGGCGAGAGCCCGGTTGAGCTCTTTTGGTTCGAAGACGGCGAGCTCAAGTGGCCCAAGGAGATGGACGAAGAGGCCATCAAGAAAAAGGAGAAGGCGACCGGCAAACCAGAGCTGGCCTTCGCCTCGGATCTCAAAGAGGGCGCCGCGATCGTCGTCATCGCGCCCGGGTTCCAGGACATCGAGTACCGGGCCGGTGTGCTCGGTGAGGCCTCGAAGTCAGCCGCCGCGCTCTTCTTGAAAAAGCTTGGTGCTGCTAACTTAATGAACGTCATCTGGTACAATGACTTCGTGCACGCCTACGTCTATAAAGACGGCTACGCGAGCAACCTGTCGATCATCGACAGCGAGGTCCTTGAAGCCTGCCACAAGTGGGAAGACCTTAGCCTTGAGACTTGGGGCCTCAGCCCGGAAGAGGCCGCCGCCGCCCGCGGTGAAGACCCCGCGGCGCCACCGCCGACCGGCCCTCGCAAAAACGAGGCCCTCTGTGGATTGCATTCGGACTATGGTCTCCTTCCAAACTTTATCGCGAAGCAGCCCTACGAGGGCTACTACCCGCAGCTCTTCGGCATCGGGCAGGTCATTGAGCCCTGCGCCGTCCCCGAGTTTCCGATTAAGCGGATGGGTATGGCCAGCGAGGGCGAAGGCCAGCGCATGCAAGCGCTTGATTACGCGCTGGAAGTCCTCGCGCGTGACGCTAAGCCAGGCCAACCGCGGATCATCATCCTGACGGGTGACGGGCGCGATGGTTATATCAACCAGCTCGACGAGTGTCGGTTCCGTTTTGAGACCGAGTGCGGCGAGGTGCCCGAGGTCAAGTCCGCGGAGACGCGCGCCGACCGCAGCGGCAAGTGGACCGACCGGATCCAAGCGAAAGAGGTCACGAAGAAGTGCATCGACAAAAAGAAGGGCGAGCGCGCGCGTCAGCAACTCAGCGCCGAGCAGGCCGTCTTTGCGAGGAAGCTTCCGACCTGGGTCGGCCTCGCGAAGGCCGAAAATATCCGCATCTATAGCGTCATCCATCCGACCGCCGAGCCCTACACCCGTGAGCGGCTTGAGCTCTTGGCCTGGCGCACAGGCGGGACCCCGCGTTTCGCGGTCGACCCGAACGAGGTCAGCATCATGTCCGACGAGCTCGCCGATGAGCTCAACGGGCAGATTGTGGTGACCTTCACGGACGAGACCGTGGTCCCCGAAGAGCCCGTGTCCTATGTTCTTGAGGCTCGCGCGGGTCGGTCGAATTTCAAGACGGACCCCTTCACCGTGCTTGTTCCGCCGCGCTTTGAGGCGGGCCTCATCCAGAACGTGAAGGCCTTCGGCGAGGGCAAGCTCGGTAAGACCGGGTTCTTGATCGCGATCATCGCGATCGGCCTCATCCTGCTTTTGGTGCTGGTGAAGATCTTCAAGAAGATCTTCAAGAGCGGCGACGCCGTCGCGAAGAAAGCAGGTAAGGGCGGCAAGGGCGCTGACAAGGCGCGGGCCAAGGCCATCGAGAGAGCGAAGAAGATGAAAGAGGCCCAGAAGAAAGCCGCGGCGAAAGCCAAGAAGGGGGGCTGAGATGCCTGACGCACCAGACGGAAAAAGTATCATCATTGCTGGCGAGTACTTCCCACTCGGCGGTAACGTGAAGGTCGTCACCTTTAACGACGAGGGGACCTACCCCGCCGTGCTCAGCTTTCACTCGGCGCAGGCCGAACAAGAGTGCCTTGGCACCGGTGGTCCTTGCTACGGCCCGCGCTATTTGAAGGCGGGCGTGAAGGCGCTGGACATGGAGACCCTCGTCGAGACGGTCAACCAGATCGTGTTCCACATCGACGGCTGCCGCGATGCGGCGATGTGTTACCGCGTCCTCAAGAGCCGCAGCCTGTCGACCCACTTTATTATCAAGTGGGATGGCACGATCTATCAATCTCTCGACGTGCTCCAGTGCGGTTATCACGCCGGCGCGGCCAATAATAAGGCCATCGGCATCGACCTCAACAACATGATGAAGAACCTCGTGAAGGAGCCCAACGGGGAGATGTATCCCGAGGGTCACGACCGTTACGCCGAGATGATGAAGAAGGAGTTCCGCCGTCCCAAGTCGGACGTGCAGACCATCGCGTTTTCGAAGGTCCAAGCCTACGGCTACACAGAGGCCCAATACAATGCGGTCATTGAGCTTTTGCGCGTTCTGATGATTCGTTTACCGAATATCAAGAACGAATATCCGGTCGGGCCGGACGGCGAGGTCATCCGTACTCCGCTTGAGGATCCCGCATCCCACGCCGGCTTCATGGGCCACTGGCACTGGGAATCGCAGCGCTGGGATCCCGGTCCGGGTTTCGATTGGGCGCGCGTCTATCACTCGCTGGCCGGCGGCAAGAACGCCTTCCCCATTGAGCTGGAGGAGGGCAAGAACATCGCGATGCTGATCGAGCCCGCCAAGGTCAAGGCCCACGCCGAGGACTACTATCGACATAACGAGGTCGCGACGCGTGGCTGGTACCCGATGGGGGCTAACCAGACTTGGCACGGCGGCATTCACCTCAAGGGCAAGCGCGGGGCTCCGGTCTTCGCGATGATGCAGGGGGTGCTGGTCGCGGCCCGTTTTGGGCGCGCGCCGTCGAAGCTGGGCAACAACAACTTTATCCTGCTCAAGCACACATTGCCGTTCGCGCAGCCGGCGCTGCCCGGCGCCGAGGAGGCGCCCAAGCCGAAAGATCTCATCTTCTACAGCCTCTACATGCACCTCGAAGGGCTGGATGTGTCCAAGGCGACCGACGATAGCCCCGAATGGCTGCGCGACCTCTACAAGGCCGACGCGGGCAAGGCTGAGGCGGAGGCTGAGGGTCTTGATAAGAAACCCGACGAGGACGATGGCCTCGGCGACATCGACGATATCGAGGACACCAGGGCCATCGATCTGTCCGATCCGGACGCGATCGACCCGGCCAAGTGGCTCGAGGTCGGCGATCATCTCGGCGCGCTGCGAAAAGGTGCCGTCGCGAAGATCATCTATGAGAAGGCGCCGATCACGGTCAAACCGGGTGATGTTATTGGTAAAATCGGCGTCTTCGGCGCTGAGGGCGAGTGGGAGTCGCAGATCCACGTCGAGATCTTCGCCGATCCGTCCTGGAAGGACGTCATCGATATGGGTGTCCACGGGCGCTACTTCACCGAGCTCTCGGCCGACGTAGAATCAGACCTCTTCGTTGAAAATAACGAAATTCTGGGGCTCTTCGGGCGTCGCCGCCGTGGCGGCTCGTCGCTGGCACCGGACCGCGTCATCGATCCCAGCACAATCGAGTCCTTCTGGTCCATCGCCGAGGACTTCCAAGAGGAAAAACGCTACATGCGGCGCCTCGTGACCCGCCATGTCAGCGAGTGGTCCGACATGGTCGACTGGGTACAGAGCCTGTCGAAGGCCGACGGCTGGGACAACCGGACGAAGGACTTCAACACACTGCTCAAAGAGTCCTCGATCGGACGGGACGCGATCACGAGCGTCCTGCCCTTCACGTGGCTGTCCAAGGACGTCGCGGCCCATATCGGGCTCGATGTCTCAGATTGGCGCGGAATTATGGACCATTTTCATCCGCTCCACTTCCTCCTGTGGCTCATGTACCACTCGGTCAGCCGCAGCCAGTCCCTCGCGATGGGCATGAGCAAGGGCGCCGCCTTGAAGAAGGCCAAGGCCGAAGAGGTGGAGAACAAGCGCTGCGCTCAGATCCCGCGGCCCGAGGACTGCGACCCGACGAACACCGAAGAGTTTGTGCCGTCGTCTCTTGAAATGATTGATGATTTCCAGATGGACGACGCGGGCGCCGAGCTCGACTCTTGGTTCGCGGACCGCGACCAAGGCGAGTGGCGCAGGCCCGCTCGAAATCGTGAAGATCCCTAAGCATTTATAAAAAATGCCCAGATAGGCGATGACACCTTGTCAAGGTCGGGTGTGGGTGATACCAACCTCGCCACCGCTCGACCGGATTAGCATTTCTCTGGAGGAGTGGCCGAGTGGTTGAAGGCAGCGGTCTTGAAAACCGCCAGACGCGAGTCTCGGGGGTTCGAATCCCTCCTCCTCCGCCAGTCGCTTCCGGACGACACCTTTGAAAAGTCGAGATTGCGCGTTTCACGCGAGAAGTTTTGGAGACGTGGCCGAGTGGCCGAAGGCGCTCGATTGCTAATCGAGTATGGGGTCAAAAGCTCCATCGAGGGTTCGAATCCCTCCGTCTCCGCTGAGTGATGTCCGCTTTTTCGGTTCGCCGCGAAAGCGGGCATCACCCCGCAAAAAAAAGATTGACAGGGCACCCCGTCAATATCAGAATCCGCCCCCGCTGCATTGGTAGCTCAATTGGATAGAGCAACGGTCTACGGAACCGTAGGTTAAAGGTTCAAATCCTTTCCAGTGCACTTTTATAGGTCCACGCAACTCAGGTCAGCCTAGGTTGCGTGGACTTGCTCTTTGAGAATCTTGTGGAAAAGAAAGATATAAACGGTGTGGACGTCGACGCGCAATGGCTCGATGAGGCAGTGAACTTCGCTGCTCAAGCTGGAAGGCTTGGTAACGTCCCCGTCGGTGCGGTCGTTGTGATAGATGGCAAGGCCATCGGTTACGGCGTAAACCTGCGCGAGACCTGTCACGACGCCTCGGCTCACGCCGAGATCGTCGCGATACGGGCTGCAGGCCGAACACTTGGCCGGTGGCGCCTTGATGGTGCGACCCTCTACGTGACGGTCGAACCCTGTCTCATGTGCTCAGGCGCTATCCTGCAAAGCCGGCTCTCACGGGTCGTCTACGGCGCGATGGAACCGAAGACCGGGGCACACCAGAGCCAACATCGCGTGTTTGATGGGCATCCCGTTTGTATCGAGCAACACCCCGGAATGGCTTCGGTTTGTGGTGCGGTCATGACAGCGTTCTTCGACCAAACCCGCCAGAGACGCTCCAATCGGTGATGTGGAGAGGTGGCCGAGTGGTCGAAGGCGCTTGACTCGAAATCAAGTGTACGCAACCCGTACCGTGGGTTCGAATCCCACCCTCTCCGCCAAGTTCCCCTGCACAACCACCCGGGCGGTGGATGGGGACACCGAGTTGCTCAGAACGTGGAGAGGTGACCGAGTGGTTGAAGGTGCACGACTGGAACTCGTGTGTAGGGTTTATAGCTCTACCGAGGGTTCGAATCCCTCTCTCTCCGCCAGAAGGCTTTAGGGCCTTCTCACCGGCAAGACGATCTTAGGATCGTGGTTGCCTTTATGGTCGGGGCCTGCGACGGGTTTTTTGCGAACTCCGCCAGGTCCGGGAGGAAGCAACGGTAGTGAACTATCCGTGTGCGGGTCCCGGCCCTCCCTTTTCCAAAGATTCTCAAGAGCACCCCTTCACGCATCGCGTGCGCCTCAGTCGCCCTTCGCGGGTGTTCGGGGTCGCGGTGCGTCTTCTTTCCTGCTAGGGAAGTCGGACGGTGTTGGCACGGTCGATGCGCCAATCATCCGCGCCCAAATCCTTTGAGGAGAAAACGATGGCATACCTCGTACTCGCCCGAAAATGGCGCCCGACCGGGTTTGAAGCCATCACGGGGCAGGAGCACGTCACGCGGACCTTGCGCAACGCGATCGCGCAGGACCGTGTCCATCACGCCTTTCTCTTCTGCGGCGCTCGCGGCGTCGGTAAGACCTCGGCCGCGCGGGTGCTGGCGAAGGCGTTGAATTGTCACGCCTTCGATGGGCCGACAGCCGAGGCTTGTGGGGTGTGTTCGGCCTGCAAAGAGATCGCCGCCGGTACGTCCGTCGACGTCTTTGAGATCGACGGCGCCTCGAACCGGGGTATCGGCGAGATCCGCGAGCTGCGCGACGGCGTGGCCTACGCCCCGCAGCGTGACCGCTTCAAGATCTACATCATCGATGAAGTCCACATGCTCACGACGGAGGCCTTTAACGCGCTCTTGAAGACGCTTGAGGAGCCCCCGGCCCACGTGAAGTTTATCTTCGCGACGACCGAGCCGCACAAGATCCCGGTGACGATCCTGTCGCGTTGCCAACGGTTTGACTTCAAACGTATCCCGATGCCCATCATGGTGCAGCGTCTGTCCGAGATCCTGACCGCTGAGGGGGTCCGGCTGGATGACGCGGCGCTGCGTCTTGTGGCCCGCGAGAGCGAGGGCTCGATGCGTGACGCCCTGTCCCTATTGGACCGCATCATCAGCGCCTGTGGGGCCGAGGCCGACTTCGCTGCCGTCGCCAATGTCCTCGGCGTCGCGGACCGCGCCTGGCTCAATAAGCTCGTGCTTGCGGCCCTCGAACGAAACCCCGCATCAGGCCTTGAGGTCGTCGCTGAGGTCTTTAACTACGGGATTGATCTTCGGAAATTTGTCAGCGATCTCGTCCATCACCTCCGCGACCTCGCGATGATCCAGGTCGTCGGCGATGACGCCCCGACCGAGCTCTCGACCGATGAGCAGCAGGCGCTCAAGGCCATCGGCGAGCGGTTCACGCCCGAGGATGTCCAGCGCCTCGTGCGCATGACGGCCGAGACGGCCGAGAGGCTCGAGCAGGCGTCCTTCCCGCGCCTCGAGCTGGAGATGTTGGTCATTCGGATGGGGCGGATGCACCCGGTGCAGCCCCTAGAGTCGCTGCTGAGGCGTCTGACGCAGCTTGAGCGGCACCTGACCAGCGGCGAGCCGCTTCCCCCGCCAAGGCCCAGCGCGGACGCGTCCGAAGGGGCTAGCCACCCAAAAGCTGAAGCCCAGGCGAAGGACCTGGGCCGGCCGATCCTCGCGAAGACAAGCACACTATCGGCTGTCGCGCCGGTCTCGGTGCCCCCTGTACAACCCAGCTCACCCCCGCCCGTGAACGTCGCGCCGCCCGCGCCTCCGCCAGCCGCGCCTCCGCCAGCCGCGCCGCCGGCAGCGCCCGCGCCTCCCCCGGCCGCTCCGCCGGCTGCGACCGCACCAATACCTCCGCCAGCCGCGCCGCCGGCTGCGTCCGCACCAATGCCTTCGCCAGCCGCGCCGCCGGCTGCGTCCGCACCAATGCCTTCGCCAGCCCCGCCTGCACCTGCCCCAGCCGCGCCGCCGGCAGCGCCCGCGCCTCCCCCGGCCGCTCCGCCGGCTGCGACCGCACCAACGCCTCCGCCAGCCGCGCCGCCAGCGCCCGCGCCCGAACTCGGAGCGCCTCCTCCTGTGCGACCTCCCGAGCCCACCTCGGCGGTCACACTGACCGCCCCCGCCCCCGGTGAGTTCTCCGACGACGACATGTTCGAGGACTCCGAGGATGACTCCGAGCCCATGTTCGTTCCGACATTTAACCCGGACTTTGGGCCGTCTGAGGGCCCCCCCGCCGCCGCGAATTTGGACGCGCCGTCCGACGACGCCGACTTCGTGATCGAGTCGACCCGGGCGAGCCCACACGGGCGCCGTAAACCCCTGTCTGCCATCATCCACACGCCCCTCGAGCCCGAGAGCTGGTCCACCCTCGTCCACGCCCTGCGGGCCACCGAGCCATCGCTGGCGGGGGCCCTCTCGCACTTGGCTGTCCGCGGTTTCACCGACGGGACCCTCGAGCTCGACGTCGCGGGCGTCGTCACCCACAAGAGGGTCGCAGCCAGCCTTGACGACATCACCCTCTTGGTCTCCGAGCTCTGTCCCCTCGTGACGACGATCGCCCTTCACAAAGTTGAGGAGGTGTCCGAGTCGCCGCATCAGCGGAGGGTCGAGGCCTTGCGGGCGAAGAGAGAGAGGCTGAGGACAGAGTTAGAGACTCACCCCTTGATTGTGGCGCTCCAGGACCGATTGGGAGGAGTGCTGGGCGCGGTTGAACTGGCAGAAACAGAAGAAAGGAGTTTGGGATGAAGCTTGAAGATATTTTGAGTGGTGGAAACCTCGACGGGATCCTCGGGCAGGCGCGCCAGATGCAGGCGCAGATGGCCGAGGCTCAGGCGCGCGCCGCCGCGAAGAAGGTCACTGGCGAGTCCGGCGGCGGCCTCGTGCGAGTCACGGTCAACGGTCACATGACGGTCGACGCCGTGGTCATCGACCCGGTTGTACTGCAGGATGTTGAGATGCTTCAGGATCTTATTGTCGCGGCCACCAACGACGCTATCCGCCGGGCCAAAGAGGTCGTGGAGCAGGAGCTTGGCCCGCTGGCCGCTATGGCGAAAGCTGCCGGGATCGGCTGAACATGTCCGCGCACCTGCCACCGGCGCTCGACAAGCTGGCGACCCTCTTGTCGCGTCTCCCCGGCGTCGGCGCCCGCACCGGGCTGCGGTGGGGTTTTCATATCCTCGGCGGGCCCCGCGCCTATGCCGAGGACCTCATCCAGGCCCTGCGCGACGTCCTAGACCACGTCCACTTCTGTCGTGAATGCCACCACTTAAGCGAGCTCGAGGTCTGTCCTATCTGCACCGACCCCGGGCGCGACCGCGGGATCATCTGCGTCGTCGAGGGCGTCGTCGACGTGCTAGCCCTTGAGCGCTCCCGGGCTTTTCGGGGGCGATACCACGTCATGCACGGCGTCCTCGCGCCTCTCAAGGGCGTCGGGCCGGCGCAGCTCAAGCTCGATAACCTTGAGGCGCGGATTGAGGCTGACGGCGTCGCAGAGATCATCGTCGCGACAGGCGCCGACGTTGAGGGCGAGGCCACCGCGCTCTATCTCGCGCGGCGCTTGGCGCCAACGGGCGTGCGCGTGACACGCATCGCGACGGGTATCCCGATGGGCGGCGAGCTTGAATACTTGGACGATCACACGCTCTCTCGCGCGCTGCAGGGTCGAATCGTTTTGGAGAGCGGAGTCTGATTTCGCAGTAAAAACATAATATTATGTGTAATGTTACGACAACCTCCGAAAACGGGCCTTCTGCGCCCTGGTCGGGGTGCAATCCCAGCGCGACTGGGTTAAAATCCCCCGACGCTAATTGCTAATCTAGAGAGGGCAGTGACGTGGCCAATCCTGAGAGACCTGACGACAAGACCGGACTAGCCTTTCCAGACGACGACGACGCGCGCGCGGACGCAATTGACGAGCGCATCGAGCGCCTGCGTCGCCTCCACGGCTGGGCATCAGACACGAAGGTCGTCTCGGCTAGCGAGGTTGAGGCGGTTGTGGAGGCGGTCGACGGCGCTTTCGCGCTTCCCAAAGGGCCTCAGCCCAGCCTCTCCTTGCAGTTCAATCACCCCTCGACGGGCGAACAGGTCGTGGCCATCGAGGGGGACCACTACGACGTCGGGTCGGGCGAGAAGGCGAAGCTACGTGTCTTTGATGCGTCTATCGCCGCCCGCCATATCCGCATCTATCGCGACGGTGACGGGTACCGCGTCCGCGACATGAACACCCGCACGGGTACCTGGGTCAACGAGGAACGCGTCCCGCTGTCGGCGGCCATCAACGACGGTGACAAGTTGCGCCTCGGTGATGTGAACTTTACGGTCATCTTGAAGGCCCCTGGTGAAGTCGTCGAAGCTTCAACTCCAGAGAAAGCCCCAGCTCCGGCGCCCGTCGTTGCCCCCGTGCCAGAAGTCGATGACGATGACGGCCCCGAGCATATCATCGCGATGCCCCTTGGGCCGGAGGGTTCCGTGTCGCGTCCTTCCCTCGCGGACCGCGTCGCCGGGATTCAGGGACGCGCGCCGCGCTCCAACGCCCCCGCCCCTCAGGCGGCAGAGGCTCCAGCGGCAGTCGCGCCCGCGCCCGAGCCCGATCCCAGCGGCGGTAAGGCCGCGCCCGGCGCGCGCAAGGGCGCAGCTCGGCAGGTAAACACCTGTTTCCTTGTCTATTTCGACAGCAACGGGGACGAGC
>Ga0105051_10007313_pt1 | contig 11571 bp, 6 predicted proteins | sample FRY02_FD_78383 | JGI IMG/M metagenome (GOLD analysis project Ga0105051, IMG submission 78383) | Freshwater microbial communities from Lake Fryxell liftoff mats and glacier meltwater in Antarctica - FRY-02 (megahit assembly) | ecosystem: Environmental > Aquatic > Freshwater > Ice > Glacier...
GACGGTGGAATACAGCTGGCAATCCTCAGGCGGTATCGCCAACTTCGACGTGCACGGCGATTCTGAGCTGCTGGCTATCGAATACCACAGCTACAGTCGCGGGGCAGAGCAAAGCAGCAGCGGTGTACTGGAAGCGTTGTTCGACGGCAATCACGGCTGGTTCTGGCGCAATCGCACCAGCACCCCAATCACCGTCACCCTGCAGACTCGTGGCGAGTACACCGACATCAAGCATCTTGAATAGGAAAGACAATATGCGAGGCGCAAATTCAACGAGTGGAACATTGTTTGCAAGGGTACTGTGCGCAGCGTTGCTGCTTCTCCACGGGGTGGCTTACGCGGCAGAAAGCATCACGCTGGAACAAGCCATCGCCGCCACCATGACCGGTAACCCCGAGTTGATGGCCTTTGGTTATGAGATGCGGGTTCAGGACGGCCGCATTCTACAGGCTGGCCTGGCACCAAAACCGGAGCTGAATATAGCGCTGGAAGATGTGCTGGGCACCGGCACAGCACAGGCCTTGTCCGGTGCGCAGACCACAGTGACTCTTGCCTGGGTGGTCGAAGGTGATTTGCGCCAGCGTCGAATTGATGCGGCGCGCACGGGTTCGCTGGTGCTGGCCTCCGAAGCACAAATTATGCGGCTGGATGCGGCAGCGCAAACGGCACGCTACTACACCCAGGCGCTGGCCCATCAAGCAAGGTTGGAAATGGCAGAACAAGCCATTGCGCTGGCCGAGGAGACAGTCGCCACGGTGACCGAGCGCGTCAATGCATCAACGGTGTCAAGGGCGGAACTGGCCAGAGCTTTGGCGGAACTGGCCAGTCGGGAGCTGGTGCAGGACGAACTGACCCATCAACTCGTCGGGTTCTACCATCGCATGGCGGCCCAATGGGGCGAGCTGCAACCATCATTCGCCCGGGTGGCAGGAGACTCTTTGCAATTACCAGAGATAGAACCCTTTCATGTTTTGCTGGAACGCATAGAGCAGAATCCGGATTTGTCGCGCTTCCTCTCCGAACAGCGCCTGCACGAAAGCACCCTGCAATTGGAGCAGGCGCAGCGTCACTCTCCATGGCGATTCAGCGCCGGGGTGCGTCGTATCGAGAGCAGCAGCGACATGGGTTTCGTCGCGGGCGTCACCATTCCCTTGAACAGAGGCAATCAGAATCAGGGACGCATAGAGGAGGCCAGAGCAAGACTTGAACAATCCACAGCCCAGCAGGCGGCCACGCACGTCCGCATTCAGACAGCACTGTTTCTGTTCCATCAGGAACTGGAGCACAGCCTGCACCTTGCCGAGGCTCTGCGCACCAGAGTTATCCCTCGTTACGAGGAGGCACTGCAAGAAGTTCGCCGCGCTTACGAGCTGGGCGGCTCCAGTTATATGGAATGGCTACAGGTGCAGAACGAGCTGCTGGACTCGCGTCTGCAACTGCTGGAAGCCAGCGTACTGGCGCAGCAAACCATGATTGAAATAGAACGTTTGACTGGTGTGCGCGTGCCGCAAGCCACTTCTTCTCCATGAGGCTGATTATGCAATCAAGAATCAAAATGATCGGGGCATCCCTGGGGGCTCTGTTGCTGTTACTTTCAATCACCGCCTGCAGCGATTCAGATGAACCAGCAGTCGCTGCCGTCGAACAGGATAGCGCGCTGACAGATGAGCGCGGCCCCAACAATGGCCGTCTGCTGCGTGATGGTGACTTCATGCTGGAGCTGGCCATCTTTGAAACCGGCGTGCCCCCCGAATTTCGAGCCTGGGCGACCGTGAATGGCGATCCTGTGGCGCCCACCGAGGTGAATCTGAACGTGCAATTGACCCGGCTGGGCGGCAGCGTCGATGACATAGGTTTTGCGCCACAGGGCGATGCCCTGCGCGGAGACAGGGTGATCTACGAACCGCATTCATTCAGCGTCGGTGTCACGGCCATGCACAGAGGAGCAATCCATCGCTGGACCTATGACAGCTTTGAGGGCCGCACCTCGATTGAACCCGCCGTGCAAGAGGCGCTTGGCATTGTTACTGAGATTGCCGGACCCGCTGTGATTGAGCAGAACATGCCAGTGTATGGACGTATCACGGCCAATACAGAAGCAATCAGCCATGTCAGTGCCAGGTTTGATGGGCGTATCGAAGCAGTGTTCGGCTCCATTGGTGATCGCGTGAATGCCGGCGACCGACTGGCTCAGGTGGAAAGCAACCAGAGTCTTACTCCTTATCCCGTCACAGCGCCTATCAGCGGCATTATTACTGCACGCAACGCAGGTCCTGGCGAGCAAACTGCAGGCCGCGAGCTGTTCACGATCACCGATTTCTCGCAACTCTGGGCAGATTTTGAAGTATTCCCTGGTGATCGTGCGCGCATCGATATTGGCTCCACTGTCCGCATCAGGTCCGCACTTCTTGAGAGCCCGCTGGAAGGCACTATTGCGATGTTCCTGCCCGGCATGACCGCCAATCAGGCCGTTACCGCGCGCGTGCTGTTGAACAATCCCGATGGCCGTTTACTGCCGGGGGTTTGGATAAGTGCGCACATCAAGGTCGCTGAGTTTGAAGTGCCGCTGGCGGTGCGCCGCGAAGGCCTGCAATCCTTCCGTGATTTCACCGTGGTGTTCGCGCAGATCGGCGATGAATTTGAAGTGCGCATGCTGGAAATGGGACGTCAATCCGATGATTGGGTGGAGATACTGAGCGGTCTGCAGCCCGGCACTCGTTACGTCACCAAAAACAGCTACATTCTCAAGGCCGATGTTGAAAAGTCCGGCGCGTCACACGATCACTAAGGAATATTCATGCTGGAATCAATTATAAATTTCTCTCTGGCACGACGTCGCCTGGTCGTTGTGCTGGTATGGCTGATGATGGGATTGGGCGTTTGGAACTTCAATCGCCTGCCCATCGACGCGGTACCGGATATTACCAATGTGCAGGTGACGGTGAATACACCCGCACCAGGCTTCACCCCGCTCGAAGCAGAGCAGCGCATCAGTTTTCCGCTGGAAACAGCGATGAGCGGCATGCCTGGTCTTGCCTATACGCGCTCAGTGTCACGCTATGGTCTGTCACAGGTAACCGTCGTGTTCGAGGAAGGTACTGATATTTATTTTGCGCGACAACAGGTGAGTGAGCGCATGACGGCCGCGCGCGGCGATCTGCCTCCGGGAATAGAGCCATCACTTGGCCCCATCGCGACCGGACTTGGCGAGATATTCATGTTCACTGTCAATGCGGAACCCGGAGCAGTGAATGCCGATGGTTCTCCAGTTACCCAGACCGATCTGCGCAGTGTGCACGACTGGATCATTCGTCCGCAGCTGTTGCGTGTGCCTGGCGTGGTGGAGGTTAACCCCATCGGAGGCTTCAAAAAGGAAATTCTCGTAGCGCCTGATATCGAGAAACTGCTGGCTTACAGTCTGGACAGTAGCGATGTTTTCCAAGCACTGCAACGAGACAACAGCAACCGAGGCACCGGTTTCATTGAGCGCAATGGATCACAGCTGTTGATGCGCATGCCAGGCCAGGCAGACAGCCTGGACGACCTGCGCGACATCGTCATTACACAAAGGGACAGCGTACCCGTGCGGGTGGGTGATGTCGCGACTGTTGAGGTTGGGAAAGAACTGCGCTCGGGCGCTGCAACACAGGATGGCAGGGAGGTCGTCTTAAGCACGGTGTTCATGTTGATTGGTGAAAACAGTCGCGAAGTAGCCAGTAATACCGCAGCTCGACTTGAGGGTATTCAAGCAAGCCTGCCTCCGGGCATCAGCGCTGTTGCGGTATACAATCGCACCACGCTGGTGGACAAAACTCTGCAGACGGTCAGGAAGAATCTGCTGGAAGGTGCTTTATTGGTGATCGCCGTTTTGTTCCTGCTGCTGGGCAATGTGCGCGCGGCCATTTTGACGGCTGCCGTGATTCCAATTGCCATGTTGATGACCATCACCGGTATGGTGCAGAGCCGTGTCAGTGCTAATCTGATGAGCCTGGGCGCGCTGGATTTCGGTCTGATTATCGATGGCAGCGTCATCATTGTGGAGAATTGCCTGCGTCGACTCAGCGAGGCGAGCGCGCATGGCAGACTGGAATTGCAGCGACGTCTGGAAGTGGTCTCGGCAGCCACCCGAGAAGTCATCAGACCCGCACTGTTCGGCGTGTTTATCATCACCGTTGTGTACATTCCAATCTTTGCGCTCGATGGCGTGGAAGGCAAGATGTTCCACCCCATGGCAATCACCGTCGTGATCGCTCTGCTCAGCGGTATGCTGCTGTCCATCACCTTTATTCCCGCCTGCGTGGCGATGCTGTTCAGCAAGCCTGTGGTGGAGAAGAAAAATCCGCTAATGCATGCAGCGCGCTCCCTGTACCAGCCGGTGCTGAAACTGGCTTTGCGCTGGCGCTGGGCAGTGGTGTTAATGGCTGCGGTGCTGGTTGGAGTCTGTGCAGCGCTGGTTTCGCGCATGGGCACCGAGTTCATCCCGAATCTGGATGAAGGTGATATCGCCATGCACGCGCTGCGCATCCCCGGCACCTCCCTGGAGCAGGCTATTGCCCTGCAGTTTCAGCTGGAGGCAGCGATCAGCACTATGCCGGAAGTACAACGGGTTTTCTCTAAGATAGGCAGTGCCGAAGTTGCCACCGATCCGATGCCGCCGAGTGTGGCGGATACCTTTATCATCCTCAAAGAGCGTGATCAGTGGCCTGATCCTGGTAAAGCGAAGATGCAAGTGGTTGCGGAACTGGAAGCCCTGGTGACTCCTGTGCCCGGTAATCGTTATGAATTTTTACAGCCTATTCAGATGCGCTTTAATGAGTTGATTGCCGGGGTTCGCAGCGAATTGGCCATCAAGGTTTTCGGCGACGATTTCGATCAACTGATTGCGCTGGGTGCCGACATTGAAAACGTAATCACAGGTATTCCCGGCATCGCCGATCTGGCAGTGGAGCAGGCCACGGGATTGCCGGTGATGACCATGGCACCGCGCCGCGACGCGCTGGCACGTTTGGGCATCAGCATCAGTGCACTGCAGGACACCGTGGCGATGGCACTGGGCGGTGCGGTAGCAGGACAGTTCTATGAAGGCGATCAGCGCTCCGACATCGTGGTACGACTGCCCGAGCAGGTACGCAGCAATCCGGATGCTTACCGTTACCTGCCCGTGTCCTTGCCCGATGGCAGTTATGTGCCCCTGGGTGAAGTGGCGGATATCAGCATTAGCGAAGGCTATAACCAGATCTATCGGGAGAACGGCAAGCGTCGCGTGGTAGTGACGGCCAATGTGCGCGGTCGCGATCTGGGCTCCTTCGTTGGCGAAGTGCAGCAAGCGATAGAGCGAAACGTGCAGGTGCCGCCAGGTTATTGGATTGAGTACGGCGGCACCTTTGAGCAGTTGCAATCGGCCTCGCAGAGATTGCTGATCGTAGTACCGCTAACGCTGGTGCTGATCGGAGTACTCCTGATGATGGCGCTTGGCTCGTTTCGTGACGCCGCTATCATCTTCTCCGGAGTGCCGCTGGCTTTAACAGGTGGCGTGCTGGCTCTGCTGATCCGTGATATCCCGCTGTCAATTTCAGCTGGCGTTGGCTTTATCGCGCTGTCTGGTGTAGCCGTGCTCAACGGCCTGGTTATGTTGTCATTCATCCGCGATCTGCGCGAACAGGGACGCAGTCTTGACAGCGCCATCATGGAAGGCGCGCTTGGACGCCTGCGACCGGTATTGATGACGGCGTTGGTTGCCTCGCTGGGTTTTGTGCCAATGGCACTGAATAGCGGCATTGGTTCCGAGGTGCAGCGACCTCTGGCTACTGTTGTTATCGGAGGTATTATTTCATCCACACTACTGACTCTGCTGGTGTTGCCAGCGCTGTATCGACTGGTGCATGCCCGTGAGCGCAGCACAGCAGCACTGCGATCATGAATCGGTGGCATTGAGCGATACGAGAGCGGCGCGATAATCTACACACTCCGATATTGTGATCAACATCTCATTTTAGTGGTCGAAATGGGGGCGGAAACCAGCAGAACTGTTCCGTTCTCAAATGTCTGGTGTATGCTGTCCTGAGATGTCAGGGAGCAGGGAAATCGTTTCGCAGCAGATGCGTATTTTAAAGGACTAGTAATCTCCGATGTTTCGCTCGCGCACTCTTCAGTTAACCATCGCGGTAGCACTGTTCACCGCCATCGGTCCTATTCTGGTGGCGATCTACCTTGCCCAGCAGCAGGGCTTGAATCTCGAATTCGAGCGCGTCACGGGCTATGTTAATGAGATCATCTACCGATCTGATCGCGCGGCGGATCAAATGGGCGTGGTGCTCGATGAGATCGACAGCAGCGAGGCCGAGATCTGCTCCGATGCATTGATCGAGAAGATGCAAGAACTGAGTACCAGTCTTGAGTATATCGAGATTGTCGGCCATCTCGACGGCACGCGTATGGATTGTTCCTCCCTGGGCTGGCACGCCGAACCTGTCGAACTTGGCCGTGTCGACCTTGTCACCCCGTCGGGCAATCAGCTGCGTTTGAATGTCGAACTGCCGCAGGCCAGAACGGTTCCATTTCTTGGCCTCGGACGCGGCAATATCATCGCCATTGCCAACCGCGATCAGGCCATTGATCTGACGGTGGAGCAGGAAGGCGTCCTGTTCGCAACCTTCACGCCACTCACTGGTGTCATCAGGATTGCCAATGGCGGAATCGACCAGCGCTGGGTCGACTCTTTGGGAGTGGACAGGACCAAGGCTTTTATCGACGGCGACTATATAGTGGGGGTAGCACGCTCGACCCAAAATATCCTGACCGGTGCGGTGGCGGCAGTGCCTACTCAATTGTTGAAGCAACGTACTCTGGAGTTTGCGATGCTGCTGGTGCCCCTCGGCCTGGTTACCGGGCTTGTGCTGACCGCACTCGTGATTCAATTGGCGCGACAGTTTATGTCGCTGTCCAACCAGATTAAACTGGGTCTGAAACGCAATGAATTCTTTCTGGAGTACCAGGCGATTGTGGATCTGCAGACAGGGCAATGTATTGGCGCAGAGGCACTTATTCGCTGGCGCCGCAGCAATGGTAACGTGTCGCTGCCCGATGAATTCATTCCAGCAGCTGAGTCGTCCGGGGTTGTCGGGCTGCTTACCGAGCGGGTAATTGCCCTGGCGAAGAAGGACATGCCCGCCTTCCTGCAGCTGAACCCCGCTTTCGATCTCGCCATCAATCTTTCCGCAAGTGATCTGCAATCGGACAATATCCTGCGCCGGTTGCAGGAAATTCCGACCGGCAGCAAAGGCAGCGTTACCGTGGAAGTGACGGAGAGAGTGATGCTTGAGCCTGAAATTGCTGGTAAACGCATTAAGGCGATGCGTGACAGTGGTCTGCGCGTGGGAGTGGATGATTTTGGAACTGGCTTTAGCAGCCTCTCCTATCTGGAAACCATGCGCTTCGATTATCTGAAAGTTGACAAACTCTTTGTGGAAGCCATAGATACCAGCGCGGCCACCAGCCGTGTCGTGCTGCATATCATCGAGATGGCCAGAACCCTGCGCCTGGAAGTGATTGCAGAGGGCGTGGAGACTCGCGCTCAGGCTGACTACCTGCGCGCGCAAAATGTGCATTATGCCCAGGGCTGGCTGTTTGGCAGGCCAGTGGAGGCTAAGCAGTTTCTGGCCAGTTATGTAACGGAGTCGCCAGTGATGCAGGCTGGTTGATTGTTGCTCTGATCACATGCTGGCGATATTCAGTTTTCTACTAACAAAAATCCTGACAACTCCAGCAGTTTTTCCCGCGTCAGGATCCCGCTGTGAGCAGTAAAACTGTGATCTTTGGCATAAAAGTAGCTGCGCGGCAGTTCACCGTGCCAGCTCGGGTCGATGCTGAAGCGCAGGCGCTCAACAAAGGCATCGGCAAACATCCATGAATCGATCACATCCAGGGCATGTTCCTCAAGAATATAGATGGCTTCCTCGCGTTGCTCGATCGAATCGGTAGAAATAAGTACCAGCGGGAAGGACGGATTCTGCCTCTTCAGTTCACCGAGCATCTCCAATTCTACCCTGCAGGGCAGGCAGTCGACCGACCACAGACTGACAACGAAGGGCTGGCCAGACAACTCGGTCTTTAACTCTGCGAAGCTGCTGTTGCCGAACGCGCTTATATTGCCTGGGCTATCCTGAGCCATGACATTGACATGAGTCAGCATGCACAGTGTCAGGGCAGTTACCTGAATCAGATTTCTGGTGCTCATTGGTTTATCTCCCTGAAAATGTAACCGAACTCTTTACTGGACCAGCTCAGGAATACCCGGTTGGCTGATGACAGCAGCAAAGGATGATCACTGGCGCTTTCCGTAGCGAATAAGGTCTCAGGCTGAGACCAGCTTACGCCATTATCGATGGACTTCATCAGCTGCAATTGCGAGGCGACGCCGTTAAAGCCCTTCCAGACCAGGTACAGAGTATCATCGGATTGTGCCAGCGCGGGATGCCCTGCCCCCGGAGTGCCATCGACCTTGATGATAGCGCCGGTGGTGCCGCTCGCGATGTCGTAACGGCCGTAATGAATGCCGTTGTGGATGGTGCCAGCGCTGAACCAGCTGATGTGATACTGCCCTGGCTGCGTCGACTCCAGCATAGTGGGCCCGTGGTGAGGGCAGGCATCGATATACCAATCGTCAATGGTTGCTCGGTTCAGCCCGGCGACATCACCATAGGGACCCAGCACCGCAATAGCGTGATCGCGCACATGCTCGTCATAAATCTGGCGCCACAGGATGGCGACTTCGTCATCGCCATAGGGCGCTATTGCTATTCGACAGCACTCGCAACTGTTATGGGATACGCGAAAGTTTCGGGTGAACGTCGCGCCCAGATTATCGGAGGTGGTGTAATAGATAGCAGCGCCCGGGTAAGTCTCCTTGCGTGCTGCGGCAGCATCAAGATCGCGCTTGTCGATCCACGTCAGATAGAGGCGGCCACTGCTGGTCAGAAACAGGCTATCGAAGCGATGGCCCGTCATCAGGTCATCGTCGTTCATGGTGCGCGGGATCGCGAAGGTTTTTCCGCCATCGCTGGAACGAGTGAAACGAATCTCGCCGGTGAAGTTCGATGAGGTTTTTGTGGTCCACGAGAGCAATATTTCGCCACTGTCAGCGATGATGATTTTGGGCCGGTTCTCACCGTTGTACTCGGTGTCTTCGGCAATGGCATTCACCTGCACCGGGGTAAAGTACGTGTCACCCTCGTCGTCGGAGTAAGACACATAAACGTGCCTGTCCTGCACGAAGGTCACCCACAAACGACCTTTAGCATCCATTGCAGCGCTTGGTGCGCCGCCGCAGTGGACACTGATGAAGTCTTCGCCATGCCGCACCTGCAGCGACTGACAGTTTTCGGCAACAGCGCTCCGACTGCCGGAGAACCAGATGATCAGGCAGAGGAACAGAGGCCCTAACGCATTTTTAGAAATCATAGGAAACATTCATATAGTAAGTACGGCCCGGCCAGGGATGCGCCACATAGGAAATTTCATTAGTCAGATTGTCCACACCAAGTCCCAGCGACAGTCCGTTGACGAAATTGTAAGTGCTTTTAAGCCCAACCCGCGTATAACCATCCTGGGCACCGTAGACCCGATCTTCACGATCAGTATTGTCATTGCGCCCGAAGCTGTCACTGGCATATTGCAGGTTCATTCCAGCATCCCAGTTTGAGTTGAGGTGGTAAGTCATCAGCAGATTACTGCGCCACTTCGGCATACGCGGATAGAAATTGCCTTCGATGCCTGGGTTCGCGGCATTTTTGATGATGATGGAATCGGTGTACACCGCATTGAAGCGCAAATCCACCTTATCAAGCAGGAAGTCGTCGACGTTGGCGATGAACTCGACGCCCCGGGTCTCTATCTCATCAACCGGGATGAAGGTACGCACGGTCAGTCCGCCGGGGAGATTCTCAGACTGCGATTCGATTACGTCCTTTATGCTTTCCTGGAAGAGATTCATGCGCAGTACACCACCGACAATCTGACGCTCGACCATCAGGTTGTGATGCAAACCATCTTCGGGCTGCAGTTCAGGATTCGCCACGCTGATGGCATTGAAGGCAGAGAATTGACTGAACAGTTCTTCAACAATAGGAAAGCGATATGCCTTGCCCAGGGCATAGGCAAAGCGCCAGTCCTCTGCTGGCTGGTAAGCGAGCGAGAACTTTGGTGAGGTCTGTCGCTGAGAGGTTTTCGGAACTGTAACCAGATCAAATTCGGGAGTAGCAGCGACATCGCGAGAAAAATAACCGTTGGCACTCTCAAAATTCTCCCAGCGCACACCAACACCCATATCCCAGCGCTCATTCATGGTCCAGTTCCACTGCGCAAAAATGGCATTCATCTGCGTCTCACCACCGCTGCGACTGGCGAACTTACTGAAGCTACCCGCTTTATAATTTGCAGAATCAAAGACATCCATATTCAGCTCATAGGCATCGTGACGGGCGCCGACCGCCAAGGCCATTCCGTCAATAAAGAGATCGTCGAACATCAGCTTTGCCTCGGCACTGCGCCAGCCAGTATCGCCAAATGCGGTGACCTGCCCCTGTCCATTGAAAGCCGGGCTGCCAGGATTGGCGAGCGATGTTCTGCTCTCATCACGCAACACTTCAAATTGGTTGAGATTGGCTTCGAAAGTGACCCCATCAATAATGGGTCCACGCAGCCTCAGCCCCAGCGAAAGGCTGTCGCGCTGCTGATCTGAGACACCCAGACGAGCCGTGGGGACGTTGATTTTCAGTCCATTTTGAACGACGTTGCCACTCCAGACACTTTCTCCAGAGGCGTTGCGTACATAGCTGTTGGGTTTATTGGCCCCATTGAAGCGATCTTCATAAGCCACATTCAACAGCGCCTGCCAATCACCGAAATCGTGACCCAGCTTGAGCTTGAAGTTGTCGGTGCGCGTGTCCTGCACGCCAGTGTCGCCGAACCACAGTCTAGAAATCGAACGTTCATCATTCCCCACAATGCCGCCGCTGACGTCTGTCACACTGGCGGCCGAAGTAGTAGAGCCGTAATAGAAAATCTGCGGCTGCGATTTGCTGTCCAAACGGTTGTAGGACAGATAGACGCTGGTGTCGCCGAACTTATCGCCATAAGAAAAAAATGATTTGTACCCCGTTACCGTATCGTCGAAGCCATAGGCGTCGAAATTCTGCGAAAAATAGGAACTGTCGAAATGAAATTCGCGCTGCTGCGGAATTGCAGATTCAATCAGCACTACTCCGCCCATGGAGTTGCCACTGAATTCAGCTGAGAAGGGGCCGTACAGCACTTCCACCTGAGCAATCTCACTTGCGGATACCATGGTCCAGCGCGGTGCTCCGTTCCAGCGGGATTGCAACAGATAGTGCAAGGGAACACCGTCGGCGAATACCATCGAGCGTGAGGTCTGAAACATATTGGATCCACGCATTCCCATGGTGCCGTTGGAATCTCCGATGAAGCGTCGGCGGATCACCAGGCTGGGTTCGAATTTGACGATATCCTCTGTGGTGGTCACGTTGATGCTGACGATATCCTGTTGCGTCAGCA
>Ga0105051_10007316_pt1 | contig 11564 bp, 1 predicted proteins | sample FRY02_FD_78383 | JGI IMG/M metagenome (GOLD analysis project Ga0105051, IMG submission 78383) | Freshwater microbial communities from Lake Fryxell liftoff mats and glacier meltwater in Antarctica - FRY-02 (megahit assembly) | ecosystem: Environmental > Aquatic > Freshwater > Ice > Glacier...
TCTGGAGACGACGTTTACGGGCCTAAGTACCTATGCGCTATACCGCTTCACAATCCAGGCCGCAAACAAGCATGCAGGAGGCTACGAGCCGGGCGCCACCATAGATGTTCGCGTCGAGGCCAACCCCCCTGCGCCCGTGGTGCGCCTTGAATCCGTGACACCAACATCGGTGACCGTGTCATGGACTCCGCCAGCGTCAACACAGCCCTTACATTACTCTGTGTCCTACGTCCAGGCAACCACCACCTCTCCAGAATCCATCACTTCCCTCACCACCGCCACTTTGAGTTCACTGGTCCAGGGAGTCCCAGTCACCATTTTTGTGCGCGCCAGGAACCTGTACGGGTACGGAAAGGCAGGCAACCTGACAGCAACCCCCATCTTGACGCCCACCGGCAGAACTGAGTTTGTCAACGTGTCGCTGGTGGCCGGCATGACGGAGCGCATGGTGCAGCTCGTGTTTGCTCCTGTTGCCTTTTCCGATCGCTATAAAGTAACAATCAGTGAGGGGGGTAGGGAGTATGTAGATAGCGGGCTACTCTTGATGGACACTACTGCCCTTGTCACTGGCCTCTTGGCCAACACATTGTATTCTTTTAAAGTGTTTGCCGGCAACATGGCGGGCTTCAGTGCGCTAAGCCTGCCATCCCCCAACATTACCACACACGGTGTGCCTCAGCCCACCCAGCCTCCCAGCAATTTGCGGGTACTGAGTGTGACAGAGTCGTCGGTGGTGGTAGTCTGGGACACTCCGAGCGTAGACGACAAAGTCACCTACTTCCGGGTGGAAAAGTCAGTTACAAGTAGCTTTGGCGGTGGCATTATACCTGAGACTATCATGCTAAACGAGGGTTTGACCGATGCAACCTGGCAGCCTACACACAACGTCACTGGCCTTGTCTTGGGCACAAATTATTATTTTGCAGTGACAGCGCGGACTGCAAACAAGTTGGGCTACACTGGAGTGCCTCGGGCACTGCTACAGGCAAGCACAACATTGCAACCGACGGCGGGAGTGCAAGACTTGAAGCTCGTCAAAATATTTCCTAGCAGCGCTCTTTTGTCCTTCACAGCACTGACAGGCGAGAAGGTGACGGAGTATCGGCTTGATACACAACATCGACGCCATCACGACTCCTTCTCCAACTCCACACTCCAGTCTTTTGCGCCCATCATGCTGCCCCATCCTTCAGCTCCCGGCACGGTGGAGGTAACAGTGACGGGCCTAGACACGATGAGCGTCTACACCTTCTCAATCAGAGCGCGCAACTACAATCTGAAGGGCTACAGCGGCGTGACAGCGAGCAGCATAGGCGACATCCGGCTGATGGCCTTGCCCTATTCGCCCATCAATTTGCGGGTGACGGCGATAAGCTCCACCTCCATAGCACTCTCGTGGGACCGCTCCCAAGTCCCACCGCTTGCATCAGTCTTCAGACTCATGTACCGCCTCGGTACCAGCGCCTTTCATATGCAGGGGCTGCCGGAGCTGACGGCAAGACAGGTGACTGTGACGGGGCTGCAGCGGGGAGTCTTGTATGACTTTCGCGTCTTTGCCGGCACGCTGGCAGGGTTCGAGTTGGATGGTTCAGACATGGTCTCAGCGGCTCCTGTGTCGCAGCCGAAGGAGGTGAATGCTCTCATCATCACCGATATCTCACTCGAATCCATTTCGTTGCGGTGGGAAGCAGCAACCTTTCCCAGGGCCACTTCGTTTCTCTTGAGGTACCTAGACGAGGAGATAGAGACAACACAACTGACCTACACGGCAACCGCTTTGATACCCGGCCAGCCTGTCACCTTTCAGGTATTTGCGCGCAATTTCAACGGACTGGGGTATGAAAGCAAAGGACAAAGTGCCATGGTCACTCCGATCGGTCCCCCAGGCTATGCCACGACGCTTCGAATCGTTGGAGTGACGAGCACCTCAGTCACCATCGAGTATGATGAGGTACAACTAGTCAACGTCACACGCATGAAAGTCCAGTTCAAGAGGGCATCAGCGCTCAACTGGACAGAGTTTGCAGAATACCAGTGTCGGATTGACGAGCAATACCTCAACGACCCGCCCTCTTGTAGTACTACCATCCACATTGACAATCTTGTTCTGGGCGTGCTCTATGTGGCGCGGGTGCTGCAGCGCAATTCGAATGCAGCGGGGTACTTGGAAGAAGGTGCGAAGCAGTTGATCATTTCGCCTACCCTCAAGCCAACACGATCGGTCAACAATTTGGAAGTGGTGGCCGTGACAAGCTCGGCCATCTTTCTGGAGTTTCAACGGCCAGTAGGAGTCGATGCTCCGACGCACTACAAGGTTGTGTACTCAAAGGCTGCGGGGGGTGCTGAGGAGATGACTCCCGAGTTTGCCACTAGCCAGTCGACTGTGGAGGTGAGTGGTTTGACGAAGGATGTGGTATACACCATGCACGTTATTGGGCGCAATTTAAATGTGGCAGGCTACACCAATGCAGTGGAGTCGGCAAGGGTCGCCTCAGCTCCATTCGAGCAGCCTACCAAGGTGTCCAATATACGCAACCCGGCCGTGGCTGCTCACCAAATCACCATTGCTTGGGATTTTCCTTCTCGTGGCCCTGTCTCACTCTACAAAGTTGAAATCGCAAACGCAACAGTGCTCATGAATGGAGTGGCCATTGACGTTGCTGAACTGGGGCTGGCGCCTTCGTATAGAGAGGTTGGCACAACTAGCCAGACGACGTACACAGTGCAGACGAGTGATGTGATTGCGATACAGAAGAATGTCAAGGTCATCCTCCGAGTGACGGCTCGCAATCTCAATCTGGACGGCTATGGCACAGCAGCTGAAATCCTGGCGACGCCCACTGGAGCACCTTTGCTGCCGCCGCGAGACTTCACGGTGCCTAGTGTGACGCGTGTATCCATGTATTTGGCCTGGATGCCGCCCTTAGGATATGTGCTGGGCGATGCAAGTGTGACGCGCTACATCTTGGAGGGTTGTGCCGAAAACTGTGGGACCAACGACCCCTTTCCTGCTGCGCCTCGGCCAAATGCCAAGTGGTATGTCATGGGTGGTTCCGAATATCAATGGGTTGGCTACCAGTGGGAATTCACTGGCAACACGTTTTGGCGTACCATTGTAAGTCTGCCTCATACACAAATTGCTTATAATGTGACAAGAATCGGAGAATACGAGGTCGAAGCGAATCGGGAGTACCAGTTTCGCGTTGCGGCCGGCAACAAGAACACGCTTACCTCTGGTCCTATTGCCATGCTCACACAGGTCACACCCCTCTATCCTCCTGGGCAAGCGCGCAAAGTGGTGATTTCAAACTCAAAGATGACGTCGTTCGCGCTCAACTTTAATCCACCGCTCCTCTCCAACATCACTGGCCGAGCAGATCGCTACAGACTCATGGTGGATGACCTCGTCACGAATACTCGCTATCCCTATCACACCATCATCACCTCTACTGCAGCCCTACTCACGCGATTTAATCCAGGCACCGAATATGTGGTGACAGTGCACGCAGGCAATCTGGCAGGGTTTGACCGAGTAGGAACGCGGGCCTCCTCCTCCATCAGGACTCGCTCTACCCCGTGCTCTGTGGATTGCTGCGAGCAGGTCAAAGGATGCACCAAGTGCTGTGGCCTCATGGCACGCCGCATTCAAGACAATCTTGTCGAACTCATTTGGTCGCCCGCTCCCAACCTGGAGCTCATGCATTACAAGATCAAGTACCAGGAATCTGGAAGCTCAAGTATCTTTGTGGAAGGTGGGATCGTGACGAGCAACCGAGCCGTCATAACAGGTCTTGACTTTGGCAGGGTGTCGCACTACAGGTTTCTGGTGATTGGAGGCTCGAGGATCTTGAACACTTTTGATGCCGACACGCAAGGTGTGATCACCTGCAGTCTTGATTTGTGATTATGTCGTTACGTCTGTCAACCCTCATCTACGTGCTGCAGCGCTCGTCTAGGTGTTGCAGCGCTCATCTACGTGTTGCAGCGCTCGTCTAGGTGTTGCAGCGCTCATCTACGTGTTGCAGCGCTCGTCTTGCCCCGCGCCGTCCCTTGCGGTGTGGTGTGGGATGTTGTGTGTGTGCTAGAGCATGATGCTGTGGTCGTCGTGGTGGTGTGCAGGGTCTTGTCTCTTGATTTTTGGCTGCGGGTGTCTTGTGTGTATGTGAAGGAAAAGAAGGTGTCTTGTGTGTATGTGAAGGAAATGAAGGTGCTATGTGAAGGAAATGAAGGTGCAAGTGGATAGGCATACACATGTGATAGGCATACACATGTGATAGGCATAGACATGTGATAGGCATAGACATGTGACAGATGTACACATGTGACCCTGCTTGGATGTAGGGTCACATGTGTATCGCCTGGGAGGTTGACAGAGGTGTATTGTGAAATGACGCTGGTACTACAAGCAGATGTAATGTGACATGATGTAATGTGACATGATGTAATGTGACAAGACACTGGTAATACATGTAATGCGACATGTGTGTGTATACATGTAATCGTAGGTGTGTCGTCTCTATCTCACGTGACATGACTCTTGTCTCTATCTATGTCATGTCACAGCTGCCCAAATACTCGTAACGAGCTCCCAAGCAACGACGCTCGAGCTGGTCATGACGATCGCGTACGTATCTGACACGTCGGTGAGTGTGGAGTGGAAGCGTCCATGGGGTCCATTCTCGGTGTATCAAGTCAAGTATGCGGTGCAAGTCACACTCGATTCCTTCGATCAGAATGCGCTCAACAACACGCGGTGGATCTTGGACATAGTTGATCCAAATCAGGGCCTCTTTGTGACATACGAGATCACCGGACTGGAGGCAGGCACCTACTACAGGTTGCGCGTGGTGGCTCAAACAGCCTACAATCGAGGGTATGAGGACGGCCTCTACTCCAACACAATACGCACTAAGCCGTCATTTCAACCACACCCTGTACAACATTTGCGGGTGGCAAATGTGACGTTGGATGAGATGACCATATCGTGGGACAATCTCTTGCGCGATAACACCATCACAGGGGTGCAAGTCACGTGGTCGGGGCCAGGCACATCGGGACTCATTGAATTGCCTCAGGGTACATCTGATTTCAAAATTTCGGGGTTGCAGCAAAACGAAGCTTACAAGTTGCACGTGCAAGCGAGAAATGAGAACAAGCAAGGATACGAAGCAGGCATCTTCATCACGGGTGTGCCGGAGACAACGCCGCCGCCGCCCTTGAACGCGCGTCTCATTCAGTTTTACTCTGACAGCGTGGAGCTTGAATGGGAAGCCAATGCCCTCATTCCGCTACCTGTCATGTACGAGGTGCAGTGTCGTGTAGAGGAGGATCCAGCAGCCGATTACCTCTTGAGGAAGTTTGACAATTGCGTGTCTGGGCCTGCGTCTAGTGGCTCATCCTTCATCGCAGCCTTGCAAATAGCTGCACCAGCCTCCTTTGCACTCATCCAAGGCCTTGGCCAAGGCTACACCTACCACTTTCGCATCTGTGCTGTCGGTTCCAATTTCCAAGGTGCAATTGAGAGCACGTGCAGTGATTATGTGCGGGTGACGCCTAGTGCCCCACCTCCTCCCTCCTCCTTGGCTATCTCAAGCGTTACGACTTCATCCATCACCCTGTGGTGGGCAGCAGATGCAAGCACACACGAATCGTGGAGTTTCATTCCGGGAAAGGACCAGCCACTCTTCGACCTTGAGTGCCCAGGCGGCACAATTGATGATCTCAAGGCGGCGTGTGATGCAAAGGGAGGATGCGTTGGGTTTTCAACGAACGGGTGTCTCAAGTCGGAGCTCGGTTTCCAAACGTCATGGCTCCCCTATAGTGCAGCAAGCTGGGCAAAGGGCGAGTGCTGCATCGCTCCAGGTCAGCCTTTTGGATGTACTGCTGCCAACCTCGATCTGGTTCCAAAGCCAGCGTGTGGTTGCGAATGCAAAGGGTTGTGGAGCAAGAACTTGCAATACTTGTTGCACATGAGCCGACCTCCTCAACCCTTTGCAAACGTCGAAATTGGAGGGAGGTTTGGCACCCGCATTTCCAAGCCGTCCTCCTGTGCTTCATGTGCCGACTGCCCGTTGAGGTGTGCGCAAGTCACTGGCCTCTCCACCGATGCTCTCTATGAGTTCAGGGTCTACACACGCAACCTAAACGGAGTGGGTTTCGGCGGGACTAGTAGCAAGGTGCTATCTGCTGTGCCCACTAGACAGCCAACCTCGGCCGTCACAGACCTCAGGCTTCTATTCACATCCGAGTCTCGAGTACAATTGGCATGGACTGCCATCACCTCTCAACCCGTCACCGAGTACCGAGTGCTTGCCTCGCTGGATGGCGTCGATTTCGCGCCAGAAAGGATGGCCTATGCTGTTCTGGACTCGCTGGCACATGAAGCTGGGGAGTTGAGTGCTGGTGCAGGCCTTCTTAAAGAGGGGGTTAAGTATTGGTTCAAAGTGCAAGCACGCAACTTGAACTCACTGGCCTATCAAGATGTGCCGGCTTCCAATGTGGTCACGGGCATTCCATATGGTACCATTGGACCGGTGCAAGAGCTACGCGCCACCGAGTCGACCACATGCCTAGAGATGCATTGCTGCGAGTGCTGCAGAGCCAATCTGTGCCGCGGCATAGGCACAGTGAAGCTTGTTTGGCTAGCACCGCCCGGGCCTATAGTAGCGTACCAAGTGCATGTTGCCCAAGTGTCGAAAGCGGGTGTACGAGGCGAGTTTACCCTAGCAGCCTCAGTGACACCACCCACCACAACATGTACCGTCACGGCACTGCAGGTGGGCACTGATTATGCCTTCAAAGTAGTCGGAGCGAGCACAGCCTTGACGGAGGTGCTGCGAGACTGCACTGCCACATCACCAGCTGACCAGATATGCCCGGCTATGGCATATGCCTCACCTTACCCGTTGCCTGCAACCTCAGTGCAGTCAACCCTCTCGGTCCTGAGAGTAACACAAGCGACGATAACAGTCGCATGGCAACCCATCGTGTCAGAGCCAGTCACCCGCTATCAGCTGTCATACGGAACAAATATTCTGAGGCCAAATGCATTTGTCTTCGCAGAAATCGATCAGTCCAAGGGCACAATGGAAAGGTCTATTGGCGCAATCAATGTAGCGTCCGAGGCACGTTTGACTGCCGGCCTTCTGGCATCGCTCCAGTCTTATTTCATTTATGTGGTACCACGCAATCTGAACACGGGAGGTTATGCGACGTGCCCCAAAAGTGCTCACAACATAGCCGCTCTCGATCTGCGTGACGGCACCTATACACTCACATGGACTCCTCCTAACCACACTTTGCCCATCACAAGCTACCGTATCTGGCACCATCGTAATGGGACGAGTGACGTCTTGTCTTATGCTGGTCGCTATGACCTCATCACGCCCCTTGCAGCTTTGCAATACACTGTGAGCGGCCTTGAGGCAGGCAAGGCCTACCAGTTCTACGTGATCCCATCTGCTTCGCCATGTGCTATGATAGGGCCTATTCTCACTACAAATCAACCCAACCAAGTTGCCAATTTCAAGCTATCAGGGTCAACCTCGACGCAGGTTGAATATGTGTGGAGTGGGTCACGAAGGTATAATGCCTACAACCTGTCGCTCACCTATGTCCTCAGCTATCTTCCCTTGAGGACTGGGCACGGGTGTGAGACGCACAACTACACAAAGCAAGTCAGGATCGCAAGCACCATCAACACCTATGCCTTTACCGCACTCAACACTATGCAGCCCTACTGCTTCCGCATTTTTGCGGAAAACAATCACGATCAAAAGTCAGGAGCTGCGAGTTACGATCAAGGCAAGGCCATGCCTTTGCCATATGCTGCGCCTCATGCAGTATCGCAGGCGTCGCGCTACAATTTGCCAGGCGTGCTGAAAGGAGCATCGATCCTCTTGAGATGGGTCCAACCAGATATCGACCGCTACTTTTTCCCGCTCGCTGGAGAGATAAGCTTTTACAAGGTGGGCTACTGGAAGCGGAGTGACAAGACGTGTCTGCAAAAGGTCGTCCATATCAACTGCCTCTCTTACCAAGAGCACCCTCAGAAGTTTTTGACGACCTCTGGCAACGTGACCAATCTCGATCCTGCCACGGCCTATTACTTCAAAGTCTACAGTGGAAATCCAAGTGGGTTTGAACTTGACGGTTCGGTGCCTGTAGGTCCAATCCTCACCAGCAACTTGCCTGGGCCAGTGCTTGGCCTCAAGATTGCGGGTGTAACAGCTTCGTCAGTGACCCTGTCATGGGACTTGCATGCGACGCTACCCACTCCTTCCAAGCTGAAGCTTGCGTACACTGAGCATGCAACCGCAAAGCAGGTGTTTGAAGAGCTCAGTTGTATGCCGCCTGCGTCTGCGTGCCCATCCACAAAGACATGGTCTGGTCTCACCACCGCTTTCAATTATACCTTTGAGGTGTTTAGTGGAGGAGCCCATGACACTATGCTGCCTATTCGCTTTGAGCAAGCATACACGGGTGTAGCAAGGTTTATGGGTGGTCCATACAAGGCCACCAACAGTCCGCGCAACCTCACCCTGCTCTCGTGGTCAGACAGTGGAGTGCGTGTGACTTTCAAGGAACCTGAAGCGCACCCGCTGAATGGGCCAGTTTTGGATTATTTCCTGCAAGGCAGCATCAATGGCGCGAGTTGGACCTCTACCAGCATTGGCCCGCGTCTTTCTGCTGTTGCAGCACGACAAATACTCGACGTCGAATCTATCGGAGGCACTCCCTTGAATTTCCAAGGCTTGTACTCGTTGCGTGTCTTTACCACCAATCTCTGTGGCAACTCGACCAGCGACCTTCTAGCCAATCTGTCCATCTATCCACGACCCTCACAGGTGCCCTCTCTTGTCACCAACCCTCAGCCTGCACCACACACGCTACCAGCATACAATCTACAGTGGGCTGCACCCGTGCAGGGCGCAAGCGCAGACACAGGATTTGAGTACGTGGTGCAAGTGTCGGATGACCTGGGTGCAAGTTTCTTTACGGACATTGGCAGCCCGTTTCAATTGGCTGCAACTTCCACCACCATCCACTTCGTAAACCGCCCTCGTCCCGTCAAAATTGAAGAAGGGAGAACTTATCTCACGCGCATAACGCCAAAGAATTTGAATGTGGGCGCACACATAACACGTGTGCCTGCCAAGACCTTGCTTACCTACACCACTCCTCCTCCTGGACCTGTGCATTCTATGCGGGTGGAATCTCTTACAGACACTACTGCCGTCGTGTCATGGGGTGCGCCATATATGTCAGCTCACCTTTCGTTTTCGGATGCCTATGAGGTGGAGTATGATTGTGAAATGGGTGTGTATAGCAGTGAAATGGGTGTGTATAGCAGTGAAATGGGTGTGTATAGCAGGCAGCCGACCTTCTGGCCGCTCAATGGAACCTTTGCTAATCTCAAAGAGACTGCAATTGTCATGACTGTCAGTGAGGTCAGGCAAGGCTTGTCTCGAGCAGGTGCCACACTCTCGCCGTCTGCGACACGCTTTGTGATGCGCATCATCCCCAGAAACGCTGGCGGCGCTTCGCAGTTGAAGAATCCCTCCATGCAAGTTTGGTTTGTAGATCGTCCCAAGGGCAAGGTGCAGGAGGTGCGCATTCACGAGGTGCGCAATACATCTGCTCGTGTCACTTGGACCTTTCCCAACACCACTGTCGCTCTCGTGGCAATCGATATCTTAACTTCTACCGATGGCCTCAGATTCGAGCACAAGCAGCTTCTGGCAAGCAGCTACGTGGATCACTCTGGCGTGGTACAGCAACGAAGCTCGACCACTCTTGAAGCACTCGCAGGTGGCGCTCATTGGATACAGGTTCAGCTCATCTCCGAGAGCGGGGTCTCGATTGCCTACCACCTCCTGGGGCCCACGCTCATTGATTCTTGGCTTCAGCCTGTGATGCATCTCCGAGTTGTGTGGGTCACGGCTACATCAGTCTTGCTTACCTGGCAGCAGCCGGCCACCTGGTTGGTTGGATGGCAGGTAAGCTACACCAGAGGGGATGATGACACACAAGTAGTTGGACCGTTGAGTTGCACAAGTACGAACTTGCAAGTCACAGGACTGCAAACAGATGTGCAATATCACTTCCTAGTCACCACACAATCGGAAGCAGGCCTGCGATTGGCATCCAAGGTCTCGGCCACCACAATGAAGGCTGCATTGGGCGTGACCAAGCTGCAGGCAGTGCCCTTTGATGCTGCAGGCAATCTGCGTCTTGCTTGGCTCCCTTCACCATCTGTGTATGCTCAACGCTTCCGTGTTAGTCTGGACGAGGAGAATCGCGATGGCAATATCGGTGTGATGCGGCTTGCTGCTCCTCCGTCAAAACAGCGGATGCTGACCATCACAGGTCTCCAGGCAAACCAAGCATATCGATTTCAAGTGCAGTCTGCAAATGCGCACGAGCGCGGGTTTGGTAGCGGCACCTTGCTGCACTACACCATTCCATCTAAACCTGCTGCGCCCACCGCAGTGATTGTTGCCTTTAGCCTCAACGAAGGACTGATTGTCAAATGGATCAAGGCGACCTCAGGTGGTGCTACCTCCTACTTCAAGATTGTGACTCTCACGCCCACTGGCGCACAGCTGAATCAACAGGTCATTCAATATCATAATGCCCAGACGCTGATGGCAGAGATTCAAGGTTTGGAGGCGACGAAGCTCTACTCCATTACTCTGTCTGCTTGCAATCTTGCTGGGTGCACTCCAGCTGCTGCCATACCCAACCAACGCACGGCGCCGAGTCAGCCGTTGGAGCTAACGACTAGTTCTATCACCGATAGTGCAATAAGGCTCCGATGGTCCCACCCCGCTCCTACCAATGCAACCTACAAGTATTACATCAAATACAGGCAAGTCACCACGCAGCCGACATCAACGAGTATCATCCAAGGCCGCCTCGTCTTGGGAGGCGGTGGAGGATTCGTGACGACGTTTAATGAGTGGGGTGGTGAGGCACTAAGTGATAGTGGTGGTGCCGCCTCGACCTACACCATTGCAGGTCTCCTGAAGAATACCAAGTACCAGATTGCGCTGTATGTAGAATTCGAAAGCATTCGTGGGGCGCCAGTCTTCATGATGGGGATGCCGGCCGATGCGCCGCAAGCCGTCGAACAATTCGGCATCGCCGACGACGCTCACATGGGCGTCTTGCGTAATTCCCTGACTATCATGTGGCGCGCGCCTGCTGGATCGACGCTAACTCATTATGATTTGTTTTATTGGAGCAAGGCTGACGTGAGCAAGAGGACATACGTCAAGATAGGCGCCTTTGAAGCTAACCAACGCCCTGATGGCACAGGCAACAATTACTACTCAATCGCCAACCTCCAAACCTACCAAGAATACGGCTTCGAGATCATCACCCGCAATTTGAACACAGGCGGCGTCGCAAATCCAAACATCATGACAATGTGCAGTGCGCAGGCGAATACGCTGTGTACCTCCACCTTACCTACTCCTGTGCCTCAGCCTGGCCGAGTTCAGAATCTCCGAATGACGGCGTCGACGGTAGATTCCGTTACTTTGAAGTGGGAGCTCCCGCCA
>Ga0105051_10007318_pt1 | contig 11560 bp, 6 predicted proteins | sample FRY02_FD_78383 | JGI IMG/M metagenome (GOLD analysis project Ga0105051, IMG submission 78383) | Freshwater microbial communities from Lake Fryxell liftoff mats and glacier meltwater in Antarctica - FRY-02 (megahit assembly) | ecosystem: Environmental > Aquatic > Freshwater > Ice > Glacier...
ATTTTCGCTCATTGAGTACTGTCTCTGCGTTCACAACACACAAATAGCAATGATTCGTCTTTCTGGGTTTACCGAGCGCACAAAATGAACGATATAGAACATATGTTTACACGAAATGTGAGTCCTATATGTTCTCTCGGATAGAATTTCGTGATTTTCTTCAGCGTTCATCTGCCTTGCTCTACCGGCAAGGCGAAGTAGGGGAATATGATTCGTCTCACAGCATATAGCGTTTTATCCCATCAGAAGAGCGGTAAGGGATCAGGAAGAAGCAACACGGGCCACAAGCCGTCGCCCGGCCCGCTCCGTCGCTCGTGGCTTGCCGTTACGACTCTACTGGGAGTTCTCGTCCTCTTTCTGGGTTGGAATGCGTTGTGGCTCGATTCATCGATCAAGGCGTCAAGTCAACCACAGATTACCAATGCCCAGTTCCAAAACCTGGTGCCCCTGGATGGCATCGCCCAGGTGGCTGCCGGCGGCTCCCACACCTGCGCTCTGACCACCACGGGCGGTGTCAAGTGCTGGGGAGACAACGAAAACGGCCAACTGGGCGACGGCAGTATAACGAACAGGACCACCCCGGTGGATGTGGCGGAGCTGGGCAGCGGCGTGGCCGCTCTCGCCGCCGGCGTATGGCACACCTGCGCCCTGACCAGCGCGGGCGGGGTCAAGTGCTGGGGATACAACTGGGTCGGCCAACTGGGCGACGGCACGATGGGGAACAAGAGCACCCCGGTGGATGTGGTGGGGCTGGGCAGCGGCGTGGCCGCCATCGCTGCCGGCGGCTTACACACCTGCGCTCTGAGCACGACAGGTGGGGTCAAGTGCTGGGGACGCAACAATTTTGGTCAATTAGGCGACGACACGACAGTAGACAAGAGTACCCCGGTGGACGTGTTGATGCAAGAAGCTACGCCAACACCGACGCGGACCAATACGTCCACGCCCACACCGACCCATACGTCGACCAGAACACCAACCGCTACCAGCACATCTACACCAACATCGTCCATCGCAGACACCTACGAACCCGACGATACGTGTGAACAAGCAAAGCCGATTGTTCCGGAGTCGCCCCCCCAAGAGCGTACACTGCATGATGACATTGACATAGATTGGGCACGATTAGAGGTTGTGGCAAACCATCGCTATCAAATAAGCGTCCATTCTCTTTCGGATAACCTAAATTTGTCGATTTATTCTGAATGCAGTGATCAGCCGCCTGATGATTTTGTACGGAACGGTTTGGCTCCGAGTATCACGATTCGTATAGGCTTTACAGCACCATATACCGGTATTGTCTATTTGAATGTTGCAGCAAGCGAAAACACAACAGAAAACGGCCCAATCCAATACCAGCTTGTCGTTTCCAATTTGCCAGGTGACCTCTACGAACCCGACAACACCTGCGCCCAAGCCCAGCCCCTCCCCCTGGCCGGCCTGCCCCAGGAGCGCACCTTCCACAAAGCCGCCGATGTGGACTGGGCTGTCATTGAGACAGTGGCGGGCCAGCGCTACCGCATCAGCGCCTATGTGCCCGACGGCTCCCTGGCCGATGTGGTGATGGAACCCTATACAGCCTGTGACGATCCTTTTGGCGAGCCATGGAACGAGCCCTTTGCCCGGGAGGCCGTGCTGGAGTTCGATGCGTTGACCACCGGTCCGGTCTATATCCGTCTCACCAACAACGATGCCGCGGTCGGCGGCAGCCACGTTCGCTACAGTCTCAGTGCCCGCTCGCTGGTCGAGGACAAGACCGGCGCGGTGATTCTGGTGGGTGGTCGCTACAGGACAAGCGACAATCTACAATCCAACATCAACCGGGTGATCAACGACGTCCACGAACTCTTCCTGGCCAAAGGCTACACCGAGGACGACATTCAGGTCCTCGCCGCGGACAGCAGGGATATTCCCGGCTGGGATCGCTCTGCCACTGTGGCCAATCTGCGTTGGGCCATCACGACTTGGGCCGTCTCCCGGATCGGGCCGGACCGAGCCCTGACCCTCTACATGATGGATCACGGCGACCGCAACGCCTTCTTCCTGGACAACCCCTACAGCGAAGTGCTGACGCCCACCCAATTGAAGGGGTGGCTCAATCAACTGGAAACCGCTGTCCCCGGTGTGAAGATTAATGTGGTCATCGAGGCCTGTTACGCAGGCAGTTTCATCGAAGGGACAGACAGCATCAGCAAAGCCGGTCGCCTGATCATCACCTCCACCAGCGCGGACAATTCCGCCTACGCCTCCAACACCGGCGCCAACTTCTCCGACCGCTTTCTGGTCGGTCTCTGGCAGAACAAAGATGTCTTTGTGAGCTTTGCCGAAGCCCAGGCCAGCGTGCAGCGGAACACCAGCATTCAGGACCCCTGGCTGGATGGGGACGGCAATGGCATCCCCAACGAATTGGACGATATGCTCATCGCCCGTGAGAGGGGCTTCCACAATCCTGGCTCCTTTGACGACCGCTGGCCGCCCCTCATCTATACGGCAAAGGGGCCGGAACAGATCGCCAACCGTCAGGGCATCATCGAGGCGGAAGTGCGCACGCCGCCCTACAAACAGATTCAGAGCGTCTGGGCTGTCCTCTATCCGCCCTCCTACACTCCGCCTCCGCCCGGCGCAGAACTGATCCCAGAGTTGGATTCATCTCTCCCGCTCACCCACCAGGGCAATGGCATCTACCAGGTTAACTATGCCGGGTTCGACGAGGCCGGTCTATATCGCATCGTCATCCACGCTCAGGACCTGGACGGTCTCACCGCCCGGCCAGTGGTGCTCGAAGTGCAAAATAGCTATCCGCTCTTCCTGCCCCAATTGCAGAAGTGAAGGAATAAAGAACACGGATTCCCACGACGGTATCCCTTCGATAAGCTCAGGACATCGCCTGAGCCTGCGCCGTCCTGAGCTTATCGAAGGGTCGAAGGGATTAGCGCGGATTGACTCGATTCTCATCTGCGTTTATCTGTGGAATCAGCGTCCAAATATCTTCTGCTTTTCTATCCGCGCAAATCCGTTCCATCCATCTCAATCCGTCTCCGTTTGTCTGCCTTTTCCCCAAAATTAACACTGGACAAATGAAGATTTCCATGCTATAGTCATTTTACTATCTTTACCATTCATTTCCCTTTGTATACACAAATAGGAATTGACGCCAATGCCCGACACAACTTCCTCCTCCTCCCGCCATCTGCAACAGGGACTGGCCGCCCAGAATACGGGCAACCTGGACGAGGCGCGCAAGCACTATCTGGAAGCCGCCCGTCTGCTCCACGCCGAGGCCCGCTCCAGCGCCTCCGCGGCCCTGCGCCGGGAACGCTATGTCCAGGGCCAGCGGGTGCTGGAAAAAGCCAAGGAAATCGCCGAACGCCTGGCCCAGCAACCGGAGAAGCCCGCAGGCCGGGTGCGCGCCGAGGCCGGCGAGGAAGCCCCGCCCTGGCTTCTGGCCGAGCGGCCCAATGTGCGTTTTGACGACGTGGCCGGTCTGGACGACGTGAAGGAGCAGATTTACGTCAAACTCATCCACCCCTTCACCCATCCGGAGGAGGCCCGACGCTTTGGCATCCGTCCCGGCGGCGGCATTCTTCTCTACGGCCCACCGGGGACGGGCAAAACGTACGTGGCCCGCGCTGTGGCCGGGGAGCTGGACGCCGCCTTCTTCGTGGCCCGCTCCAGCGATCTGATGAGCCAGTGGTTTGGCAAGGCCGAGCAGAATATCGCCGCCCTCTTTGCCGCGGCCCGCAAAGAGGCCCGCTCCGTCATCTTTCTGGACGAAGTGGAGGCTCTGGTTCCCAAGCGCAGCAGCACAGGCTCCAGCGTCATGCCCCGGGTGGTGGCCGAATTCCTCTCCCAGACCCAGAGCATCGGCGGCGAGAACGAGAACGCGGTGCTGCTGATGGGCGCCACCAACGAACCCTGGGCCATCGACCCCGCGGCCCTGCGCCCTGGCCGTTTCGACGAACTCATTTATGTGGGACTGCCCGATTATCCCGCCCGTCTGCGCCTGTTGGAATTGAATCTGAATGATCGTCCCCTCTCCGCCAGCCTGCACCTGGACGTCCTGGCCGAGTTGAGCGAAGGCTTCAGCGGCGCAGACATCGCCTATCTCTGCGCCAAAGCCAGCGAGCGGGCCTTTCTGGACGCGGTAGAGATGAATTGGGTGCGCTCCATCGAACTCAGCGACTTCAAAGCCGTGCTGGCCGAGCGCCGTCCTTCCGTCACACCTGAACAACTGCGCAAATATAAAGCCTTTCGCACAACCCGGCAAGGAAATTAGGGCAGCAAATACAAAAATATCATAAACTTGGCTGCCATTTATCAGAATTTCCCGGCGGTAACTGCTGTACACTGACAGAAGAAGAAATCTGGACGCAGATTTCCGCAGATGAACGCAGAACAAATCCGTCCTTTCCATGTTTATCCGTGTACTTCTTTTCAGCCCATCCGCGTCATCCGCGTTCTATCATTCAGGAGGAGTCGATGACCATCGAAATGACCGTTTCTATTGCCCAACGCAGCCTGCCCACCCAGCGCTGGGATGTGATACCCGTCGAACACAACGCCCTGCTGGTGCGGGACGACCAGCCCGCGGGTGTGCTGCCCCCAGGCCGCCAGCGGGTACGCCGCATCTTCCAGCCACAGCCTGAACTCTACACCTTTCCCACCCAGCCCCAGCCCCTCTTCCTGTGGATAACTGAACTGTTCACCGCCGAGGGCAAAGCGGTCAATCTGAGTTGGAAGCTGGTGGTGGAGATCACGGACCCGGTGCTGCTTTGGCGGCGCTGGCTGCAATTTCAGGAGGACAACCACATCCCCGCCCCCGGCGCAGCCATCAGCGCGGCCCTGGCGGATGCAGCCCAGGAATTGGTGCAACGCCACGGGCTGGAAGAACTACGCACAGACCCGGAGATTCGTAGGCTCATCGGCGGTCAGATCAGCCGACTGGTGCGGGAGGAACTGACCAGCTACGGCCTCGCCATCGCCCGCCAGCTCGACTTCCAGCATCTGCGCTTTCAGACCGACGCCGATGTGGTGGCTGCCGCGGTGGAGCGGGAGACACTGGGGCGGATGTTGGAGGATGCCCGCTTGCAGAGCGCCATCCACCGCCTGGACAACGCCGAAGTACTCACCTATCGCCTGCGCGAATGGCTGGACGCAAACCAGGCTACCCTCTCCCCCGAGACGCTGGACGAAGTTGTACAGGAGAGCCTGGACGGCGACGACGCGCCGGGTATGGCGGAAGTGTTACAGCAGCAGACAGCCAGCGCGCCCCCGGATACGTCTCCGACCTCCGCGGTGGTCAATCTGGACGCGGAATTGGAGCGTTCGGCCCACGAAGGACGCTGGCATGTGCTGCATCACCTGAGCCATTTCATTCTCATTGCCACCGCCCTGGCCGCGCTGGTATTGGCCGCCATTGCCGTCTTTGAGCCGGGAATGCTGGCAACCGTTGACCAGCGCACCCGCACCGCCGGCATTGTGGGCGGGATCGCCTTTCTGGGCCTCTTTGTGGCTTGGATGATCGACCAGATTATGCGCTGGGAGGCGCGCAAAGCCGCCCGCCGTCTGTTGGAAAAGGCCGACCTGAACCCCGACGACGAAGAGACCAGTCGTCTGGAAGTGGGCCACATGCTCATTTTGCTGGGCGCATTGCTCGGCCTGGCCGCGGCTGCCGTGGCTCTCTGGCTGCCCGACATCTACCCCTGGCTGCGCTTTGGCGGGGCAGGCGTGGGACTATTGGCCGCAGTGATTGCCATCCGTTTTGACTGGCTGCGCAATCTGGAAGAATCCCAGCGGGAGTTACGCACGGCCTGGCGCAAAGTGGCCGGTGTGCGTTTGCAGACGCCCCGCATCACCCCGGAGGAGCGGGCACGCCGCCACGCCCGCACCCAGGCTGACCTGAGTGCCGAGGCCCAGGTGGTGGTGGACTATCTGGACGAGGCCAAACAACTGGTCTTTCGCAATCTGAAGGACCGCTCTCTCTACGCCCGCATCCAGCGGGTACACGAGCGGGTGGCCGACTTCCCGCCCCGCATCCGGGCCATGCAGGCAGCCGCCGCGGACCACTACGCCGACGGCCAGGAGGACGAGAAATTGACCCGTCAGCGCACAGCCCTGCACGAAGAGATTCACCGCAGCAGCGAACTGGCCCAGGCTGTGCATTGGTACACCCAGCAGAGCGACCCGGCCACCGTCGGCGCACGGCTGACCGAACTGGAGCAGTCAGTGCTGGAAGTGCAGAGTCTGCTGGCGCGCTGGGATGCGGTGGCGGTGTGACCCGTAACGCAAGCTGTTCGCTTGCGCCACCACAAACTGACAGTTTGTGCTATAAGGAAGACGATCTATGGCCTACTGCCCCAACGGACACGGCGAACAGAACGGGAAGTTTTGCGATGAATGCGGCGTACAGTTGGTGAATCGATCCCCCAGCGGGGAGGGGATTCGCCAGCGCAGCAGCGAGGCCACCGCCCGCACCGAAGCCACCACCCATGTGAACGTCAACAACCAGCGTGACTCCCCGCTGGTTCCCCTGCTGGTGGTACTCCTGGTGATTTTGGGTGGCGCGGTTGCCTGGCTGGCGTTGAACCGTTCCCAGCCCACCCCGTCCAGCGATCCAGTGGCGGTGGCTGTCGCTGCTACCCTGACCGCCCAATCCCTGCCCACCCAACCGCCCCTGCCAACGCTGGACAGCACAGCGACAGCCGCCTTTGCTACGGCCCAGGCAGTGGCGCAAACTACAGCTACCGGGCCAGTGACAAGCCTGCCCAGTGAAACACCGAATGTAGAGGCCACTGTCCAGGCCCAGGTGGCAGCGGTTCTCACCACTCAGGCCACCGCCACGGAGATGCCCACACCCGCAGCAACAATCCTGCCCGCGGATACGCCGGATGTGGAGGCAACCGTTCAGGCCCAGGTAGCCACGGCATTGGCGGCCCAGCCCACTGTTACAGAGACACCTGTACCCAGCGCTACACCTGACACCCCGGCTACCATCGCGGCGGGCGTCTCAGCTACCCAGAGTGCATTACAAACGGCCCAACCGCCAGCCACAGCCACACCCAATCTGGACGCCACTGTTCAGGCGCAAGTGGCCGCGGTCTTGGCGGCCCAGCCCACAGCCACATCTACGCCCGTGCCAAGCGCAACACCGAATGCCGCCGCCACCTATGAAGTGGCGGTTTTGGCAACACTGACCGCTGTGGCGCGCAACCAGGCCATAGCAACAGCCACACCGAATGTCAACGCCACACTGTCGGCGGGAATTGCCTCTACTGTCACGGCAGTAGCTCGCAGCCAACCGACAGCAACAGCAACGCCCAATCTGAATGCCACAGTATCCGCCCGTGTGGTCGCCACCCAGACCGCCCGGCCCACGGCCACACGCAACGCCACGGCCACCGCCGCCGTTGCCACAGCCCAAGCCGTAAACCGTCAGCCCTCCACAAACGCCACACCCCAGACCGGTGACACCTGGACCAATCCAGTGGATGGTGCAACGTACGTATACGTGCCTGCCGGCGAGTTATTTATGGGAACGACTGTTGGGCGGGATGATGAACAGCCCGTACATTCGGTTCGACTGGATGGATTCTGGATTATGCGTACAGAAGTTACGAATGCTCAATACGCTGCCTGTGTCAAAGCCAAAGCCTGCCCCGCTACAATCGGTCAGCGTGCCTATGACCCTGCCTATCAAAACCATCCAATTGTTACCGTTTCCTGGAACGGGGCCAGCGCCTACGCTCGCTGGGTAGGTGGTCAACTTCCCACAGAAGCCCAATGGGAGAAAACCTGTCGTGGTACCGATCAGCGGACGTGGCCGTGGGGCAATAACGCACCCAAAGATGATTTATTGAACTACGGTAATTTTACGCGTGACACAATAGTTGTATACAGCTACCCATCGGGAACCAGTCCATTTGGAGTGCTCAATATGGCAGGCAATGTAATGGAATGGACCGCTGATTGGTACGCCAATAATTATTACGGAATATCACCTTCTGACAACCCTTCAGGGCCAAAGGAAGGAACTATGCGGGTACTACGCGGTGGCAGTTTCGGCAATACGTCCGACGGTGTGACCTGCACCTTCCGCAACCGCAATCTGCCAACTGCGCTTGTGAATACGATTGGCTTCCGGGTTGTTGCATCTCGGCCCTAGTGCGTCATCCACGCTAAAAATTCAGGTTTTGTGATAGGGAATGGCCCGACAATTTAGGCTGGATGATGCACTAGACATGAACTGAATTATCCGCGGTCATCCGCTCTTTCCGCGCCATCCGCGTTCCATTCTTATCTGTGCCCATCCTTTGCAATCGTTCAAATCCGTGTACTTCATTTCCAAAGGAGCCATCCCAATGACCAATCCAATCTGCCCCCGCTGCCAGGAAGAAAACCGCCCCGGTGCCCGCTACTGCCGTCAATGCGGCGCGGCGTTGGGTGTGCCCCCGGCCACAGGCGGCGCATCCCAACCCCGCATCGAAGAAAAGCGCTGGCGGCGGCGTCCCGGCGAAATCGCGGCCCGGGTCGAAGCCAGCGACCTGCCCGGTCGCCTGACCAAAGAACTGATTGTGGAGGAGGGCAGCAACGCCATCATCCTGGAAGACGGCCAGTCCATCCCTTTGCAGGGGCCGGGGCGCTATCCCATGCAGAGTCTGGCCGACCGTCTGCGTCACTGGGGGCAGGGCCGGGAGATGACCGCCATTCTGGTGGAGAGCGGCGAGATTCACCTCAGCTTCCAACTGCCCGACCTGTGGAGCCGGGACCCGTTGCGTCTGGCCGGGCGCTGTGAAGTGGCCGTACAGATCACCAACACGGCCCAATTCGTCCTGAATGTGCTCAAAGGCCGCCCCATCTACAGCGAAACCGAACTGCGCGCCTTCCTCTACCCGGAGGTATTCCACGCGGCCCAGGTCTACGTGGGCGAGATGAGCGTGGCCCAGTTGGAAGGCAGCCTCGCCGACCGCCCGGAATTTCTGGGCATTGACCTGCAAGAGCGTCTGCGCCAGGCCCTCAGCCAGAGCGGTCTGGCATTCCGCCGGGTGCGTCTCTTTGACCTCTTCCACAGCGGCTATGACGCCCTGCGCCAGCAGCAGGAGCAATTCTTCCTCGGCCCCCAGCAGGTAGCCAACCGCAAACGACTCTTCGACCTGCGCACGGACGAGGAAATCCAGAAGATTGCCGAAGAAGAGGCCGAAGTGGCCCAATACGAACTGCGGGCAGCGGTCTGGCAGCGTATGCGCCAGGCCGTGCTGGAAGATCGCATCAACCGTACCACCAGCGACGAGGAGTGGGAGAAATTCATCGCCCAGATCGACCGGCGCAAGCTGTTGCGGGAGGACGAACTGAAGCAACTGCGGGAGAGCCTGGCCTGGCAAGGGGAAGACCGGCGCAAGGAGCGGGCGCACACCGCGGCCATGGCCGACCTCTTCGCCGAGTACGAACTGCGGGGCGCTCGTCTCACCGAAGAGCATCGCTACGACCAGGAGCGTAAACGCACGGAATTGGATCTGGCCCGCCAGGAGACCTTTGGCCGTCTGGAACTGCGCCGCCGCCAGGTGGAGATGGAATTGGATTTGCAGGCATTCCAGGCCGAATCCCGCCGCCAGCAGCAGCACCTGGACGACATTCTGACCCGGGAGAAGGCTCTGCAAAGCGCGCAGGACGCCGCTCAAGGGCGCATCCAGAGCGCCCGCACCGACGCCGAAATTGAGGCCATCGAGCGGGAACAGGACCGGCTAGACGCGGAGATGGGCATTCTGCTCCTGGAAAAGATGAAGCAGGTGCGCCGTCGGGACGAAGAGGAGGGGCTGCGCATCCAGCGGGAACACGCCTTTGCCGTGCGCAAGAGCGATCTGGACGCGGAGGAGCGTCGCCTGGAGATGCAATTGCGGACTGAAGCCGACGCCCACCGCCGCCAGTTGGAGCGGGACGCCCAGAGCCAGCGCTTCGAGTTGGACCGCATGGGGCAGATGGCCCAGATGTCCGTGGAGGCCCTCATTGCGGTCAGTGGACCGGAGCAGGCCGAATTCCTGGGCGAACTCAAGCGCACGGAAATTCTCAAGGGCTTCAGCGAAGAGCAGATTCTGGCCCTGGCCGTGGAGAAAAATCCGCAAGTGGTGGAGGCGTTCAAGGCCAAATACCAGGCCGCGTCCGAGGGAAAATTGAGCGCAGCCGAGGCCGAAAAATGGAAAGCTCTGGCCGAGATGGCCTCCCAGCACGAGGCCGAAGTGCGCCGTCAGACCGACGCACTGCTAGACCGCCAGGAACGTCAGAACCGGGACGCCGCCGAACGTCAGGAGCGCACAGCCAGCGAAGCCATGCGCACAGCCAGCGACATTGCCAAAGCCTTTGCCCAGAAACCCGACGGCAGTCCGACTGTTGTCTTCCCTCCGGGGGGTGGCGGTGGCTATTCCGTCGGCGGTGGTGCAACCGGGCCGGGTGTGTCGGCAATGGGCGATCGGGTGCAGGTCTGCCCCGATTGTCGGGTCGAATCAGCCGTGGGCGAGAAGTTCTGCGCCAACTGCGGACATCAGTTCCACGCATAAGCATTGGGGGGAAAATAGCATTATGCGCAAATGTCTCGACTGCGGCCAACAAGGGACCGGCAATTTCTGCCCCAACTGCGGAAAACCGATGGCGGTTCTCTGCGCCGCTTGTCAGCAGCCAATCGAGGGGACTGACCGCTTCTGCAGCCGCTGCGGAACGCCGATTTCCAATGGGACTGAAAGCAGTGGAACAGGCCCCCAAATTTCCTTTGGGGATATCGGTGTGATGAAGGGCACTGTGGACGCCTCCACCCATACCACAATCGGCCAGCAGACGAACTATCACGGCCCGGTACATATGAACACTGGGCCAAAGGAGCCGGATGCCGACGAGTGGCTGGCGCGTGGGAAAGCCGCACTGCAAAGCAGACTTTATCCGAACGCCATCGAAGCATTCCGCCAGGTGGCTGGGCTGGCCCCGCAACAGGCCAATGCCCATTATTATCTGGCGCTCTCCACCCTTCAGGGAAACCGTCCCCGTCTGGTCAGTTTGGCAACCATTCGCAACGTTGAGTCTCATCTGAAGAATGCCACCCAGACTGACCCGGCTTGCCACCACGCCTTTCTACTCTGGGCCATTGTGAAGGAGGATTATTATGTCATGAACCGTATCCACGAAACGCCGCCCACCGTTGCCCAATTGCTGAAAAGTGCGGGAAGTATCGAGAAGTCCTACCTGTCGGAAATAGCAACGCACATCAGTGCTTCTGGCAACCGTATTTGGCAATGGGTGGCGGCACAAAAATCATAAGGAGGTGCTCGAAAGAAAGATACAAGAAGTTTTCGCTCCCGGTAAAGCATCGTGAATTTACCCCTAATATTTAGAAAGTGAAGAATTTTTTTCAATCCAATTAAATTGGGAGACAGTCGAAATGAGTAGCAGCGAACCTCGTGAAACAGCCGTCAAGAAGTATTTCACCAAAACACCTGAAACACCCGAAGATTCCAATCATGCCGTTTGGTTTATTATCGGGATTGTTGCAGTGTTGATCGGTATCGCCATGATCGATGGG
>Ga0105051_10007320_pt1 | contig 11559 bp, 6 predicted proteins | sample FRY02_FD_78383 | JGI IMG/M metagenome (GOLD analysis project Ga0105051, IMG submission 78383) | Freshwater microbial communities from Lake Fryxell liftoff mats and glacier meltwater in Antarctica - FRY-02 (megahit assembly) | ecosystem: Environmental > Aquatic > Freshwater > Ice > Glacier...
ATGCATTCGGCGCAGACAACCCAATTTCCAAAACATTAAGCGGTGTAGAAGACTACATCGGTGATTTGCTATCGGCTCAATCCAAGCAAGACTCAGAAAAAATTGGTCGGATTATGGAGGAGGCTCAAGATAAAGGTGTGGGCGAGCAGTTAATGGCCGCCCTTAAAGCCCTCTCAGTCGCCCCAGTTGATTTAGTTGCCAATGCATTAGGTACTGCCGCTCCTGCTTTGCTTGGTGGCTTGGCTGGCCTTGGTCTACGCGGTGCCGCCGTTATCAGTGGTGGTATGGGCGCAGGTGTTACTAAAAGCTCTATCTATAACGCGGTTCGTGATGAGCTGACCCCATTAGTTGGCAAAGAAGAAGCTGAAGCTAGAGCCCAATTAGCACAGCAATACAATGGCGAGAACTTAGACCAAATTTTACTGGGTACAGGTCTTGGTGCTTTATCAGGCTTTACTGGTATTGAGAAATCATTAATTCCATCAGTAGTAAAAGGCATTGGCCAACGGATAGCATCTAAAAGTGCGTTAACGCGGGCAGGTGGCGTAGCTTTAGGCGAAGCCGTACCCGAAGCTTTGCAGGGCGGCCAAGAACAAGCGGCTCAAAACATTGCCTTACAACGTGAAGGTTTTGATGTCCCCACTATGCGTGGTGTGGTTGGTGCTGGTGCTTTAGAAGGTTTGGTTGGTGGCGTATTAGGCGGTGGTATTGGTGCTATAGCACCTGAGCAAACACAACCTACTAAGCCTATTCAACCCCCTGCGCCTGACCTCACTCAAACCACTCCACCCCCTGCTGATATAGCACCCCCTGCTTTTGCACCCGCTCCTGCCCCGAATGCCGCTCAAGTCTTAGACCAACAGCGAATTCAAAAGCAACAGGCGGCGGCAAATCAGTTCTCTAATGAGGACAACAGGTTTAACGTGGGTTCCCCTACAGGCTTTGTTTCACCGCCTTTAATGGGTCCACCAAGCACAAGAGAATCTCTAGAACAGCAACGCATCCAAAAACAAGAAGCGGTACCAAACAATTTTGATTTAAAAATTCCTGTGCCAGAGCTTGCAACAATGGCCCCCGTTACGCCCGCTCAAACTCAACCTCGTCCTCCCGCCACGCCCAATACAGCACAAAAGGCATTGCGGATAGATCAGTTGACCCGTCAGTTAGATACGGCTACAACAGACTTTGATCGCAATCTGATACAGCAACAAATCACGGAAGCGGCAGGTGGCACTCGTGAACCTTCGCCTGCACAGTTTGTCGATCTAACCCCGATGAACATACAGACTGCAACAGCTCGTATTGATATGTTGCAAGGACAGATTGCTCAAGAAGGTGGTAATGCACTTGGGTTAAGTGTGGTGCCTCACCCATCAACACCTAATGCGTTTGCTATTGAGAATCGTCCAGTTGGTCTTGATTTAAACCTGCCCCGTGCAGAGGTATCTCAGCAAGAAGCTAACGCCCGTTTAGAGCAGGCCTCTGCCGAAGCCCAGCCATTGCGTGACGCAGAGCAGAATGCTCGTAGAGACATGCTATCTGGCATCATGCAGACCATTGAAGAGCGTGGCGGTGTAGCCAGCCCAATGGAGGCGCAACTCCTTGAGGACAATGGTGCGGGGCGTCCTTATGACCGCGTAGATGAGGGTTTATCGCCGCCCCAGTCAGTTGATGAAAGATTAACGGGCGCTACGGGTATCGATCTTATTCGTAGCCCAAGAGAGACTGTAGCTGACCCTGTTGTGCAAGAAGAAGGTCGCTTTCAGCAAATGCTGGCTCAGACTAACGAAGCGCCTACCGCCCCCGGTATCGGTGCAACGCTAGACGCCTTATCTACTCCGCCTGTTGCCCGATCAGCAGATCAAGTCTCAACCGCCCGCCTTGCAGGCCAACGGTTTGGCCCGTCTGACTTGGCCTTGTTGAACCAAGTAGCAAGCACAACTGGTCCGCTGGATCAAGAATCACAAGCTCGTTTAAACAATCTGATTAATTACGGTCCTCGTTTCGATCTGAGAGATGAGGTTAGCCCAGAAGCCCAAGCGGTTGCTAATGATGTGCGTAAACAGCTCGTACCTGCCTTAAAGAAGTTTGGCCTTGGTAATGTAGGCTTAAAGCTAGTCGATACACTCAATGATGGCAAAGCAAACGGTCAGTACTGGAAGAGCGTTATCACGCTTGCCTTAGACTCACAAGACCCATTAGGTGTGATGCGTCATGAAGTTATCCATGCGCTAAAAGAATTAGGAGCCTTCACTGCCGCTGAGTGGTCTGTATTGACCAAGCGAGCCCGTAGTGAATGGATTGGCAAGTATCTAGGCGATAACATGGTTGCCCAATACCGCCAACAGTATTTACAAGACAATAATAACGACATCACTGGATTCCAAGAATATATTGAGGAAGAGGCGATTGCAGAAGCATTCAAAGACTTCAAACAAACCAAGCCACCATCTGGGATGATCCAGAACTTAATGCGTCGCTTAGGTGAAATGTTTAAGGCGATCAAAGAGTTCTTTGGCGCTCGTGATTTAAACGCTGAGAACATCTTCTTAGCCGAGTCAATATTTGGTAGCGTTGAAAGCGGTCGATTAAGCCAAGGCCGTGGTGCTCAATTAGGCTCTGCTATGCCTGCTTATTCTCTGAGAAAGAATTTGCCCCCAACAGTTGCTCAGGCGGCTGAAGAGGTTGGGTTGACTGACGAAGAGCTGATGGCTACGTCCTTGCCATTGCAAACAGGTCAGCGTGGCGACGAAGGATTTAAAACACCTAAAGTCAAAGGACTTACAGGTGCTATTGAATTTTTAGAAACACGACGCCTTGAGTCTGGCTTGCCTGCTTTAAATGTGGGGGATGATGCGGATCATGACATGATTGCCAAGCTCATCACTGCTGAGGCAATGGCGGCGATTAGAACGGGTGGTAATGCTTTAGATTGGTATGACGGAGTAATTAAACAAACCCTTGGCATGGCGTCATTAAAACACCCTGAGCTTGCCACAGATAAAAATGCAGGTACAGCTTTCCGTGTAGCAATGGCTATTACCTCACAGAATTTAAACGTTGAAGATAATATTAAACTTGCCGACCGCGTTTACACGATCTACCGTAAGACTGGCAAGTTCCCAGAAATAGGATCTGGCAAATCTTTAGCGGTAATGAAGAACAGTTTTAAACGCGCCAACCAAACAATAGAAGAGGTTGGGTTCGATGCATTTAGAACATTCTTAGAAACACCTTATAGTGTGCGGGACTTGCAGGCCGTTACAGGAACCAAGTTAAGCGGCGAGCTCATGGACACTATGGTGCTGGGCTCTTCAATCTTTGGCCCAAAAATTGGCTTTGGTTTTTACTCAAACTTAAATGGCAACTTTGACCCTGTAACGATGGACATGTGGTTCATGAGAACCATAGGCCGGTTAACAGGAAAGCTTAGGGCGTTTGATGAGAAAAAATTAACCAATCAGGTTAATAGATTGGTTAACTCACTCAAGCAACGTGGTAAAAACGGTACCTATGCAACCCAGTTTGATGCAGACCTTGTTGCTAATGCCAAAACAAACCGTGAAGCGGCCTTTGAATTGGCCAAGCTAGTCAAGCGAGCCCACGCAAAAGATTACAAAAACAACGCATCGGATTATAGAGATGGATCAAAGATCAAAACAGAATTGGTTTTGGCTTCAGAGACCATTATCCAGTCGTTAAGCAAGCCTATAGACACTCCTGCGTCAGGCGGTGAGCGTCAAAAATTACGAGCAATCTTTTCCAAAGTGCGAGATAATGTTAAAGAACTATACGGTCAAGATGTGCCGTCCGCCTCTTTGCAGGCAGTTATCTGGTACCCAGAGCAAACTTTGTATCAAACATTAGGCGTTAAGCTTCGCGTTACAAATCAAAATTACGCAGGCGCAATGCGTAAAATCTTATTAGGAGAGGGGTATGAATCAGACAGAATTAGCACAGCCGCCGAACGTGGATCAAGAGGAATTCAACCAGCAGGTGGAGAGCCAGTCACCGCAGGAGTTCAACGCAGGGACAAAGCGGTTAGTGCAGTTGATCAAAAGCAGGCAAAGCGGGGAGATAAAAGATTTTCCCTTAGACCTGACGAATCTGCCGTTCGACCCAGCGGTATCGGCGATGGAACAGCCGATGGAAGAGGAGGAGACGGAAGAGGACGGGATCAGAGCCGAAGCAATACGCCGCTTGAAGGTGCACCGAATGTTCAAGGGGCGTCAGGACCAGACCAAAACTTAGTACGGGTTGCTGAACAGTATGCCCGCGATAATGGCATACCGTTTGGCCGCCAAGCAGAATACGTAGCAATCAAGCCGTCTTTTGCAAAAATGGTGTATCAAGCTTATGAAGACATGCAGGATGCGCCTCAAGACCCCGCTGTAAAAGAAGCCTATGCCGATATGACCCGACAGGTCTTAGACCAGTACGATGCCTTAGTCAAAGACGGGTACAACTTTACGTTCTTTGATTTCAACACAGATCCTTATAATGGCAATCCATTTAATGCGATGCGTGACTTGCGCAATAACAAACGCATGGCAGTTTATGGAACCTATGCTGGCTACGGCGACGCAGGTATTACGGCACAAGATTTACAGAAGAACCCAATGCTTGAAGACACTGGCATGCGCTGGCCTGACCAGCGTGGCGACTTACAGGTCGTTACTGCCAATGATGTGTTTAGAGCAGTGCATGACGCCTTTGGGCATGGCCTTGAGGGGGCTGGGTTTAGAGCTCGTGGTGAAGAGAATGCGTTCCAAGCTCATGCCAAGCTATTTACAGGACCCGGTTTAGGGGCTTTAGCCAGTGAAACCCGTGGGCAGAATAGTTGGTTAAATTACGGCCCGTATGGTGAACAAAATCAAAATGCTAAGGTTGAAGACACAAACTTCGCTCCACAAAAGATTGGCTTAATGCCAAGTTGGACATGGACTGAAAACGTTGTGGGTTTTGAATCAGACAAGCCTAGATTCTCCCTTAGGCCCGATCAGGTAGCATTTAGGCCATCGGACAATGGCAGGGCAGGAGTCTCTTTCCAAACCATCCGGCCAGATGCTAAAAGCTATGTAGGCTCGCATTATGGCAAGACTCGTGTAAACACTCTAGCTGGGAACAAATATGGCTCTGGCATCAAAGGTGCTGAAGCACGTCGCCTAGCCGAGTCTACAGATCCTCGCACCCGTAATCGGGTTTATTTTTACATCCCTCGCTTTAATGACACCATGCCACCTAAAGAGGCGGGTGTAGGCAACTTTGTATTCTCACAGAAGCTTAATAACATTCTGGCCCCCGGTCTCACTATGGGACGTTTATACAGCGAAGCTAACGGTGATGCGAATGCGTTTGAAAGCGCAATCATCGACGCAGGGTACGACGGCTATGTGTCTCTTAATTACGGGATGATGGTTGTATTAAACCAAGATGTACCAGTTGACTATGCAGGCACTGCGGCCGAGGTGTCTGACACAAAGCCTAAGTTCAGCCTCAAGCCAGAACAGAAGCGCGTTACATCAACACCACCGTTTAAACAGTGGTTTGGCAACTCAAAGGTTGTCAATGAAGATGGCTCGCCCAAGGTTATGTACCATGGTACAGCTAGAGACATAACTGAGTTTGCTCCTAAGCAAGCTAACGCTATTTTTGTCACGGCCAGCCCTCGTTTTGCTGAGTCATTTGGCAACACTAGTGAAGACTACATGGTCAAAGAGCTTTTTAAGAAAATGACCAAGTTAAAGAAGCGCGACTTCATAATAAAAGCGGCTGAAATTGCACAAAATAAAATTGATACAAAAAAAAATTTAGTAACAAAGTTAAAGAAAACAGAGTTCTTTGTTCCAAGTAACCTTAGTGATGTAGGCATATCGCTTAGTATTGACTTTAGAAACGATTCAGATCCGTTTTTTAAAAACAACGCTGAATCACTGGCCGCAGTGATAGAGAATGAAACAAGAGATTTGCTGTTAGAAAAATTACCAAGCCGTGAAAACATCTTGCCTCTTTATGTCAGAGCAGAAGCTCCTTTTGACTTTGAGAATCCAGAGCATATCCTAGCGATTGAACCACTTGCCAAATACGAAAAAGAGTATGACAAGCAAAATGACCTTTTTTATGTTAAACAAGGCTCTTGGAATTTTATTGAAGGCGAGATCATACAAGCCGCCATTAAAGAAGCGGGTTTTGATTCTTTCTATGTTCTAGAGGGTGGCACTAAGAACCTAGCTGTTTACAATCCTAACCAGCTTAAATCTGCTACAGGTAATATTGGTACATTTAGTGAATCTAATGATATCCGTTACAACCTAGTCGCTACCGCTCCTAATCAGCCGCCCAAGGTTTTAACCAAGACCACGCCTACTAGTAGGTCAGGCAAAGTGATTGTTGATGAGACCCTCAATACTTTGAAAGATATTACAAGCAACGAAAGCATGACCAACGCCCGCATTCAATGGGTGGACAGGTTTTCTGGGCTAACACAACAGTTAAAAGACTTGCCTTTGTATGATGCAGATGGCACTCTACGCGCTGATATGGTTAAGCATAGCCAAGCACAAACAATTAACTTGGTTAAAACAGGTATCGTTTCAGGCACTCCATTTATAAATAAAGATGGCACGATCAGCATCCAAAGATCTGAAAACAATCTTGCTCGCGCAGAGTATCTTGCAGACGCATTAAGCACCAATAAAAACGTGGTTGAGTCTGGCATGACTGGCAAGAACTATGTGGCTGAAATCGCCCGAGCCTTGGTCGGTGAAGATATCCTTAATGAAGATAAGCGTTTAAACGCTCTAGGTGTTCAGCAACTGGAGCAAGCTAAGGATCTGTACAAGCAAGCTAAGGCGCTTGGCAAAGAGGGCAATCTCAAGGCAAGCCGTCAGGTTCTTCGTCAAATTGCAAAGTTACGCAGAGAAGGTTACAAGAACAAAAACTTGAAGCGTGAGCGTCAGGTTGACCAAGCGCAAATTGATTGGGCTAAAAAGCAATTACAACTCGTGCCAGAAGCTCAGGCAATCTTTGATATCTGGCGTAATGTGAGCGACTCTTTGGTTATGCTATATAGAGACTCTGGATTGCTCAGCGAGGAAAATGCTCAGGTATACCTTGATCGTAGCTTTTACGTTCCTTTGTTTAAAGCCCGTGAGGACTTAACCGATGAGAAGTTTTATGGCTTAGCTGGTGTTGGGGCTAAGAGCTCTACCAAGATGAAGCAACTCAAAGGGTCGGACGCCATTCGTAATATTTGGGAAAACTTTGATAAACAGTATGCGTCTATGGTTGCCAATGCTTATGAAAATCAAAGTCGTAGTATTGCGGTCAAACAGTTAGTTGGTTTAGGCGGAGCTACTATCACCAATCCAACAGACCCAAGAGTTAACTTGCGCTACAAAGAGAATGGCGAGTTAGTCCATGTAGCTGTTGATGAGCCCACAACCCTTGCGGCGTTTCAGACCTTTAATTATCAGCTCGGGCCAATCATGAAGTTTATGGGAGCGCTCACTAACGTACTTAGAGCGGGCGCCCTGATTAACCCTATGTTCTGGATTCGTGAACTTGTTAGAAACCCAATACACGCGACCTTAACAGCGGGTACAGGGGTTGTGACTCCACTTCATTCTGCAACAAACTTTATTAAAATCATTGCAAACGCATCTCCAGAAGCTCGGATACTGGCAGAGCGTGGCGTGATTGGTCAAATAGATAACACAGTGAGTTTGCAAGACTTCTTAAAAGACGTTGGCCGAGATAAATTAAAAAATCCTAACTTTGTACAAAAGGCTTTACATAAATTATTGCGAGTGCATGAAGCATCTGATGCGGCAACCCGTGTCGCAGTGTTCAAAAAAGCTAAGGCGCTGGGTTTAAAGCGCGGCTTGTCTGAAGAGAGCGCAGTGGACTTTGCTGTTCATAAAGCTCGCGAATCGCTTAACTTTAGCGTTTCAGGCATGAACCCCGTTTTAAATAACTTACGCCAAATGATTGCGTTTTTAAATTCAACGGTTGTAGGATTAGATTCGTTGTATAAAGCCGCTACAGGTTACGGGTTAAACCCAGTAGAAAAGGCTGAAGCAAAGCGTCAATTTAAAATTAAAGCGGGCGTTATGTTTACGATGTCAGTGGCGTATGCGCTCGCCTACCAAAATGATGATGACTACAAAAAGCTTCCAGATTATGTTAAAGACAATAACTTTTTGTTTCCTCTTGGAACTGGTGAGGACAAAATCTTTGTTAAGCTATCCACGCCTTACGAAGTGGGTTTCTTGTTAAAAGCTTTACCTGAAATTGCCATCCGTTATTTAGCAGGCAATTCAACTGGTAAAGAAATGATCTCTTCTTATATCGGTGGCGTTTTACACAACCTTCCAGCGGGCGGGATTCTTATTCCTCAAGGTATTCGACCTATATTAGAGGTGGTAACGAACTATTCATTCTTTACCAAGAGGCCTATTGAGGGTATGAGTGATGCAGGCTTGCCAACAGCGTTCAAGGGCGATAAAGCAAGCGCCTTTGCTAAAACGTTAAGCAGTGCAGGTCTGGACAAATTAAGCTTGTCCCCAACTCAAATAGATTATTTGTTCCAAGGGTACTTTGCAGAACTGGGCATCCTAACTACCGAAGCGGCTAGTTACGCAATTAATACCGTTAATGGCAAAACTCCACCCGCTCGCAATTTAGCTGAGACGCCTTTCTTCAAGGCATTTATGGCCAACCCAAATACTGACAAGGCTGTCGCTGATTTCTATGAAGTAAGCCAGACAGCAATTGAAACAGTGAATGCGTTCAACCAGATGGCTAAGCGAGGGCTGGGGGCTGAGGCACAGGAATACATTGCAGACCCAGAAAAACGCATGCTAATAGGGGCTTCATCTGCGATGCGTCAAATCCGTGACTCGATGGCAGACATTAGAAAGCAAATGGTATTGATGCGTGAGTCTCAGAACTTAGATCCTGAGAAGAAGCGTGAAACATTAAACAAATTGCAGTCTGTGTTTAACCGCTTAGCTCAGCAGGGTGTGTCTATTGCTGATCGGTTGAATCTTCGATAAGGTCTTGAACCTGTTTAAACAGATCCCATTCTGAGCCGTATCGTTTTTCAAACTCTTTCTTCCATGGATGGCGGGACACATACTCAGGTGTGTTGTTCCCGTCTCTGTGGTGCAAAGGGCAGAGCGGGATGGTATGTAAGTCATCCACGCGCCTGTTGCCATTCCTATGAAGATGATGGATATCTGGCGGAGAATATCCTTTGTGCTCGTTTAAACACACTATGCAACCTAAGTCTTGCAAGGCCAAAAACCAGCGCTTCTTATTCATATTTACGCCCATCTAAATAATCAAGCAACTCATAAAAATCAGTCCGGAGATTCTTGGGGCGGATAAAAATATTAGTGGCCTGCATAGTAAAGTTCTTAGTCGGCAGTTTCTCCCCCGCTAGGACAAGCTCAGCCCGAGATCCTACCAAGTCTTTTGTGTCTACCGATTGATTAATCCAATCGGAATACAGATCTTCATTGATTAAATCTTTCTTGTAGGCATAGCCCATCATCTTAATGTGACCCGCTCCAGACTGGCACACGATATAAATGTCTGCTAATTCCCATTTAAGCTGAGCTGTATGTACCAATAGGAACCCGCCACGCTCGGTGGTCTTAATGCTAATCTCAGCACCTTCGCATTTAACATCTCCATCATCCCGTTTGTTTACCCCAAGGATTACCAGATCTAAATTACTGACAGCCAAGCCGTTAGTCTTGAGCCATAGTATGACCCCTGCCTCACCTAGTTTGCCCATTAAGGTGTCTTTAGAAACCTTAGAAGCTGATCTTTTGTCTGCCAGTGGGTTGTTAAAGTTATGCGCTTGGTTCATGTCACCCATGATGCGAGCGAATTCCTCGCAAGCACGGGTAACTCTCACGCCCAGATTAATCCTGAGCATTAGATTTAAACACTGTGTTGATTTCAATCAACTTCTCAATGTAATGCGTGGCCTTACGCAGATCCTCGATTCCCCCTTTGTCTTTCCATCTGGATAAGTACTTAATTGCACAACCTTGCAAATAACCTTCAAAAGCTTCGTGTGTCATCCATGCTTGCATTGCATCCCAAGGTTGAATGGATTTGTTTGCGTAATGGTTGCCACCTACCTGACGGTGATCGGCAACACCCTTAATGAGGTCATTGATCGTTTGCATCTTCTTCCTTCACAAAAATTCCGTTAGATAATCATCGGCCTTGACGGTCTTTGATTTGGTTGTATGCCAACTCAAGGCAGTCTACAAGGCGATAATTTGCGCAGGCACAACCTACTATTAGTGTCACCAAGATATCGCCGTAGGCGTCCTTTGTAGCGGCCTCATCGCCACTTGTAAGGGCGCCCACTAACTCATCTAGTTCTTCTTGAGTCTTGTGTGTCTGGGCAAGGGAGGTGCTATATTTAATGATGCCTCGATCCCCTGCCCATCGAATAACTTTCATTTCTAGGTTGCTAAAACTCATATGTAAAAATCTCCGTTGGTTAAGTGGTCACTTCTTTTCTTTAATGTAATAGTTTTGCGCTGTCATTTCTTTTCCTTTTTTTGGAGGGTCTGCTTGGGCTCATCTCTAACACTTAGCATCGCATCTGCAAGGTCATAAGCCCACCATGCCACCCGCTTAGGGTCAGTTTTGTATTTATCAAAGTCAAAAACCTTCTCACTTAGTAAAAATTTCATAGCTTTAAATGCTATTTTATCTCTCGTTTTTTCCATAGATTTCATACTCCCTCCTAGTTAATAATTGCAACAAGTGTCACGACCCACGCGAAGACGTTAATAAAAACTACGATGCCGTAAAAGTATAGAGGGGTCATTTATTTTTTTCCTCCTTAAACTCCTGCATAACTCGTTGAATACAAGGGGACAAAAGCCTCACTATATTCTGCGTAATGTATATACGTTGGCCATTTTGAGTAAGCGAAAAAACTTTTGGTCCACTCAACTTATCCCGCACTATATCTACCTCCACTATTATGGGGGGCCCGTAGTCTAATCGTGGATCAATTAAAACGTGCTTTGTCCGTTTTTTTGTTTTCTTCATTTGTTTTTCTCCTCTAGTCGGCGCATTGTTTCTTCAATGCTTTCGTAAACGCCTAAGTCCATGTCAAAGATTGCTTGGACTTCTTTTTCACTGAGACTTACCCAAGCGTGCTTCTGTGGTGCTGTATATAGATCAACGCCACCTTCAGGATAAGACCCTTTTGGGTAAACTAAAATGTGACTGTAATCATCTGAAATAAATCCTTGCACATCGGTGTCCGCAACAGACCCAATAGGTTCTTGGCGTTCTGCTTGCCGAATTGCTTGACGTAGTGCTGGTATAACTTCGTCGGCGTAACACATATCAAATATTTGGGTGTCACCCGTGCGATGGATATGATCCAAAGCCTCCAACGCTTGCTTCATTGCTTCAACGGACATTATTTTTCTCCCTAACTGCTTCAATCGCATCTTGCAAATCAGCTAGAGCGTGAAGCCGAACCTTAACCATTCTTCCTGTTTCAAAGGCATCACA
>Ga0105051_10007323_pt1 | contig 11555 bp, 9 predicted proteins | sample FRY02_FD_78383 | JGI IMG/M metagenome (GOLD analysis project Ga0105051, IMG submission 78383) | Freshwater microbial communities from Lake Fryxell liftoff mats and glacier meltwater in Antarctica - FRY-02 (megahit assembly) | ecosystem: Environmental > Aquatic > Freshwater > Ice > Glacier...
CCAACTGTATTTCGCCTGTTGCTGCGACCCGCATGACCGAAGACATCATGCCTGAAGCAGCGTTGGCGGCTCTGGTGCCCGAAGCGGTCACCCCCGCGGTGGTCTATCTGTGCAGCGATGGCGCGCCATCGAAAACGATTTTGACCGCCGGTGCTGGCGGCTATGCAGCGGCGAAAATCTTCGAAACCGAAGGCATCTGGCTGCCGGTTGAAGAACGCAGCGCCGAAGCGATTGCCGACAATATCGACCAGATTCTCGACGAAACCGGCATGCAGGAATATGCCAATGGCGGCGGTCAGGGCGGTAAATTCTTCCGCCGGATGCAGGAAGTCATGAAGGGCTAGTCAAAAGCGAAGCTTTCGAATTTCCGTTAGTGGTGAGCTTGTCGAAACACGCCTCTCGACGAGAAGCGCCCTTCGACAGGCTCAGGGCTAACGATATGCAAAACGCTATTTAGGAGAAAAAACATGCCAGTAATCAAACCAAGCGAGCTCGAGTCCTGGAAGGGCAAGGAGGTCGGTGTTTCCGACTGGGTTGAAGTCGGTCAGGACCGGATCAACAAATTTGCCGATTGCACCGAAGATCATCAGTTCATCCATATTGACGAAGAAAAAGCCAAGGCCACACCCTTTGGCGGCACCATCGCCCATGGCCTGCTGACCCTCTCTCTTCTTCCCAAATTGTCGGCTGGCACGACCCTGGGCCTCGAAGGCACGGTGATGGGGATCAACTATGGCTTTGACAAGGTTCGCTTCCTCAACCCGGTGCGCGCCGGATCCAAGGTGCGCGGACGCCACACATTGGTTGATGCGGTCGAGAAACAGCCGGGCCGCTGGTTGCTGACCTATAATGTCGTGGTCGAGATTGACGGCATCGAGACGCCAGCGCTGATCGCCACATCACTGGTGATGATCGTGGTTGGCTAAGCCGATAATATCATATTTCGAATGAGGGGCTCCGGACTGGTTTCGGGGCCCTTTTTCGTGATTGGTCCGCTCCGCCGGTCTCAGGCGGGGATCAGCACGTTGTGAAGCAGCGGATCTTCCATCGCCCGGCCTGCGCCATTGGCAACACAGGTCAGTGGATCATCGGCAATGGTGACCGCCAGTCCGGTCTTCTCGGCAATAAATTCGTCAATCCGCCCCAATAAGGCACCGCCGCCGGTCAGGATAATACCCTGATCCATGATGTCCGCCGCCAGTTCCGGCTTGCTATGCTCGAGTGCATTGAGCACGGCCTGGGCGATCTGGCCGACCGGTTCGGCGATGGCATGGGCAATTTCCGCTTCGGTGATGGCAATTTTCTTCGGCATGCCGCTGACCAGGTCGCGTCCCTTGATATGCATGGTCCGTCCGCCGTCGACCGGGCTCATCGCGCTGGCAATTTCATGTTTGACCAATTCCGTGGTGGTTTCACCGATCGCCAGATTATGCTTGCGGCGGATATGCGAGGCAATGGCATCATCAATCTTGTCACCGCCCATGCGGATAGATGTGCTGTAAGCCAGTCCCTGCAAGGACAATATCGCGACTTCCGTTGTTCCCCCGCCAATATCGACCACCATCGCACCAGTTGGTTCGGTAACCGCTATTCCTGCGCCGATCGCCGCCGCCATTGGTTCTTCGATGAAAAATATGCCGGATCCGCCGGCATTGGAGGCCGCAACGCGAAGGGCGCGAAGCTGCACATTGGTAGAGCCGGAGGGGATGCAAACCACAATATCGAACCGTCGCAATATTCCGGTCTTTTTCTTGTGCACTTTGTGGATGAAGTGTTTGATCATCTGCTCCGCGACATCAAGATCAGCGATGACCCCGTCTTTGAGCGGGCGAATGACCTCAATATTGTTCGGCGTTTTGCCCATCATCAGCTTGGCATCGCTGCCAACGGCGCGCACCTTTGTCACCCCGTCAATGGTCTCGAGCGCAACGACGGAAGGTTCGTTGAGCATGATACCGCGATCGCGCACATAGATAAGTGTGTTGGCCGTACCGAGATCGATCGCCAGGTCATGGGACCGGAGCTTGAAAAAACTGTGCATAAAATTGGGGGTACTTCAACTAGAGCGGCCAAAATGCCACTGGCACATGATGGGAAATAATCGGTGACAGTGCGCCAGTGAACCTGCGCTGTATAGTCATTCCACGCCAGCGGTCTGCCCATTCGTCATATAGGTGCAAAATTCGGTTGAAGCGTTCTGCAGCGAGCCGTTCGGGCATCTGCATATTGCGGCAAACTGCTCTTCATGGACGGGCGAAGACGTTTCATCCGGCGGTGCGTGATGGTGCGATAGCCAGTAGGGCAGGCAATATGATATGGACCAGGATCGCCTTTCGGCCCGGCCCATCCGGAATGCCATGTCAGGCGGTGAACAACAAAGCCGGATTAAAGATTTGGCATCTATCCCCAATCATGTATTATTGTATGTAGAACTTACAGATAATAGCCAGCCGCTATATAATTTTAGACAGGAATGATCATGTCCAGCTCCGCTCAAAAGACACAAGATATATCGAAGGAAATCGCCCGGGTATTCGCTTTGCAGAGCGGGCATCAATGGGATGTGAAGGCAACAACGGCTGAGCAGCGCAAGGCCAAGCTGCAGAAGCTGAAATCCGCAGTAGAGGCGCATGCCGACGATATTGTCGCAGCGGTGCTGCAGGATACCCGCAAGCCCGAGCAGGAAATTCGGGTGACTGAAGTGTTGAACGTGACCGCCAATATCCAGCGCAATATCGACAATCTCGATCAATGGATGACGCCGACCGATGTCATTCCTTCGATGAACCCCGAGGACAAGGCAAAAATCGTCTATGAGGCGCGCGGCGTGTGTCTGATCCTCGGCCCGTGGAATTTCCCGCTCGGCCTGACCTTTGGTCCGCTGGCGGCGGCCATTGCCGCGGGCAATTGCTGCATGGTCAAGCTGACCGATCTATGCCCGGCGACCGCCGAGATTGCCGGCCGCATCATCCGGGAAGTGTTCGACGACAATGAAGTGGCCCTGTTCGAGGGTGATGTCAGCATTGCCACAACTCTTCTGGACCTGCCGTTCAGTCATATCTTCTTCACCGGCAGTACCCGTGTCGGCAAGCTGGTGATGGCGGCTGCGGCCAAGCATCTGTCCTCCGTCACACTGGAATTGGGCGGCAAGTCGCCGGTCATTATCGATGAGGGCGCAGATATTGCCAAGATCGGCGCGGCGCTAGCCGGAGCCAAGCAGTTCAACGGCGGCCAGGCCTGCATATGCCCGGATTATGTGTTCGTGAAGGAAGAGCAGAAGGAGCAGCTGGTCGAAGCCTTCCGCACCAACGTCGCGCAGAATCTCTATGGCGAGGACGGCACGATCAACAAGGAAGCCATCGCGCAGATCGTGAATGAGGGCAATTTCAACCGCGTGAAGGGCCTGTTTGACGATGCTGTGGCAAAGGGCGCGACCGTTGCCGTCGGCGGCACGTTTGATGACGCCGGTCTTACGGTCCACCCCACCATGCTGACCGACGTCACACCGCAAATGACGATATTGCAGGAAGAGATCTTCGCGCCGCTGCTGCCGGTGATGACCTATGAAACGCTCGACCAGGCGATCGGCTATATCGAGGCGCACGACAAGCCGCTGGCGCTCTATTTGTTCAGCGACAATGAAGCCAATGTCGAAAAGGTACTCAACAGAACATCATCCGGCGGCGTGACCGTGAACGGCGTATTCTCGCATTATCTGGAAAATAATCTGCCATTTGGCGGCGTCAACCAGAGCGGCATGGGCAGCTATCACGGCTATTTCGGCTTCAAGGCTTTTTCCCACGAACGCGCCGTATATATGCATCAGGGCTGATAGCGATGTCATAACCACCGGCGAGTGCGATCGGGCGGGCGTGAAGGCCATGTCAGCGACGAAGTTCCAAAAACAGCAGTATTTTCTATCGGAAATGCTGCTGTTTTTTTGATTGTCGGCTGTTAGGTTCCGTCACGATACCGATCATCTCCGTACAGATACTGATTTCGGTCATCTGCAAAGCGGTTATTGTTGAAGATCAAAAACGACCCTCCTTCCGCTATGGCCGGATTGATGCTCAGTCGTTTGAACTTACAGGAGCTACATTTCATGCCCGCACCGACGAAAATCTTGCTCGCCACCGATCTGACAGCCAGAGGGGACCGGCCGTTCGCGCGGGCCAAAATGCTCGCTGACATCTGGAATGCGGATCGGACCTTGCTGTTTGTAAACAGTCCCAAGACCGAGGTGGATATCGCGAAAGTCGAGGCGCTTTTGCTGCGCAACTACGGGGCGGATGCCGAGGGCTGCAATCTGGCGATCAATTATGGCAAACCCGCTAACATCATCGCTGATACGGCGGTGCAGCTGGACAGCGATCTGATCATTGTCGGCGCTGCCCGCCACAATGATATTTCCGATTTTTTCCTCGGAACGGCGGTCGATCATCTGCTCCACCACGCGGCTGCCCCGGTGTTGATCGTCAAAGAACGACCGCGGGCCAATTATGGCCGTATCCTGGTGGCGACCGATTTTTCCGATTTTTCCGCTCATGCGCTTCGCACGGCGCTGGAGTTTTTCCCTAGCGCAAAAATCGAGCTCGTCCATGCTTATCATGTCGCTTATGAAGCCTGGCTGAAATCCGACGGCGTCGCGGATGAAATGCTGTCCGATGCGGAAAAGGAATTGCAGGATTTCATGGCCGGCATGAACCTGTCGGAGAGCGATGCGTCGCGGGTCACCCCCCATCTCGTCGAAGGCAATCTGCACCAGTCGGTCCACAATATGCTCGATACTGGCGATTTTGATCTGCTGGTCCTCGGAACGCACGGGCGGGGCGGTTTTGTCATGGCAACCATCGGCAGCCGCGCCAGCGAAATGATGGGCTGGTCGCCGGTCGATGTGTTGATGGTCAGAAAACTTGCCTAGGTTCCGATCCTAGGCCAGTTCTGGCGCAAGCGCTTCCTGATGTTCTGTAATGGCCTCGCCGGTCAGGCGGCGATATAAATGCCATGTGGCATGGCCGAGTACCGGCAGCACGACGAGCAGCCCCAGGAACAGCGGCAGCATCGCGACAAACAGGGCAACCGCAATGACTATGGCCCAGATCAGCAGAACAAATTTGTTCGAGCGCACGGACGCCAGGCTGACGACGGTGATCGCATAAAAGGCCAGTGCCATCAGCGCGCCGACGATACCGCCAACCAGCAACATCATCAGGCCCGCGCCGGTGGCCAGCAGCGCAATTGATTCTGATACGATGCCGGATTCCGCCAGAAATATGGCAAAAATGCCATGTGCGACCATGATCCAGAATCCGAATGAGACGAACAGGATCACGCCCATGCTCAATATTTGCTCGTCGCCGCGCCCCCGCAATGCCCCGAGGACCGCGCGCCAGCTCATCGGCAGGCCGGCTTCCCGGCGGCGGCTCACTTCATAAAGTCCGACGGCGACAAAGGGCGCGAGCAGCGGAAATCCCGCTGCGGCCGGGACCAGCCAGGCAACCTCGCCGCGGACAAAAAGGGCAAAATAGATGAACATGCCCGCAATCACATAAATGGCTGCGAAGAACAGCCCAAATGCCGGATAGGCCCTGAAATCACCCCAACCCGCTGCCAGTGCGGCGCGAAGGTCGCCGAGCTTGAGATCGCTGGCGACCGCTGATGGCGCGATCTGAGCCTGTTTGCTTGTGCTCATGACATCTCCTCCCCATGGAAATATCAGAGGAGAATGCATCAAATTCTCCGTTATATCAAGTTCCGCTGGGGCACGGCTCGTTTGGCGCGCTCTGCCGCTTGCCGGATTATCGAGGTTCATCTCTTCAATCATTCATAGCAACAGCCACTCAAACCGTACCAGCGATCCTGATGCACTGGCCCGTCACCCATTCCGAAGCCGGGGCACAAAGATATAGCGTCAGCGCGCCGATATCCTGCGGCGTGCCCAGCCGTCCCGCGGGCAGGCCGAGCTTATCGGCAAAGCCGACGAAATCCTCATCCGTCATGTTCAGCGCGCCCTTGACCGTCTCGGTCGGCACAAAGCCCGGCAGGATCGCGTTGACCCGGGTCTTCGGGCCGAGTTCGTGCGCGAGCGTTTTGGTGAGCATCAGTACGCCCGCCTTGGCGGCGCTATAATGACCGCTGCCGGGGAACGGGTCTTGTGCGGCCAGCGAGCTGGTGTTGACGATCCGGCTGCCCTCGCCAAAATGCTTGCAGGCGGCGCGGACGCCATGGAAGACCGAAGTCAGATTGGTCGCCAGGGTATTGTCCCACTCGGCTTCGTCCAGTTCGGTCAGCGGCGCGGAAACCAGCGAGCCACCAGCATTGTTGACCCAGATGTCGAGCTTGCCAAATTCGTCCACCGCGCGCTGGGCGAGCGCGTCCATATCCTTGGCGCTGGTGACATCGGTGGCATGGGCAATCGCCCGGCCGCGACTGTTGCTGGCGTTGATTTCGTCCGCCACACGGCTGATCTGGTCGATGCTGCGCGAGGCACAGACGACATTGCAGCCGGCATCGGCCAGTGTCCTGGCCATGCCTTCGCCAATCCCCCGACCGGCGCCGGTGATGACGGCAACTTCGCCGGTGAGGTCGAACAGGGGATTGGTCATGGTTTTTCTCCAAGTTTTTCCTCTCCCATGGGGAGAGGCAAGTGAAACTTGCCAGCTTGTCTGGCTAGTGGAACTCGGTGAGGGGATTGCACCTTTGAGGGGGTAGCCCCTTACCGACTGCGACTAAGCCTATCGGCCAAGTCTTCGTTGCCTCTCCCTATTGGAGAGGATGAAAATTATTCCGCCGCTTCCAGCACTTCCGCCTGTTTCGCTCTTACCCGAATGGGAATTGCGCTCATCAACGGAATGCCGGTGCGCTTGTCAAAGTCGCGGTCGTTATACGACAGCCGCCCGGTATTGCCGCCCGCGCCCAGCGGATCTTCTTTCTCATCGGGATTGGTGCCCCAGCTGTGCGGCAGCGAAACGCAGCCGGGCCGGACAGTCTTGTCGGCCTTGGCGACGCAGCTGATGAAGGCGCGCGCCGATTCCACTTCGACCGGTTGGTCCTCGGACAGGCCGAGCGCTGCCATATCGGTCGGGTGCATGAAGGCCGGGTGATGCGGCACGCGTTTGCGCTGGACCGGATCTTCGTGCCAGTTGCTGTTGTGGATTTCGGTCATCCGCCGTCCGATCATCCGGAACGGGAAGTCGCCATCCTCGACCGGCTCACCCAGCTTCGCGGCATATGCTTCCAATTCTTCCATCATCGCGCCATTGCCGACCGACAATTTGCCTTCCCAGCCAGCCGGCTTGGGCTGCACCAGCAGCGCCTGCGCTTCGACGATCTTGCCCTTTTGCACCGCTTCATCTTCGTACAGTGCGGCGATATCCGCCGGACAGCCATTGAGTGAGGCTTTCCACGCGCTGATCGGATCGGGGGTTTCGCCCGGTGCGAAAGCCGTCGCCTTTTCCTCGCGCTCGTCGGGATGGGCGAGCAGCGCCCAGGACTTGACCTTGATCGTCTTGCCGAGTTCGGAGGCGAGCGTGTGGATGAACTGATATTCCTCGCACAGATCCGCGCCTTCCGGCACTTCCATGATCGGCAGGCTGGCCTGGGCATAATTATTTTCAAAGCCCCAGCCGGCGCCAAAGCCGCCATAGATTTCCGGTGCCGCCGTATTGCCGTGCACTTCATAATGCAGCTTCGGCGCAATGACATAATCGGCCAGTTCGGCGGTTTTCGACATGCGCGGATCGATGCAGACGAGCAGATCAAGCGCCTTCATCGCCTCGAATGTTTTCAGCTGATCGGGCCAGGCCAGCATCGGATTGCCGCCTAACACGATCAGCGCCTTCACCTGCTTGTCACCGGGCGTCAGAATTTCATCCGGCAGTGCCGAGGTCGGCATGCCCGAGATGCTTTGCTCAAGATCGCGGCTGTGCAATTTGCGGCCAAAACCCCAGGCCTGCATCGGGCCGGGCGTGGCGGCGATCGGCGGGGCGGGCTTGGTGAACACGCCGGTGCGCCGGTTGAGATCGCCTTCGCGCAGCCAGTGGCCCATGATCGAGGTCAAGGCGAGGTTGAGATATTCGGTGATATTGCCGCCGCCCGACATATTGGTGCCGGTACCGCCGCTGATGCTGGCCTTTTTCCAGCTGCCATACATGCGCGCCGCACGCACGATATCCTCTGCCGCGACGCCGGCACGATCGGCGGCCGGTCCCGCATCAAAGGGTTGCACGGCTTTTTTCAAGGCTTCGAAACCCTCGACATCGCCGGCGACGAAATCCTTGTCGTACAGCTCTTCGTTGATCACGACCTTGGCAATGGCGCCGAGCAATATCGGATCCTGGCCGGGGCGGCACTGCAGGTGGATATCCGCCTGCTTGGCGCTGTCGGTCACGCGCGGGTCGATCACGATCAGCTGCATTCCGCGCTTCTTCGCATCATGCAGTTTCTTGGCCGGGTTCATGCCGAGACCGCCGTTCATCGACACCACCGGATTGGTGCCGACCAGCATCAGCCCGTCCCAGTCGCCGACCCGCGGCGCACCGGCGAGCCATGGCCCGATCAGGGCGCGGGCAATGCCCTTGCCCGGCTGGTCGATGGTGACGCTGTCATAGACCGAGGTCGAGCCGATCGATTCCATCAGCGCCAGCATGAAGGCATGGGCGTTGACATTATTATAGCCGAAGGTGCCGACATAGGAGGCGACCGCATCGGGGCCATGTTCCTCGACGATCCGTTCCAGCCGTCGTGCAATATCGTGCGCCGCATCTCGCCAGCGCACCGCTTGCTTCTCGCCCTGTTTCATGCCCGCGTAGCTGGTCAGCAGCCTTGTATCGAAACTGTGATAATTGGCCAGCTGCCGCCCCTTGATGCAGCTATAGCCTTCAAATTCGGGATTATCCTTGTCGCCATGGGTCTTGACCGGAACGCCGTCCTCGAAATCTACGATCAAGCCGCAATGGGCGTGACAGGCCCGGCACATGACATGTTTTTGTCCACTAAAAGTTTCGCTGATCATATTTCTCTCCACAGGCATAATTTAGCAGGGTCCGGCCATTGCTTTTTGCAATTTAATCGTTCAATTAACCCACTAGTGATTCAAGCAATATCGCAGGCAATGGGGCCGAGCCACTGGCCCTATTGACAGGAAATCTGGAGCAAGACCTATGGCCGACAAACCGAGTGCAGCTGAACTGAAGGATTATGCGGAAGCAGCCGACGCATGGTTCAAGGAAAATACCGTGCGCGATCCCGGCTTCATGCTGCCACTGACCTTCATGGAAGTGTCGACTGACCAGCAGTTTGATTTCCTCCGCGACTGGCAGCGCAAGGTCTATGAAGCCGGCTATCTTGGTGCCAGCTGGCCCAAGGAATATGGCGGCAGCGGTCTGCACAGCGAATATCAGCGCGTCGCTACCCGGGCGATGAAGAAATATGACGCGCCAATCATGATCAATGCGATTGGCAATGGCTGGGCCGGACCGCTGATTCTCGATCTTGGCACCGAAGAGCAGAAGCAGAAATACATCAAACCGATGTTGAGCGCCGAAGATATCTGGTGTCAGGGCTTTTCCGAACCGGAAAATGGTTCCGATCTGGGCAATGCGCAATTGAAAGCGGTCAAGGATGGCGACGACTATGTTCTCAACGGTTCCAAGATCTGGACCTCGCTGGGTGACCGCGCAAAATATATGATCCTGCTCGCCCGCACCGATTTTGACGCACCGAATAAATATGCGGGCCTCAGCTTCTTCCTCAATCCGATGAAGATCGACGGTATCACCACCAGCCGGATCAAGAAGCTGACCGGCGAATATGGTTTCGTCCAGACCTTCTTCACCGACGCGCGCATTTCCGGCGACTGCCTGTTCGGCGGCGAAGGCAATGGCTGGTCGATGGCGATGAAGACGCTGGAATATGAACGCGGCGCCAAGGTCAAGCCGGTCGGCGGCTATTTCGTCAAGGAACTCGACGTGATGGAAATTGTCGAGCTGGCGAAAAATTCGGTCCGCAATGGCAAGCCCTTGCTCGACGATCCGGTGATGCGCGACAAGATGACCCAATATATGATCGATATCCAGGCGCTCAATCTGAACAACACTCGCCGCCGGATGCCGCAATTGATGCAGGACCGGCCGATGGGACTGCCGCTGATGAACAAGCTGGCGCGCACCGAATTGATCCGCGAGCTGACCGAATTCTCGCTCGCTTTTCAGGGCACCAAGGCCGGCTATTATGTCGGCGACGAGAATGCAGTCGATGACGGTTATTGGCATCGCAGCTATCTCAACAGTTTTTCGGCTACCATCGGTGGCGGTACCTCCGAAATTCAGCGCAATATTGTCGCAGAGCATGCGCTCGGATTGCCGAAAACAAGATAGGATACTGATGATAGTCGCCGTTAGTCCTGAGCTTGTCGAAGGACGCCTGTCGACGAAAAGCGTGGTTCGACAGGCTCACCACTAACGGTTCAGTTTGGAAATTGAGGGAATATATGGATAATTTAGGCACAATCGGGACAACCGAAGAGCAGATTGAACTGATGGACGTGGCAACCAATTTCTGTCGCGACAAGAGTCCGATCGACAAGGTGCGCGGACTGATCGACGACGATCTTGGCTATGAACCCGGAATCTGGTAAGAAATTGGCGAGCTCGGCGGGCTGGCGATCACGATTCCGGAGGCGCATGACGGGGTTGGCCTGTCGATGGCGGAAGTCGTTCCGATTGCCGAGCAAATGGGCCGCAATCTGATGAGCACGCCCTTTGGTTCGACCACGCTGGCGGCGCAGGCCTTGCTGGCTGGCGGCAACGAAGCCCAGCAGGCGGAATGGCTGCCGAAAATTGCGGCAGGGATGGCGGCAACGCTGGCCTTGCGCGAAGATAATGGCGACTGGGATCTGGCCAATATCGACGTCACAGCGGTCGAGAGCGGCGGCACGGTGACCCTGTTCGGCAAGAAGCAGCTGGTGCTCTGGGCGGACAGCGCGGAACTGATCATCGCCTCGGTGAAAATGGACGGCGCGGTGCGCTTTGCCCTGATCGAACGCTCGGCACTGGCCGACGGAGCGCTACGCCGAGAAACGGTGATCGACGAAACCGCACGCAGCTATGAAGTGACCCTGGACGGCGTGACCCTGTCGGCCGATGCCCTGTTCGATGCATCGCGGACCCGTGAAACGCTGGAGAAGATCGAGCTGGCGGCTGGCCTGATCCATGCCGCAGAAATGACCGGCGGCGCGCAGGCGGTGATCGATTATACGCTGGAATATCTCAAGACCCGCAAGCAGTTCGGCAAGATTATCGGCAGCTATCAGGCGCTGAAACATCCGACGGTGAACAATTATGTCGAATATGAAAAGGCGCGCACGCATCTGTACAGCGCGGCCCATAGCTGGGGCGAGCAGGGACGTGGCGAGGTTGCCGTCCGGATGGCGGCGGCCCAGTCCCATTCCAGCTATGCCACCGCTGCCGACCGGGCGATTCAGTTTCACGGCGGCTTTGGCTTCACCCATGATTGTGATGCCCAATTGCACCGGCGCAAGGCGATTCTGGCAGGGG
>Ga0105051_10007335_pt1 | contig 11544 bp, 10 predicted proteins | sample FRY02_FD_78383 | JGI IMG/M metagenome (GOLD analysis project Ga0105051, IMG submission 78383) | Freshwater microbial communities from Lake Fryxell liftoff mats and glacier meltwater in Antarctica - FRY-02 (megahit assembly) | ecosystem: Environmental > Aquatic > Freshwater > Ice > Glacier...
CGAAAAACTACAGTCGGGCGGCAGGCCAGAAGACTTTGATGTTACATTCGTCTTTGTCAAGAAGGAGGATGTCAAGAAGGTAAATAAGAAGCTTATTCCGGAAAATTGTTTCGTTGTAGAAATTATGTCTGAAGATTACAGAGGTTTGTAAATTGCTTAATAAGAAAAAAGAATCCGACTCTCTAAACTTCCTTTATTAAAACTGGCAGAAAAAATCATCATCGAGGCAAGTATCAATCACATTGTCTTGTATCAGAAGCCAAGAAAAGGGCAGGTTACTAATAATTTTGAGAAGTAGGTCAATCATCTACTTTCACTCTTCCCTGAGGAGCAGTTTGTAAATGAATCCTACGAGGAGCCATTGAATTTGGAGTTGATTGAGCGGCTTATCGATTAAGATCCTAAGTTTATACGCCTGTACATAATATGTGATTAAAAATAAATGATTAACGTGGTGAAACAACTGTAGAAGATCGACCCTTTCACATCTTATTTCCCGAAGGACATCTGCAAGATAATCTGCGTTCCAACAGACAATTAAATCCTGAAATACCAACGATAAATCGAGTAATACCCGAACGTAGCCTGGATGACGAACACAAGCAAGATTCACGACTACAAGTCCTTAATTAAATACGCCCTGCGCCAGGACGAATAAGAAAGCAACAAAATGGCTGAAAAAACAAAGTAGAAGATTGCTCATGAACAATAATAAAAATAAAAGATTTACTTCCACTCCCGACACCGTAATTTCCCTCAAGCGATATAAAAATAGTTCCCCGCTCGGTTTTCGTTCGAAATGTTCAACTCATTGGCCGATGTAGAAAAGAAGATTATCAAGGTGAGAGGGGACAGGCTCAGGGACATGAAATCTACAAAAAAGGACAGGTATAAAACAGTTTCCACCGCTAACAATACATTGCTGGCAGCAAGTACTGTCAACTATCTGGTGCTCCATCCTGTTTTGAGTTAATAATATGTTGATGTTAAGGTGTGGAGGAAGGTCTTTATGCTGGGCAGATCCGACAAGATGCAAAGGAAGGTTGTTAAGATTGAGTCCATGGAGGAACTTGTTGAGTTGCTCAGGGAATGACAAATTTATGCTTTTTTATTGGGGTTTTTATTCTGCATTTACCATTCTTATGTTTTAATTAAATCCTCCAATTAGGAAACGTTCACTTACTTATAAATACTTATTATAAATAGATGAACAAAAATCACCACATAAAACTAACAAACTTTATGTCTCACAATGGACTAATGATGTTGGAGTTTTGAAAAAATTTGTATCATCTGCAACAGCTGCTGGATGATCAAATCATTAAGCAATTGAGCTGGCTTTGCATCATTTGTTAAATTAAAACAAGCAAAATGGGGTAAAAAAAGCTTTACTTATTGGAGATGCTGGGGTTTCAACTGTTGATTAAAGTTAAATGTAATACCGTGTCCACAAAAACGACAGGCCGCGATATATTTAGTCTGAAATAAAATAGTCTCTTACTCTGAAATTAAAGGTTCTGATAAGATAACTGAAAGATCGTGAAATTTAAGTCGACACATATCCAATAGGCAATATTTAAAGCACTAAAAAAACATTTGAAAGGATCTCACAAGATACCGGTGGAAAGAATAAAAAATTTGATCCGTTAAAGGACAATCTGGCAGCCGAAATAGAGTTAGTAATCAAAGATTGTATCATGAGAAGATGAAAGTATTAAGATGATCTAATCATATCTATTATAAATATAACCCTTAAAATCTTTACAATTATGTTTTGTTTATTGTGTTTAGTAGATTTAATTGATAAATATAATTGATATTTAGGGCTTATTAAAACAAGTAAAAAAAGATAAACATATAATCTAGAAATCAACCAGCCAAAAAAAATAGTAAGATAGTCACCGATAGGTATCCAGTAAATCCAGCATATCCAATAGAAACAAACTTCTTATTTTTTTATTGTATTCCAGGTAGCATTGCCAGTCCAAGAAGGTATCCTCCAATCATTCCTCCAAAGTGCCCATACATATCAATACCCTCCCCAAATGAGAATAATATTGAGAAGAACACCAGAATTCCAATGGTACAACAGAGTTGTGACCTCATTTGTCCATAAGTGGCAAGCGTCTGCCAGTTTATAGTCATAAAGCAAAGGTACACACCAATGACTCCAAAAATAATGCCAGAGGCTCCTACACTGATCGTCCCAGTCTAATTACACAAAACAGACAACATATTTCCTTCGATAATCGACATAATTACCTGCCACCGCAGACCCAAGCAATATGAGCACAAGCATTCCAACTCGATACGTCTTTTCCAGCCTACTTAACAAAAAAATGAAGCAAATCATATTCATAGTAATATGCAAAAGATTCATATGTAGCACACTGGCAGTAAACAGTCTCCACACCTGCCCCTTCCTTAGAAGTAAATCCTGCCCCGCCCCAAAATCGAGCAACACTCCTGAGTTAATCTCCAATATGCTTTTATTATATTTGGTAATCCCCTGGAAGCAGCAAATCACATAAAGCACCAGCATCAGGGCGGGTAGGATAACGCTTATCGACAATGGTTTTAACGTAGGACAGCATATAATTTTCAGTGTGTATGGGATCGTTTACTCAAGCGGTGGGCGGGTTGATTGAGGTGATGCGATGAAGGGGATCTGGTCGCTGATGTTTTGATTCATGTTTTGGTAACCTCCCAATGGGCCGCCTTGACGGTTGGCTCTGTTGGCATTGGGAAGGTTGTTGAAGCCATGGATGTTTGCCATTTTGGTAGTGCGGATAATGGATTGTTATTACAAAAAATTACAGATTTTTGTTTGAGTATACTGAGGTTTTTGTAATTAATTATTAGCATTTATAATTAATTATTAGCATTTATAATTAACTATCAGCATTTATGAAATAACTTAGAAATAAAATCTTTTGTATTATTCTTTCTAAATACCAACTAATATAACCAAGCCAATTCTATTTTATCAATACAATATCTTTGAGTCAAACATTAACCCAAATCAAAAGCATATAAAAGTCTAACATCAACCAAAACAAATAAACTTATCCCCCCAAACCATCGCCACTAACCAAGCAACAATAACCACACATCACACAAGAACACAATCCCCAAAACCGACTGAAAACCAACCCATGAATGAGCTATTCCAACCAATATAACAACCCCAATACTAAGATTAATAGGATTAACCCGCCAACCGATAATAATCGACCCCAGACAAGTAACGTGTTTAGGCGTAACTGTTAAGGTTCTTCAATCATGGTTAGCATGCCAGATTTACGCCCTTGAACAATAATAAGCCCAGATATGACATTCTGCCCTTTGGCTAGAGTTTGTTTTCGCCTGTTATTAAATTAGCTGGAGATGGGGGGGATAAGATTGGCGAGGGCAGAGAGAAGATAGCTTGGGAGAGAAACAGTAGATACTTTTTTAATGTGATCATGTTCTTGTGGCCATATTTCAGGAATAGGCATACCAAGTTTCTTGTCTTTGTAAGCGAGAAAGAAGAGGGTTCAACAGAGTAACGGGGGGATAGCTCGTTGGAGACACCTAAGAAAATTAGGTGTAGGCGAAGAGTCGTCGATATGGGCTACTTTGTCGAGTCTTTGGTAGAGGCAATACTAGTATAACACAACAAAACCAGCCACTCCCAATAGATTACCCAACCTTCAGTAATAAGAGACATACTACAGCAATGTCTACTGTAGCCACAAAAATAAGATCTCCTTCCACCAGCCACTACCCTACTAATCAACCGCCTATTTTCCCTCCCCTAAAAATACATGACCCTCACGTTACAATAATCCTGCCCCTCTCATGTCAAAGCAGCAACCTCTAACTACCAAAAACTAGAGAAAATAATTAAGGCAGGCCTGATTCATGTCACAATTGGGCTGTTACACAGGGATAACTGCCAGATTGTAGCACTAGATTGTGGTATTTTGGAAAGGAATAGGTCACTGATTGTGTATCTCTTGAACAAGGTTATCGTCGGATCAGTGTTTAATGATTGCCGGTAACCGTGTGTGTAGGTGTGGCGGGGGACTCTTTTTGGTTAAGAGGGGGTGGATGATCAAGAGAGGAATCTTCTAAGGAGGTTTATAATAAGGAATTTTGAATACTTGCTTAAACCCTATAAGCTTGTGGAAATATTGTTTTATATCTGGGTTGCAATAAGGGGCAATGAGAATGGCAAGTCAAATATCAAAATTGATAATACGGTGTCTAACATGGCAAAACAATTCATTCTGGAAATATTGAGATATAATCCCAACATCAAAAAATAATTTTACTACATAGTTGAGTCTTCATCAGCTCTAGGTCAGACCAAACTCAAACCAAGCCATTATAAATACTTTTACTAGCTTCTTATCGAAGTATATCCTACCAAATCAGATCCCAAATAACTCATTATTGACTAATCCCATTCTTCTCCAAACCAAACTTCCCCAAATTACAACCCATCTTCTCCATAATCCTACACATTTTACACCTTATCCTGTCTTTCCCATTGGTGGTCTCTAAGCAACGACAGCATGCTCCCAAAAAAATCCAGATAATTCAGGTACAATCTTCTCGCATGTATAATCCAAAACCTCCGCCCATAAACTTCCAACAACGATCCCCCACAATAATCCCTTCTGGATCTAAACAGCGGTATGATCCTCGCCCAGCTCAGTTAAGGTGTCGAAAAGAGATTACTCGACAGCAAGGCGTACCCAGCAGCTGTGCTCATCTGGAGCAAACTGGCCTTAAAACTGGGCCTGAAACTGGATAGTGATATGACTAGGCTGGCTAAGTACTTTTAGGACTAGATGGAGACGAAATAGGTAAAACAGGTCAATATGTTATATTAACGCAGTAAACACGGACGTAGTTTAACCCGTTAAAAACAGGGCGAGAAGTAACAAGATTAAGGAGGATTATAGAAATAGTTTATAGCCTTCAATGATGGCACTTTGCTAGGAATGGCCAAGGAGGCTTAGTAAGACCCGTCAGGTAAAAATTTATACCTCTCGTAGGATGATGATGAGTAACAACGTATTGCAGACGCAAGGCTGAAACCATCGACACATGTAACAAGTCCGAAACGTGAAGACTAGTCCGCAGAATCTTAGTAAGAAACTGTAGGGCCTTATGAAATGAGGCTTAAACCCCCACAGACTTTGTACGATTGTATATTAGCATTGCAAAATCCAATCAGGAGAAAGGTAGGGTATCAGCAGCTATTAAAAATCTTAGACAAAAGGGATGGCTAGGTCGTGTTTGTCTGGAAACAACTTCTTAGGCAGCTTTTGTCACCCATATAAGAGTAATCCACGCAAGTGCTTATCAAGCTCATGCTGCTTCGACCCCAATAATGGATAAAAGACGTCGGCTCTATATACAATTCCAAGAAGTAACCATCAATGAACTAAACGGCAATCTTCATCAAGATAATCGACCAGGGCATCAGCTAACTCGGCTAAAACCCAAAGCACTATCTCCCGACCCAAGTCCAACCCCCCAGCAAATAATTCTATTTCAAGCGAGTCGCCTCCAAGTACTACACCTAGAAACCTGTCCCCCAGAAGAAGTAACCCTAGCAGACCCGCCGATGGGGCCACACCCGAATCGCCCACTAATCAACCCATCTCCGACATGAAAGCACACAGCCAGCCCTCAGCCTGCTACTGATCCACGAGCCGTACATAAACAACCTGCACCAGGTCGTCAGCGAGCTGTTCTTCTCGATAGTGTCGCCGATGTGTAACAACCTGGCATCACGGGTGGTGAGATAGCCAATTACTGGGCAGCATCTGTTGGTACTGTTAGGGACAATATGCGAACAGATAAGTAATGTATTTGCTTACCCTAGAAAACCATTTCCAAAAGTACGTAATTTTGGAGTCAATTAGCGAGACATGCCTCGCGTGTGTGACCGTGATAGAGTCAGTGCTGGCGAAATAGAGGCAGCAGTAAAAGGACATATAAGCCAGCAAGAACAAGTAAAAGCCGACATTCCTGCCCGTCATCGCCAACAACCAGCAACCCACGAGCACAACCCGGTCCCTGAGCCCACTGGTATTTTCCCTGGTCCAGGTCATGAACAAACTGACCCTGGCCGTCGACAAGAACATGCCCGAACTCATGTATGCTCTGCTGAAGGAAACCGTCCTCAGGCTCAAGACTATCGACATGTATGGCATTAGGCCGTTGGTTTAGATGATATAGGCTAATGTTTACAGGGCTGTTAGCGGGGGGATTTGATGTGGGCGGGTGGTGATTGGATGGGATAAGAGACTTTTTGTGGGTGGGGTTGCGTCTGTATGGTATCAGATTGATATCAGGATTGGTTGGTATGTCTTATCGGGAAATGAATGTTTATAATGTATCGGCGGGTATATAGTTGGTTGTATTTAGTTTATTAATTTGTATTGTATTCTGGATTTATTTGTCTTTTTTATTATGTTGGTTATAAACATATCTAATTGTATCGGGGAAATTGTTTATGGACTCAGTTTAAAGAATTTATCCAAAGGGAGTACCAGCTGCTATAGGCCCATATACCCCAGTAACTGTTATTGGTTGTACAGTTTATGTATCGGGCCAAATCCCAATTAATCCTGAAACCAATGTGATAGAATCAGAAGACATTGAAGGACAAACCCATCAAGTAATGAAAAATCTCAAGGCTGCTCTTTAAGGGGCTGGATGTACTTTCAGTGATATTGCCAAAACGACTGTACTCTTGTCCGACATGGCCAATTTCGTAAAGTTCAATACAATTTATGCCGAATATTTCTAAAAAGACAAATACCCGGCCAGAATGTGTTATGCTGTTAAAGGATTACCAAAAGACAGTATGGTTTAGATTGACGCTATTGCCCAAAAATCTCAAAAATGAGAATGCCATAAAAATAAGTAAATCCAATGATATATATGTATGTTGATATATCTTGACTGCTTCCTCAATACAGTATTGTTTAACCTCAAAAGAAATATAAATGCAAATATGCGGATATCAATATTTAAGGTTTGTATTATGTGCATAACCTTAAGGATGAATACCGCACCAAGATTTAAGGAGCTCTTTAAGCATTCTATCAACATCAAATTCAGAACAAATCTGAACATTCGGTGCTTGTTCCCCCTCCTTTAAATCCGATCTAAACCAGTTAATAACAAGAAGCCCCTGTATCATACTACCATCCATGCATACCTCTGTGTACACTTCATAATACTTTCTTAGTGTCTTCTGAATAATTATTGGAAAAATAGCCAAAAGCGGGCCCAAACATACAAACGGGTAACGCGTCAGATGTTGAATAAACGCTTTCTTAAATTGGTCCACACAGGGTTATTTTTAAACAATAAGCAACTTTTATTTCCAGTCAATTTATAGTACACGCTAGATTGGCGTTATGTGGACATTGTTGGTGAAGTTCTTTGAATAGGTTAAAAAATTACGTGGATGATAATGTGTGCGGCTTGAGGGTCGAAATGGAAATTTGCCTACGCTGAATACTCGTTTAGAACATTACCAACGCCTGTGTACTGACCGCCGAGAAGGTTGGCTGCGCCGATGTCTTTGACTCTGTAATCGTAGTGAAACGCCAAGGCTAAATTTGTTAATGGACCGAAAGTTGTCACTGATAAGTTTTACTTGTACTTTAGGGCGCTCTAAGCGATGAACCGAGATGCATGCAATTATTGTATGAGTTTCATGTCTTACTCCTTGATATGCTCGCCTAAAACCTGTTTCTTGATCTTTTACACGAAGTAAAATTTATTGCTCTGGTTATATGTTTTAGGAAACTGTCTCTTATTGATTATTGGTTTTGACGCTCCTCGAAATAAAGATAAAATTACCCTTATAAATCGGTATACTAACATTACACAACTTAACGGCCAAAAGCGCATCAGTAGCAGCATCATCCACCGATCTTCTTCCAGCAACGCATGTAATTCCTAAAATCTATTTCTAATAAATCCTCGACAAGTGAATAGCTGATATGATTCCTATAATGTCTTAAATGCCTCCATGAGTGTCAATAATCATTGCATGATGCTGTTAGACGTTAACGAGACGAGGTACTCGAATGTATTACATGGTTTGGATGGGTTGGATAGTGTGGGTTTGGGGTAGTTTATAATTGGCTTATTATGCTAAGTATGTATTGTATGGGAATAATTAAATATAGAACTGATTGGGAATTTAAATTAATAATAAGAATTAACAGACATCTTTAGAATTATAATTACTTCATAGACTATCCCAATGTCAAAATCCCCTCTTCGCACAGTATTTAAGTTGATTATTCTAAGCCGCTCAAGTCCCCTCCACAACCGCCTGCCTTCGAGCCCTCGCTATACACGAGCAAAAACCTGCCCTTAGACGACGTGATGAAACTAAAATAATGTTTCGACATCTTCGACTACGACAAGGGCGGCAGCATATCGCCGTAATAGCTAACCAACTCGATAAAAGCCTTAGGCCTGTAAGCCCAAGCCGGCAAGATTCTGTCAATCGTATCCCTACACTGCGGCTCCTAATAAATGTCCTTCCCAACCTTCCTCTAAATCTTCGGTTTCAGCTCCGACAAAAACAGCTAGAAATCCCTCAAGCAGCTCTTTTAGGTATTCGACACGGGTGCATCCGGGTCCTTCGGGGTGGAGTAGTTCGCGTAGGTGTGCTAAAGCGTAGGGGAGCGGTTCTCAATGGCGGAGATCGAGCAGATGATTGACTATGCGGATAAGGACAGGGATGGCAGGATTAGCTATCAGGAGTTTGTGGATATTGTGACCAAGGAGTATCCGCAGGTTTGATTTTTTGTCCCATTAAGCTTTTGCGAGTGTTTTGGTTCCCGGTTGGGATTTGGATGGGATGGGTTACGTGGGTTGTTATTATTATGGGTTAAGTGTTTGGGAAACTTGGAGGGAACTGGTCTTTCTTCTTTTAGATTGTCATCTTAATAGTTGTAACTTTAGTTGGGTGGGTTCATTAATTTAAACATTCTTATATAAGTTTTTTAAAATAATAATCAAGAAAGCTATTCAGAATAAGTAAAAATGTGGAGCATTTATTAGGAGAATCTACATAAACGGTATTTCGTACCAATTTTTAGCAGAGGGTTTTTTGTTACAGCTTTTTGCTATCTTATTGCCTTCATTTTACCAGTATTGATATTGACCTCCATTGGATGTATTTGTTATCGTAATTTAAGATTCCTGGGACGATTCCACAAAGTAATTGCTCAAGCCAACAATAAAGTACGAAAACCACCAAATTTTCTGCCTGAAGTCTGATCAGTCAACAATCTACGACAGTTCATTTTCTTCATAAACTACACAAAGCTTTTTAACAGCCGTATCAGTAGGAACTGACAGCAACACATACGGTGTATCAGCCCAGATCCAAGGAACCATCCTTTCATGTTCTTTACTCACATACAACCGAATAATTTTAAACGTACCTTTTTTATTGAAAACACAGAACAATAACGAAATTCTCGTGACAATCCCCTTCAATTTTTATCACGAATCAGTCTCCACCACAATTTTCGTAAACAAAGTCACACAAAAAGGAAAAATTGAAGTGTATTCTTCCGATCGATTACTCGATACTACAGTAATTTATGATCAGACAAATTATTGGAGTGCAGCGTAGAATGATTTTTCGATGATAGACAATGCTATAGCATACTCAAGTAGAAACTTGTCTGCTTTTGTTAATATAGCTGCGTAAAAAAAGACTTATGGGAAGGCTGGTAATGTGTAGTTTCAGGGAATTTTTTAGATTTAAGCGCAAGTGTTTGTCAGGTCCCAAAGTCTGATTGATAAAATTCGATTGTTTACGCCATTTTACATGTACATATGGCTCCCGGTAATGTTTTTTATCACAATACCGTTGGTTCAATGGATGTTCAATAATAAAATTTACTTTGCTAAAACTGATAAAGGAAAGATAAGACTGGACTGATTTTTGGCAATAAAAGCAAATTGATGTTGATATTTTTATGTATTTATCAATTATTCCAGCAGCTAAATACAAATTCCATCTAAGATGCAAAACTTACCCAAACGCTTCCAATTACAACTAATAATCCCACCCGTATCATCCCCCTATAAATCACCCACAATTCAACCCCAACAAATTGTCTCCACCCAACCCCTACCCAACGTTGCCTACCATCCAAATAACTTTACCTCAATAAATCTAACATAACCTTATCAAATCTCTCCCCCTTCGATTATATTAATCAGATATAAGTAAATACATAATTTCAATGCTTAGTATAAACCCACAGCTAAAAGTTTAACATTGATAAATAGACGAGTAGATGATCATGCATGATAGAATCACAGATCGATGTGTTGATCAATCGATTACAAGTGCGGACCCTCTTGGCCAATCACAGATCAACGTACACCTTTTTTTGCTTGTTCTTGTTCTATCGCTCTTATTTTGCCTTGAGGGCGGCGTTGGTGACGATTACCTTGGTTGTCGGTTTCTTTTGTTATGGCTTTTTGGCCTTTTGCTTCAGGATCTCTTACAGTTTTTATCTTAATTAATGCAATACATACTTATCAACTTCAAAGGGTTATACAACAGCGGGTTATTGAATGACAGGTTAGTTGATAGCGGGGGTCTATGTGGATTGTTAGGCTGGCTTCTTGGCCTTTTTCTTCTTTTTCTTCTTATCGGCTTAAGTGGCTGTGTCCAGGCCAAGTTCTTTCAACGTTTATTCTAGTTATTGTAAGTCGTTCTTTTTCTTCTTCTTATCGGCCTTTTTGGTCTATTAGACAACGGCTGGTTTTTAAGGTTATGCCTGGGATTATTCGGCTTGCTCGTTGGTTTGTTCGGGCTATTCTTATTCGTCGCTTGAATCGTCTCCCATGTCGAATGGGTTTCTGACTGCATCGAGATAGAATTTCTTTTTCTCTAATTTTTCAGCCTTGAAACCTCCTTTTACAGTTTTCATGTTCCCGAAGGTTCCTTTGAGATGTTTTTTAGGATCAAATGACTTAATCTTGGTCTAAGATGTTTCTTTTCTGTTTTCTGGTTACTTTTAAGTTTGCTTACTGTTTTCTGTGTGAGTCTTGACAGTTTGTTCCTTCTAATGGTCAGACTATTATTTTGCATGTTACTATTCATCCTCATCACTAGAAATATCCGCCCAGAGGCCCTCTAAGATAACATTATAACATACTCTTAACATCCTAATTGTTTAGGTTCTTGACTTATTCAGTTGACATTTGCGTTGTATGGTCTATAACAAAGAAAACTTATGATTTTTATAAATTAAAATGAATATTATTATTTTGTTTATTTATTTTTGAGGTTAAATACTTTTGTGATTTTATGATTTATCGGGTTATAAATTTAGTATAATTGAGGGATATCGTACGGGTTGTTTCTTGGGTTGGCTTTTGTGATAGTGGATTAGTGTGAGTTATAGTGATGTACTGTTAGGTTTGTTAAATAAGGTGAACACCTTTGGATGTATAGTTAATAAAAGAAACGGTATAATATAATAG
>Ga0105051_10007338_pt1 | contig 11539 bp, 18 predicted proteins | sample FRY02_FD_78383 | JGI IMG/M metagenome (GOLD analysis project Ga0105051, IMG submission 78383) | Freshwater microbial communities from Lake Fryxell liftoff mats and glacier meltwater in Antarctica - FRY-02 (megahit assembly) | ecosystem: Environmental > Aquatic > Freshwater > Ice > Glacier...
ATATTTTAAAGTTAAATTTTAATATTTTACGTAATTTTAAATGAAATTGCATAAAAAATTAAAAAAAGATTTAAATGATTTTTCTTTAAATAATTTTTAAATAAAAACGCAATAAATGAATAGTGAAAAATAAAAAAATAAAGTGTTAAAATAAAATTATAGATAAATTCAAATGTAAAACGTTTAATAAGATTTGATGATATCTTAGTATAAATAAAAATAGTTCATGTCACGAAACCAAAAGTCACTGAACGTTTTAGCAATGCTATTGAAGAACCTGTACATAGTATTGGAGGAGGAACACGTGGAGATGAAATCTACTCTGCACAAGTTCGTAATCCAGATAGTAAACTCTTCGCAACAAGTGTCGGGATCAGTGAACATAATGATGCCGGAGGGCGACATTTTCAACGAGGACCAGGCTCTCAGGAACAAACATCTCATGGACAAGTTGGAGCAGATCATGGAAAGTTGGACTCAGAAGATCGCTCAGACCATTAAGAAGGAGGAAGCCAAAAAGGCTGAACCTAATAGCAGTATTGCTGAGATCGAGTATTGGAGAGCAAGAAATGCTGTTATCAGCACTCTATTCCAGTAATTTATACTCCAAGGCTTTAAAGGCCCCATCTTTATTAAATATATTTTTAATCATTATACTATATTATTATCAAATCATATTATTATATTTAAACTTACTATTATTATCTTATTTTAGGTAATTAAACAATGGAGTGATAAATCAAGTAAAGAAACTTTTAGTGGCACATTTATCGGAAACTAATATGCAAATTGTGAACGAATTCGACAGTTAGATGAAAGAACTGACTCGTCTGTGTGGAGAGGCTAAAGATAATGTGAAGTTCCTGACCACATTGGAGAGACAATTTAAGAATCTCGCTAGCAATGAGGGCTTGACTATTATTGAGGAGACTTTGCCTAGTTTGATGAATGGATTAAGATTGGTCTGGATTATTAGCAGACATTTCAAAGAGGAAGAGCAAATGCAAAATCTACTTCAAACTATTTCAAGTAAGTTTATTATTTATTATTAAATAAATTAAATAGATGAAATTGCTAACAAAGTGGAGAAATTTGTGTAAATCCAAGTAATCTTCATCCTTAAAGAAGATATCCCCTACGATATCCAATTAGAAGAAGCTAAAAAGAAGATTGAATAAGGAAAACGCGTTCTTTCTTCGTGGCGAGACCTTTTCAAACAAACAAAACAGTAAATTGAGGATGATGGAGTGGACCGATGGGATTTTCCCTGTAGAGCCATCACCGAAAGAATTCCCCACATGATCGATACTCTCAGAGACCTTTTAGATGTGGCTGATACTTTGATGAAATTCTTGGTTTTCCTGGGGCCCAATTTCAAAGCGGTCACTGAAAATTCAGCTGGAATTGATAATTTGGTCGCTGAGGTCAAATGTCTGGTGGATCCTTTCTAGACTTACGAATAAAATTACTTCGATAAAAAGAATCATGGGTTTTGGAAACAAACCAAAATGAAATTCGATCAACAAAAATAGGACATTGAAAATAAGACTATCACTTTAATACATTAAACTTTCAAAGGTCTTAGGTCTGCTGAAGGTGCTTTCGATTTATTATAAAATTTTAAAAATGTTAACACTTTGAATAATATCAATAATAACTTGTAATAAAAATACTCTGATGTTCTTTATAGATATAAGAGAGAATTAGAGACCAACAGAAGGTTATTCGAAAAGGGGCAATAAGGTATATTTAATTTTTCACTACTATTATATTTTTAAATATTTTTTCTAATTTTAAAATAGGACTTATAGTATCTAAAAATATGCCTCCAGTAGCAGGTGGAATTTCATGGGCTCGTTCAATTTTCTACCGAATCAAACGCCCGATAATAAAATTCTTAACAAAGGAAGATACTTTGGACAAAGATTTATTCCAAACAATAAAAAAAGAGTATAAGGATTTGGCAAAAATGATAGATTAATACCAAAAAGAACGATTCAATGAATGGAACGACAGAATTATCGAAAAGGCAATGGTTTTCCTTAAGAAAGAAATCTTAAACAAAATAGACGACAACCATTACACTGTTAATTTCTCAGATGAATTTAAGATATTGATAAAAGAGGCTAAGCATTTGGAGAAGATGGGGTACAAGATTCCCAAGACAATAATAAATATCTCTTTGCAAGAGAGGGAGTATTATTAATATGCGGATAAGCTGAACCTTATGTTGGAAGATTATAATAATACTGTTAATTCACTCAATGATATTGATAGAACACTTTTGAATGATTAAGTCAAAAAGTTAAATAAAGCTCTAGAGCCAGGATATGATAGTCAAAATTTAAGTTCCTTAGGTATTCCTGATTTCATTGAAAACTGCAATAAGGTAATCATTTTATATTTATACAATATAATAATTTAAAAGGCAATTAACAGCTTCAAAGACATTAAAAACAAAGTATTAAAATCATCTTAAATGATTGAAGACATTTTAAAGTAAATTGAAGATGCTGTCATTTTAAGAAACTTTGATTTTTTACCCAATAATTAATTGCCCTAAATTTAAGAATTCTCAAACCATTTTGAAGATCATTTGTAAAGAGTGACGGCAGAAATGGCTGATAAATACAAAATTATCTCAGAATAACTATTAGATAATGGTACAATATATAAATATAATAAAATTTAATAGTGGAATAAAATATATGTAACTCATCCACACGTGCCTCACCCAAAATGAAAGAATATTATTACTATTGGGAACGTCGTGTTTACAACGTGTTGACCAAAATGATCCTGAGAGCTCTATTAACCTTTAAGAACCTAATTTAACAACCTACAAGCAAACAAACCCCCTTATTCCAAATCCAGGCTGAATACGACCACCCTTATTTGAACAACAACCCACCACTCCCCGAAATTGAAACAATTCTCAAAAAATTAATCGATAATATCTTGGAAACTAGTAAATCTTTCTGGAGGTGGAAAGATGGAACTTGCATTTTCTGTGAGACTAACAAAGGACCCAATGATGAACCTATTCAAAAACACACTTTCTTCGAGGAAATTATTGATAATCCTATTATAATACAAGTTTGCTTCTCTATTGGAGATATCAAGAAAAAATGTTCAGATAAAGTTAGGAATTTCAAGGAAATGTGGGAAGATGATAGGAAAAAACATCTTTTTGATAATAAAAATAAATTAGCTGTTGAAAAAATAGTAGATAAGAACCCCACTACCACTTATCTAGAACTAAAGATGTCCTATTACAAATAGATGATAAATGAGTTCCAAGAGATTCCTATTTTTAGAAACGCATTTTTCATTCAAGTAAATTTCGCCAAAGTCATTTCTAAATTCAAAAACGAGGCTTAAGAATGGCTTGACAAACATGGAAAAGTGTTGAAGACAATGGGAGAACGTGAGTTACTTCAGATTAAAAATGAAATATTGGAGTTCCGTGAAAGATTAGCAGATGATCCTCCTCGTATCGAAGAACTTAAAATTCTATTGAACACAATAACAGAAATAAAAGATATGACTATGATGATGGAATTCCGAATCTTCGACGTTTAAGAACGTTTCAGAACTCTTCAGATGTATAAGTAGAATGTAGATTAATCAAAATAACACGAAGCTATGGTTCTCGATTAGAAATGGAGGGAATTAGTCCATGAGGCAAAACTCAAAGACAATATGCTACAGGATGTCAAAAAACATTTCGCTAAAGTTACTTAAATGGAAGTGGTTGATTTCTAACATCAAATCAAATCTTTATTCGAATAATACAAAATCGAAGGACCAGGATCACCTGATATTACTTTAGATAAAGGACTCGATTTACTCGAATCTTACAAAATAAAAACTCAAGAATTCAATAAGAAGAAAGATGGTCTTATTCTAGCAGAAAAACTATTCAATTTACCTATTTCTACTTTCCCTGAACTTGTTTCTATAGAAATAGAGAATAAAAAAATGTAAGTCCTGTATGGTCATTATGGAGAAATTAAATAATCTTTCCACTAATGGTCTAGCATGTTATGGTCCAAATTGGACAGCGAAATTCTTAAAACAGGAGCAGATAAATTCGACAAATTAAGGAAAAAATTAAATTAAGAGTACAATGGACATCCTACTTACCAGAAGTTGGCATTCATGATTAAAGAATTCAAAGATTCCATTCCTTTAATTCAATAATTGAAATTCTCTTAAATTTCTGAAAGACATTGGGAGAAATTGATGAAAAATACAGGAACTGATTTTGAATTGAATGTAAAATCATTAACACTTGAAAACGTATTTAAACTTAATTTGCAAAATTTCCCTGAAATGGTGACCGAAATCTGTACCGAAGCCTCGAACGAAGCCAAAAACGAAATAGAAATTTCCAATATCGAACAAGTATGGAAATCAACTAATTTTGAATTGGCAATAGTATCAAAAGGAGGAGAGGAAACTTGTATCCTAAAATCAAATGAGGAAGTTAAATAACTTTTGGAGGATCAGTTGACCAATTTGTAATAAGTGGCCAGTAGTAAATATGTGGCTGCTTTTTTAAAAAGAGTTAGACATTGGGAACAAGCTTTAAATAGAATTTCAGAAACTATTGAATAATGGTTTATTGTTTAAAAGAAATGGATCTATTTAGAAGGAATTTTCACAGGATCCGACGATATTAGACAGTAGCTGAGAGATGAAGCAAGGAAGTTTGATAAGAATGATAAATCGTTCAAAAAAATAATGGAACTAGCATCAAAAAATGCAAATATTTACGTATGTTGTGTTTTGAATGATTCTCGTCTAAACGAATTAAAAGGACTTTCAGAAGAATTAGACCGACGTCAGAAATCGTTATCTGACTATTTGGACACCAAACGTAACTTCTTCCCCCGTTTTTACTTTTTATCGGACGAAGATCTATTGTCAATTCTGGGGTCTTCTGAGGTAGAAGCAGTGCAACCTCACATGCTGAAACTGTTTGATAATTGTAGGGAAGTTCTAGTGCAGAGAGGAAAGAATGTGGTCGGAATGTTGTCTGATGAGGGAGAGAGTTACACCTTCCTGGAAGGAATTAAAGTGGAGAAACCAGTTGAAGGATGGATGTTTAAGGTCGATTTAGAAATGCAGAAAACACTTAAAGCTTATACTAAGGAACAGATTTTCAATTATGCTAATTAAATGAGAACTGCTTGGATTCTAGAAAATTTGGGTATGATTACTATTGTTGGAACCCAAATTTGGTGGACTTGGAGAGTTGAGGATGTTTTCAAAAAAGTCAGAGGTGGAAATAAATACGCTATGAAACAAGTAATTATATCAATAAAAATTTAAAAATATATCCTAATTATAAAAGGAATCTGCAAAACAAACAAAAGATTTGAATGATTTAGTTGAACTAATTCGTACTGATGTAACCCGAAATTAGCGCCTGAAAATAAACACCTTAATCATCGTGGACGTGCATGCGCGTGACATCGTAGATGGATTCGTGCGAGACTCAATTTTGGACGCCCGTGAATTTGAATGGGAATCTTAACTTCGTTTCTACTGGGACATGAGTGAAAACGATATACAGATAAAACAATGCACAGGAAGTTTTTACTACGGATACGAATATCAAGGGCTGAATGGCCGTCTAGTCATTACCCCCCTGACAGATCGTTGTGTGATGACGCTGACAACCGCGTTGACTTTTAAATTAGGAGGGGCGCCTGCTGGCCCTGCCGGAACAGGCAAAACAGAGACTGTGAAGGACCTCGCTAAAGGGTTGGCTATTAGATGTTGTGTTACAAATTGTGGTGATGGGTTGGACTATAGAGCCATGGGAATTATTTTCAGTGGGTTGGTTCAAACTGGGTTCTGGGGCTGTTTCGATGAGTTTAATCGTATCAACCCAGAGGTTTTGTCAGTTGTCTCAGTCCAAATCAAGTTGATTTAAGATGCACTCATAAAGGAGAAAAAGACATTTGAGCTATTGAGGAAAGAGTTGAAAGTTGTCCCTACTGTTGGTATTTTCATTACCATGAACCCTGGTTATGAGGGTAGGTCTGAATTACCTGACAATCTCAAAGCCTTGTTCAGACCAGTTACAATGGTTGTTCCTGATTTGAATATGATCTGCGAAAATATGCTTATGTCTGAAGGATTTAACAATGCAAAAATGTTGGCTAAGAAAATGACAGTCCTTTACAAATTATCTTAAGAACAACTTTCTAAATAATTCCATTATGATTTTGGACTTCGTGCATTGAAATCAGTTTTAGTGATGGCTGGTTCTTTGAAACGTGAAGCCTAAGATATGTTGGAAGACTTAGTTTTGATGAGAGCACTGAGAGATATGAACATGCCTAAATTTGTATAAGATGATGTACCTTTATTCCATGGATTGATTGACGATTTGTTCCCCAATATGTACATTGAAAGAAAACCTTTTGATAGGAAAGATAAAATTAACAGTTATTATGAAAAGGAATAATTGATAGTGCTTGCAGACCAATAGGATAAAATAGTGTAATTATACGAAACCATGTTTACGAGACATACCACAATGGTTGTGGGTCCGACTGGTTCTGGAAAAACATCTGTGATAAATGCCTACAGACATATCGAGAATGCCTAATGTTTCTACATAAACCCTAAATCCATCACCACGAATGAACTTTATGGAACGATGGACATATAAACTCGTGAGTGGTCTGACGGATTGTTATCTAAGACATTCAGAATTGCGAATGAGAAACCTACTGGAAAAGATGAAATGAGGTGGATTATATTCGACGGAGATGTTGATGCAGTTTGGGTTGAAAATATGAACTCAGTCATGGACGATAATAAACTGCTCACTTTGATTAACGGAGATAGAATCAGGTTGGAGAAATACTGTAAATTGTTGTTTGAAGTTTATGATTTACAATTTGCTTCACCAGCTACCATTAGTAGATGTGGTATGGTCTATGTTGATCCTAAAAATTTAAAATATCAACCATATTTCGATAGATGGATTAAAAAGTACATTGAGAAGAAAGATAAATATGAAATATTGTGTGAAACCTTATAAGAGATATTCCAAAAATACATTCCTCCACTTATTAACCTGATCTTTGAAGGTATTTACGAAGAAGAGATAATAAAACCTCTCGAATAAAGTTTGAATCGTACGAATCTGAATATGGTATAACAACTTTGTAAATTGATTGACTCTATGATAATTGACGAAGAGAAATGTTAGGATGCAAATTTAATTGAATATATGTTTATTTTTTGTACGGTGTGGTCATTGGGATGTTGTTTGACTCAGACTGCCAAAGTTAGATTCGAAAGTTTGTTGAAGAGTCTAAGTGGAAGACATTTACCCAATAATAGTTTGTACGAGAGTTTTTATGATTTCAATGGACCTAGTTAGAACTGGATTTTGTGGGAGAAACTGACCACTGAGTATCTGCCTCCAATGGATGGTAAATTCTCTTCTATTTTGGTTCCAACTGCTGATACTAAGAGATTCTCTTTCTTGGTCAGCCAGATGATATTCAGAAAACAACCAGTACTATTCGTGGGAGAATCTGGAACCGCCAAATCAGTTATCATGTCATCATATCTCCAATCCCTCCCCGTCGAGAACTACCTACGTCTCAATATGAATTTCTCCTCTAGAACACGTTCAGTGGACGTCCAGAACATTATTGAAGATAATATTGATAAAAGATCTGGAAGGATATTCGGACCAAAAGTGCCAGGCAAGAATTTGGTCATATTTGTGGATGATATGCATATGCCCAATGTTGATAAGTATGGAACGTAGTAACCGATTGCTTGGTTAAAATTCTTCCTGGAAAGAGGACATATTTATGAAAGAGGAGGATAATTGGATATGAAAATTATCAAAGAGACTCAATTGGTAGGTGCGACTTTACCACCTGGAGGAGGAACTAATGCCATAGATCCTAGATTCTTGACTCTGTTTGTCACTTTCAATATCATATTCCCTTCGGAATCAAATGTGGAAAGAATATATAACTCTATATTAGATGCTCATTTAGTGAATCTACCTGAACTTAAAACAATAAATTTTACCTAAAAACTAACCCAAATGACAGTGAAACTGTACAACACATTAGTAGAACTTCTCCCACGTACCCCTGTTAAATTCCATTATATATTTAATCTCCGTGACTTATCTCGTGTTTACGAAGGTCTCTGCAAATCCAACATAGATTAATTCAACCGCAGTGATTAACTAGTCAGACTCTGGAGAAACGAATGTCTTAGAGTGTTTTCGGATAAATTAATTTAATAAGAAGATAGGGATATAGTTTAGTAGTATATTACTAAATTGGTGGATGAGAATTTTAAGACTGAGTATGAGTATGTAATGAAAGATCCTATTCTCATTGGGGATTTCATGACTGCAAATCCACAGGAACCAGAGGTTATTGATCCTAAAGTCTACTAAGACTGTGGAGATTTTGATGTAGTCTAAAAGAAATTTGATAAATTCCTAAAAATGTACAATGTAAGTCAATATAAATAATAAATAATAAATGTTAGGAAGAAGATTCGATGTAAGAAATGAACTTGGTGTTATTCAAAGACGCGCTGGAACACATAATAAAAATAAACCGCATAATCCGATTCCCACGAGGGCATGCTTTATTAGTGGGTTACGGAGGTTCAGGAAAACAATCTCTTTCCCGACTATCTGCCTATGTAGCCGGCTGCCAGATGTTCCAAATTACTCTTTCCAGAGGTTACAAGGAGAAAGACTTCAGGGAGGATCTCAAAAAACTATATGAAATCCTCTGTGTCAAATAAGTTGTATTCTTGTTCACGGATTCTCATGTTATGGAAGAAGGGTTCCTGGAGTTGATTAATAATATGTTGACCATTGGAATGGTACCTGCTTTGTTCGATGATGATGGCAAGAAATAAATTTGTGATAAAGTCAGAGATGAAGCCAAAAAGAAAGGAATGGGAGAAACCAAAGACGATCTGTAATACAATAATTTTATATAATAATTTTTAGATGGAATTATTTCTTGGAGAAAGTGAAAGATAATTTACATATAATATTAGCAATGTCGCCTGCCGGTGACTCTCTTCGTATCCGATGCCGTAACTTCCCTGGAATGGTGTCTAACACTAGTATCGACTGGTTCTACAACTGGCCCGAAGAGGCTCTCGAATCGGTTGCCAATTATTTTTTGGGAGAAGTAGATTTGCCATTAGATATTAAACCCAAAATTATTTCTCATATTGTCATGACACATATTAGTATTTCCTAATTCTCTGAGGATTTCGAAAGGTAGATGAAAAGAAAGAATTTCAGTACTCCCAAGAATTATTTGGATTTCTTATAGAACTACAAGAAGTTGTTGTAGGAAAATAGAATTCTTTATTCTTTAATGATTGGAAGGTTCTAGAACGGTCTTACAAAGTTAATCGATGCTGCTGCCTAAGTTTCAGTGTTGCAATAGGAACTCGAAGTTAAATAAGTTGAAGTGAATTAAGAAAAACAACTGGTTGAGAATCTTATTGAAGATATTAAATAAAAAACGGAAATAGCTTCTAAACATTAATTCCAAGCAAACGAGAAAAAGAAACAATTGGATATTGATTAAATCTAAATAAGCCAATAGTAAGTAGAGGCTGATGAAATACTGAAAAATGCAATTCCCATGTTGGAAGCAGCCGAAATTGCGCTTCAATCTATCGATTAGAAAGAAGTGTCACTATTGAAGACAATAAATAAACCGCATATAGCAGTAGACATGGTGTTCCAGATGGTAATGATGCTGAAACCTATCGACGGAATCGGAGAGAATGATGGGTGGAACGGCGCTAAACAGATGATGAATAATCCTGCGAAATTCGTCGATGAATTAAAGAAATTCTCTAACAAGATCGGAAATGTCAGTGGAAAGACTATTGATAGGATCAGGAACATTGATACCAAAGAGGCTGAGACTGTGAAGAGAATTAAAGAGGTCAGTAGTGCTGCTGATAATATTTATCAATGGTTGAAAAATACTTTGAACCTTTATGATGTGAATAAGAAAGTGGAGCCCATGAAAAAGAAAGTGGCTGAAATGACTAAACGTCTCTAGTAATTAGCCAATGATTTGGAAGCAACTGAGCAATTGCTAGAACGTCTCAATTCAGAATTAACTACATTGAACGCCAACAAGAAAATAAAACAAGCTCAATTGGACGAACTGACTGCCTAGGCACAGTTGATGGAAAAAAGGTTAAATGCTGCTACTAAATTAATCAGTGGATTGTCGAGAGAATAAAAGAGGTGGACGGAAGATACTGAAATATTAGATTAAAAGAAAGTGAAATTGTTAGGAGATTGCTTGTTGTGTTCTAGTTTCTTGTCTTATACAGGACCTTTCGATTTCGGGTTCAGGAAGAAAATGGTGTATGATCTATGGTAGGAGAAACTAGCGGAAATCGAAATCCCTAGATCAGATGTGTTTCGACTTGAAGAACTACTAACCTCAGATGTTGAAATATCCTAATGGGCGTCTGAAGGACTACCTTCTGATGAACTATCAATCCAAAATGGTATTTTGACCACAAGAGCTTCTAGGTGGCCTTTATGTATCGATCCTCAATTGCAGGCCGTGCAATGGATCAAAAAAAGAGAGGAAAAGGATCTTAAGATTCTCAACATTAATGAAGGTGCAAATGTGTTCTTGAAGCCTTTAGAGTTTGCTGTTAAATTTGGAAAACCAGTCTTGTTTGAAAGTGTGGATGAGGAACTTGATCCTACTCTTGATCCTATTTTGGAAAAGAATTTCATTTCCAAAAATGGACTTAAATTTATAAAGATTGGAGAAAACGATGTTGATTACCATCCTAGTTTCCAACTTTATTTCACAACAAAATTAGCCAACCCTAAATACACTCCTGAAATCATGGGTAAAACAATGGTGATAAATTACACTGTTACAGTGAACGGACTCCATTAATAATTGTTGAACGTTGTAGTCGGTTTCGAAAGACCTGAAAAAGAAAAACAAAGACTTCAATTAATATAATCTATGTCTGACAACCGTAAGAAATTGAAATAAGCCGAAGACCAATTACTTTAATCTTTATCAGAGTCTAAAGGATCTTTATTAGACAATTACGAATTGATCCAGACTTTGGAAGAAACCAAGAACAAATCAATTGAGATTACTGAAGCCATTAGAGTGGGAGAGGAGACTAGTCAAGAAATAGACATTGCTAGAAACTCTTACAACCCTGCTGCAAAAAGAGGTTCTATTCTCTTCTTCGCCATGACCGGATTGTCTTAAATTTCACAGATGTATCAATTCTCGCTTTCTTCTTACTTAATCGTCTTTAATAACAGTTTGAGAGAAGCCAGGAAAGACACCATTCTCGAAAACAGGTTGAGAAATATTATTGATAAACTTACCATTAATGTTTATGACTACACTTGTTTAGGAGTGTTCGAAATCCATAAACTCATGTTCTCTTTCCAAATGACCATCTAAATATTGGATGGTGATTCACTATTAGACAAATAGGA
>Ga0105051_10007339_pt1 | contig 11537 bp, 11 predicted proteins | sample FRY02_FD_78383 | JGI IMG/M metagenome (GOLD analysis project Ga0105051, IMG submission 78383) | Freshwater microbial communities from Lake Fryxell liftoff mats and glacier meltwater in Antarctica - FRY-02 (megahit assembly) | ecosystem: Environmental > Aquatic > Freshwater > Ice > Glacier...
CAATCAGTGTATTTGGCTGTTTGCCAGTTCTATCTGGTGCGTGGGCAGCGATAGCTCCAAGCAGCTCGCTTGGGTACTCTGCAAGTAGCTCAGATATAGCTTTGTTTGGGTGTTCGTTGGGGTAGGCTTCCCAATCGAGATCATGGAGTAAGCCTGCTTGATACCAAAGTTCTACATTTTCTCCAAGTATTTTGGCGTATGCTTCCATAGCTTGCGCGACCATGGAGCAGTGATGTAGCAATGCTTGGTTTTTAACATACTCCTTGAGAGTTGCTTCTGACTGTTGGCGAGATGGTAAATTCATAGCTATCACTTATTGATTTGTATTTCTTCGATTGTGCCGCCACAGAATTGTTGAATGTATTCCGCGCCTTTTTTGAGTGCTGACAGTATATCGCTTTCTGCCAAGTTTGGCGCACCATCGGCAAACAAGAGAATGTCTGTGGTATCGGTCGTAATTTTTGTTGCATCAATATCACGATAATTTAGATCAATAGTGATGGCTTTTTCGTCGTCTGCATACACCAGTTGATTTTCTCTGGTAAGAGTTGGTTTTGCATCGCCGAGCAAGTGCATTGATTCATTTTGTCGCGAAAATCGCAATTGGACTGAGCCAACAAGTTTGTTTGCATCAAATCCGCCAAGTCCAACGCTAGTCTCAAGAACTGCAAGATTGTATGCATCAACAGCAGTGTTGATCTGGTACAAGTCTTTTCCCTGTAGTACTCTGCGCAGTAAAGCCTCGGGCGAAGGTCGTTTGCTGTGAAAATCAGTTCCAGTAGCTCGTAGTAATTTTCGATACTCTTGAATTGGCAAAAGTTTGGATATTTCTGCAGTGTCAGAAATTTTTACTGATTTTAGTACTGTTTTTGTAAGTTCGCGGAGCTTACTAGTATCTTTTGTAATATGCGCGCCAGAAATTTTTACTGAGGCAAAGAAGATGCCTGGAAATTGTTTTTTAACAGCTGGGCTAATAAGGCTTTCTTCACCACTGAGTGCTGTAATATCTTCATGATCTTCTGGAATATTTTGTAACTCCGCAATTCTACGATTTCTTAGCTCAACATCAATAGAAAGCAAAAACCACGCTGCTCTTGGTCCAGATTTTTTTCCAAGAAATGCAAGATATATTGCCTGAAAGGCTTTTCGTGCGCCGATGCCTGCTTTCGCGTGCTCAAACAATGCTTGTTGGAGTTCTGTAGAGTCCCAGTCTTTTTTTGCAATAAGCTCATTTGCTTCTTCCAAGAACTTGATTTGTTCGGGAGTGATCTGCGCTGCCTCTTCTGGCAAAGTATTTTTTGGTGCTAGCTGGTATTCCTCTGGGGCATATAATTTCACCCATTTTTTTGCGTAACTGATCCTATTTTCTAATTCTTGCAACTCACCGTCGGTGAGAGGTGCTTCGGCGATTTCCGAAAATTTTTCTACAAGATCAATCTCGGGATGTTGCATCCAGAGCGCAATATCGCGAAATCGTGGCAGAAAGTGAGTATCTGGAATTTTGTCAATTTGTGAGATTTCAAAAGCACGGCCAAGTCGTTTGTCACCATCTTCTTGTTGCCAGAAAATTCGTGCGGCCTGATCATATTCATCGAAGAGATCAGGAATAGCAAGGGCGGCAGGATCAAAGTCTATAACTTGGTTGTAGTCTTTGCTTGCAAATAGGAAGCGGCCAACTGTGGGTGGAAAGAGTTGCACAAACTCTCAAGCTGATGTTCCAATGCCTTTACTAGAACTCATTTTTGCCCCGCGGATGAGAATCCACTCGTAGGGAATATCAAAAGGTGGGGTGATGGAAAAAACTTTTTCACAGAGTGCGTTTGCCATATCTCGTGAGCCACCGGCACTAGTGTGATCCTTGCCAGCGCCTTCAATAGTTACCCCAAGGGCAGCCCAGTGTGCTGGCCAGTCAACTTTCCAGAGGAGCTTGCCTGTTCCTCCAAAGGGTGAAATTGACCCTGCATGACCACACCCAGTTGCCCACTCGACTTTATTTGGTTGGCACTCAAAACTGACCTCAGATCCGTTCCAGCCAGTTGTGAGCGTCGTCCCGACCTTGCCACATTCTGGACAAGTAACCTGAAATGGATACCAATTATCTGGCAGTTGGTAATCTGCCACGTCTTTATAAATTGTTCTGATAGCAGCAATTGAGTCAAGTGCTGTTTTGATGACAGCGTCCATTTTTCCTGACTGATAGAGTTCGTGACTCCAGATTATTTTTTGTGAACAGCCAAGTGTGCGGAACGCATCAATAAAGTCAAAGGCATAAAATTCTGCAAAACTTTTGGCGTTAGCATAGCGTTTCTTTTCCTCATCTGAGGCCAGTGAAAAGTCAACGCCAGATTCTGCAATAGTTGGAGCGGGAATGTGATAGAGCGGTACACCCATGTACTGCTCATATTTTTTTGCTGGCAAGTATCCAGGTAGGCCATCCATTGGATCCATGTCGTTGAAAACATATGTATTAAGAATATTTTCTTTTTGAGTATCTTTGAGTGTTTTTGCAATAAAATCATGTAGTACAACTCCGCGAAGCGCGCCTGTGTGGACTCTACCAGAAGGAGTTTTCATATCATCGACATGTAGTTTGGGATCAATGTGTTTTTTTTGCCAGGCCTCTAGCCTCTCAGCAATCGAATCAACCCAATGTTTTGAGTGCAGTATTGTGTCCATATATTTCTTTCGTATTGTACTTGTAACCACGCATATTTGCATGTTGAAGCAAAAAACCCCGCTTGGAGGCGGGGGTTCAGTTTTTTTGTTTCTACTTTTTATTTTATGCTGACTATTGTGTAGATTATTTCCCCCGCAGGTGCTGCTACTGTAACTTTTTCACCCTTTTTCTTTCCCGACAAGGCTCTGCCTAGAGGTGAGCCATTAGAGATATTGTTTTCTTCTGGGCTAGCTTCAAACTCTCCCACCAGCGTAATAGTCTTGGATTTGTTGCTATCTTTTTTCTGAATGGTGACGGTTGATCCTAAGCCGACAATGGTATGGCTGGTAGTTTTGCTTGCTACTCTTGATTTAGACAAAATTGTTTCAATCTCATCAATTCTCGCTTGGAGCAGCTGCTGTTCATCGCGAGCGCTGTGGTATTCAGCATTTTCTGATAAATCGCCGTGCTCACGCGCAATTGCAATGCGTTCGATAACAGCTGGCAGCTTCTCCTCGACTAAAATACGAAGTTCTTCTTTGAGTTCGTCAAGCCCGCCTTGAGTAAAGGTTATTTGCTGGTCAACAGGAATATGCATCATACGCGTTGAGTATAGTGACTTTTTCTATTCTGGCAATACTAAATCTATAGATTGGTGCGCTTTGTTCTTTGGGCGACTTTGACTTCTAGCAGCGCTCGACGCAGAGAGGCCTCAGCCAAAATCAGTTCCTCACGCTTTTCGCTTGAGACCAACGATTGTTGTGCAGCTTTCACTGCGGCTTCTGCCTTTTCTATACTAATATTTCGCTCATCGACTGCGCTATCCACTATGACTATAACTTCATCAGCGTTGGAAACGCTCAGGAATCCGTCGGAAGTAACTATGCTGTGAGATTTCCCATCTAAAATATATCGCAATTCACCTACAAGCAACTTTGTCACTAAGGCTGTATGACCTGGCAAAATAGTTATTTCGCCAGTTTCGGACGGCGCTCTGACTTGTGTTGCTTCGCAACGTATTAGTTCTTGTTCTTGAGAGACCACTCGAAGACTCAGGGTTGACATAATCGTTAGATTTTCTTGGCTTTTTCTATCACTTCATCAATGGTGCCAACCAAGTAAAAGGCTTGTTCTGGAAGTGCGTCGTGTTTGCCGTCAAGAATTTCTTTAAAACCTCTGATTGTTTCTGCAATAGGTACGTATGCACCAGGTACATTGGTAAATTGTTCTGCCACAAAGAATGGTTGTGTCAGGAACCGTTGAATCTTCCGTGCTCGTGATACCACCAACTTGTCTTCTTCACTGAGTTCGTCAATACCAAGAATGGCGATGATATCTTGGAGCTCTTTGTATCTCTGCAATACTTCCTGCACGCCACGGGCCACTGCATAGTGTTCTTTGCCGACTTTGTCTGGCTCGAGAATCTTTGACGAAGATGAGAGTGGATCAACTGCAGGGAACAATGCTTGCTCTGCTAGTTTGCGATCGAGCGAAATAGTCGAATCGATGTGGGCAAACGTAGTTGCAGGTGCCGGATCTGTATAGTCATCGGCTGGTACATAAATTGCTTGAATTGATGTAATTGAACCGTCTTTGGTAGAAGTAATTCGCTCTTGTAGACTTGCCATTTCTGTTGCTAGGTTTGGTTGGTATCCGACTGCAGACGGAATTCTTCCCAACACAGCAGAGACTTCGGCTCCAGCTTGGCTAAAGCGAAAAATATTGTCCAAGAAAAAGAGCACATCTTCATGCTTTTGATCTCGAAAGTACTCTGCCATAGTAAGAGCGGTCAATGCAACACGAAGGCGATTTCCTGGTGGCTCGTTCATTTGTCCGAAGCACAGGACGGTGCTAGATAGCACTCCAGAGTCTTTCATTTCGTTGTACAAATCATTACCTTCTCTTGTGCGCTCACCAACACCAGCAAAGACTGAGTGACCTTTATGTTCCTCAGCAATATTGCGGATAAGTTCTTGAATAATGACAGTTTTTCCTACGCCAGCTCCACCAAATGCTCCAACTTTTCCGCCTTTTGCAAATGGGGCAATGAGGTCGATCACTTTGATGCCGGTTTCGAGAATTTCTGTTGTGGCTTTTTGTTCTATAAGCGCAGGAGCGGGTCGGTGAATTGGAGCAGTCATTTTTGGTATAAATGCTTCTTTTTCATCAATCACTTCGCCAACCACGTTGAAGACCCTGCCCAAGGTCTGTTCTCCAATTGGTACAGTCACTGGTGCACCTGTATCAGAAACCTCCATCCCTCTTGTGAGACCATCGGTAGGTCCAAGCGCAATACAGCGAACCTCTCGGCTAGAAATTTGTTGTTCAACTTCAAAATAGAGTGTAGTGCCTGAGTCACGCTTTAGTGTCAACGCATTGTAAATAGCAGGTAGCGTATCTTCGAAAACAATGTCTACAACTGGTCCAGTGATTTGTACAATGTTTCCAGTATTTGTTTGTTTTGACATAGATATCCTTTAGTATGTATTGAGTGTTAATGTTGCAGTAGTGATGTCAAGTAATTCGCTTGTAATGCTCGCTTGTCTCGATTTATTGAAAATAAGTTGCAATTCCTCTTGCAGATCTTGTGCATTTTCACTCGCATTTTTCATCGCAACCATTCGCGCTGAGTGTTCGCTAGCCTTGCTTTCTAGAAATGCCTGAAACACAGAATTTTCTACATAGTACGGCACAAGTTTGTCAAGAATCTCTGTGGCTGAAGGCTCAAAGAGATACTCAGTTTTGACGGCGGGAGAAAGCGTTGTGTCGGCCAAATTTGAGTTGAGAGGTAGTAGCTGTTGAAATACTGCTTTCTGAGAAAGTGTATTGATAAAGTCCATAAATAAAATGCTCACTGTGCGAAATTTTTTCTGTAGGTATCCGTCAAGAATGAGTGCTGTGATGGGGAGAGTATCCGCAAGCGAAATGGGATCTGGTATGGAGGAAAACTGGGCATGGATAGACATCCCAGCAAATTGTGAAAAAGCAATAGCTTTTTTGCCAACAGCGACGATTTCACCTTTAGGATTTTTTTTTCTCCAGTTTGATAGCTCGCGAAATAAATTTGGATTGAAACTACCTGATAATCCTCGATCTGTTGAGAGACAGACAAGTAGTTCTGTGCCTTCTTGATGCTCAGTAAACAGCGGATGTAGTGCAATATTACTCTCTGACGTCAAAGTATGAAGTGTATCCGCTACAGCTTTTGCGTATGGTCTTGATCGCAATGCTTGCGCTTGCGCACGCTTCATTTTGCTTGCAGAAACCATCTCCATTGCCTTCGTAATTTTCGAAATATTTTTTGCAGTTTTTATACGGCTGGTAACTTGACGTGCGCTAGACATACTTAGATAGTTGCTGTAAATTCTGCATGTGTGCTGTTGAATGATTCAATTACCTGTAGCAACTTCGCTTCTGTTTTTTCCTCAAACTTTCCGTCTTGCACCAGTTGTGAGAGTAGTTTTTTTTGCGCAGTTCTCATATGAGAGACAAACTCTGCTTCCCACTCTGGAATCATTCCTTCTGGAATGGTATCAAGCAGTCCTCGCGTGGCAGCAAATATAACCGCAGCTTGTTCTTCGACTTTTAGTGGTGTGTCCCAGCCTTGCTTGAGAACAGCGTTGACACGCCCACCACGAGCCAATTGTTTTTTGGTTCTATCATCGAGGTCAGAGCTAAATTGGGCAAATGCTTGCAGTTCTCGATATTGAGCCAAATCAAGTTTCATGGTGCCAGCGACCTGCTTCATGAGTTTGATCTGCGCTGCCGAACCAACACGAGAGACGGATAGTCCGACGTTGATAGCTGGTTTCATGCCAGAATTGAATAAATCAGTTTCAAGATAAATTTGGCCATCAGTAATAGAGATAACATTGGTGGGAATGTAGGCTGATACATCATTTGCTTGCGTTTCAATAATTGGCAATGCTGTAATCGATCCACCACCGTGTTTTTTATTTAAGCGACATGCTCGTTCAAGAAGACGTGAGTGTAGATAAAAAACATCGCCTGGATATGCTTCGCGCCCAGAAGGACGGCGCAGCAAGAGGGAAATTTCTCGATATGCCTGCGCGTGTTTTGAGAGATCGTCAAAAATAATGAGGACGTCTTTGCCTTGCTCCAAGAAATACTCAGCAACTGCCTGACCTGCGTATGGGGCAAGAAATTGCTCAGCTGCTGTGTCAGAAGCAGTTGCAGCTACAATTGTTGTGTATTTCATTGCACCCGCAGTTGTAAGCATGCTGATGATTTGAGCCAAGTTTGATCGTTTTTGACCAATACACACATAGACACAAATGACTTCTTGGTCGTTTTGATTGAGGATGGTACCTAGGGCAATGGATGTTTTTCCAGTTGCTCGGTCACCGATAATAAGCTCGCGCTGACCTCGACCAACAGGAATCATAGCGTCAATAGCTTTGATACCAGTTTGTAGTGGTACTGTGACAGACTGTCTTGCCATGACTCCAGGGGCAATCTTTTCTAATACCATATCTTTTGTTTTAGTGAGTGCTTTGCCACCATCAAGCAGTTTGCCAAGAGGATTTACGGTGCGACCGATGATGTCATTAGAAACGGGGATAGACAGAATTTTGCCAGTTCGCTTAACGGTTTGACCAGTACTAATATGTTTAGCTGCGCCCAAAGCAATAATTGCGGTGTCTTTTCTTTCTAAACTCAATGCGAGGCCAAATTGACCCTCACCAATATCTACGAGTTCGCCAGCCTGTACTGCATCGAGACCCTTGACGCGAATCACGCCATCTCCAAAGGACATGATGGTTCCGACTGATTCTGGCGTAGTAGTAATATTCGCCCCAGCGATAAGTTCGCCAAGTAATGTTTGTAGTTGATCTTGCTTCTTCATACGCTACTTTCTTATGTCGCTATTTTTTCTAGCAGTACTTGTCGCAATATTTGCAACTTTCCCTTGAGTGTCCCGTCATACTCTTGGTTATTTATTACTATTTTTATGCCACCAAGAACATTTGGATCTACTGTTATCACGTACTCTGCAGATCCAACTTTTTTGTTGACTATTTTTTCAATTTCATTTCTTTCAGTTGCAGTCAGTTCGATGGCAGTGATAACTGAGACAACGGGAAGCTGTGATCGTAATTGCGTAACTTCACCAAGTAGGCTGCCGTCAAGCTCTTGTCCATTAATAGTAATCTTGAGACCTCCAACAATAGCTGGATCAACGAGATACTTCGGGATTACGACACCAACTTTTTGTTGTAACTGCGAGATAATTCCTTGTTTTTGCGCAGTAGTGAGCATCTGTGGTGTTATGATCGTCACCTCATTTTTTTGGGTCATACTATATTCTTATGCTGCAGCTACAAGCTGCAACTCCTTTTTAATCAACGCCCGATGATCTTTGGCGGTTAGTTGAGACCCGAGTACTTTGGTAGTTGTTGCCATTACGAGCTCTACCAGTTGAGATTCCATCTCTGCCCTATCTTTTCGTTTTTGATCGCCCCACTGCTCGCTTAGCCGAGCAATCTCTGCTTCAGCTTGTGTTTTTGCTGCAGCAATAATCTGAGTTGCTTGTTCTTGAGCGTTTGCATTGGCTTCCTTTAATACTTTCTCTCGCTCCTTTTCAATTTTGGTCTTAGAAGTTTTTTTGAGCGTTTCAATTTTTTCTTGCTCTTGTAAAGCATTTTGTGCTGCTTTCTGTCCCTCCTCAATTCGTTTTGATCGTTCAGCAAAAATTTTTAGAATGGGTTTGTACAGCAAGTAGGAAAGCGCACCAAGTACAATCAAAAAATTGATTGTTTGGTACACAAGTTGTGCTAATTGAATATTCATGTGTATCTTTCTTACAGTTTGTCGTGTTTAGACAAACTTGAGGATAAGAGCTACCACTAAGGCATAAATGGCGATTGCTTCAGCAAAGGCAATGCCAAGAATCATGTTTGTCTGAATCTTGCTTGCAGCTTCGGGGTTGCGCCCAATTGCTTCCAAACCTTTTGCCACGAGCATGCCGATGCCCAAAGCAGGCCCAATAGTGCCCATACCCATTACAAATGCGACGGCGAAATCTGTCGTCATACGTTTCTCCTCAATGTTCCTCATGGCTGATTGTAGCCATGTTAAAAAATACTAGCGAGAGCATAGAAAACACGAGAGCTTGGATAAATCCTACAAATATCTCTAGTCCATAAAATGGCAGTGGAACACCGAGTGGGAGGAGCGCAGCGATAACCACGAGGAGTACTTCTCCGGCAAAAATGTTGCCGAATAAACGAAATGCAAAAGAGATTACTTTTGCAAATTCGGAGATCAACTCAAGTATGCCGACAAAGAACATAATAGGACTGCTAAAGTTAATAAATTTCTTGAAGTAGCTTAGTTTTTGTGCCCGCACGCCAAATAATTGTGTGGCGAGTATAGAGATGATTGCGAGAGCAAGAGTTGTGTTGAGGTCGGCAGTGCCCGCACGAAACAGTGGTAGTGCTGGTGCTGGTGTGGGCTCAGTTTTTAGAATGGTGCCAACTCCAGGAAGCAGACCGAACCAATTATTCAGCAAGATAAAGAGAAAAAACGTAGCTATGAGTGGAAAGAAGCGATTGGTTTTTCGTACGTCGCGCGTAATTGAATGAACAAGCGAAAAGAGTGCTTCTACTACCCACTCCATAAAATTTTGTAATCCAGTTGGGCGATCGGTGTCTGTTAGTTTTCGATTTGCAACTAGTGCCAATCCAATTAAAAGCAAGCTAACCAATGAACTCGTAAACATGGAGTTGGTTATAGCAAAACTGCCGACATGAAAAATTGTCTCGGCTGAAAGTGAAATATGTATGGCGTCTGCAACCATAAAGGTACTTCTCTAATGTGTATTTTTACTTACAGCACAAGACTTGATTATACCGTCTCTCTTGATGTTGGCAACTGGTAGCTCGACTTATTCTGCTAAAACAAGCACCACATCGTAGGCATTTGCTGGATCTTCGGTGTTTTTATCGTCTAACTCAGTCAGTGTGAGTTTGGTTGCATTCTCGATCAACTCGATGAGCTCCGCACTCGCTTTGTACGTTTTAGAAAGCAGTATATAGGTACCTACTTCTTTGTACTCTCCTTTGGCATTGCCTGCGGTAACTGCAGAGAAGTCAGCATCAGTTAGTTGCGACTTAATAGTACCTGCATACCCTGCTTTTGTTGTAGCGTTGACGATATGAATTTTGATTTTTGCTGTGTCTATACTAGCTGCTGGAGTTGCATCTGGATCTACTGTTGGAGATGGTTCTGGAGTTGCGGCAGGTTCTTCAACGACAACTACAGGGCTAGTCTCTGACTGTGACGTGTTGGTGAATTTTAAGAATAATAATCCGACACCAATGCCAACCGCTACAGTAATAGCGAATGCTGCAATGGTAATAAATATCATCTTGAGCATGGGAGCAGCTGTTTGTTTATTTTTAATGATTGGTATTAGGGTATTGTCTGGCATAACGTCCTGTTCTGTATCAGTTTTATCAGGTTCTTTACTCGGTGTAAACTGTGAAATATTGACATCTTGCACGAGTTTTTCTTCATCCGGTTCTGGGGTTGCAACTTGTTTGGTTGGTTTTGGCAGATCGTCTGTGGGCATAGTATCTCCTTGAGGCACGGTGGCCAATTGTTCTTTATACGAAGAGATCTCTGCCTCCGTTGCTGGAGAGAGAGAAAATTTTGGTACTGGGTAGTCTGCAATTGAAAATGTGCGCATGCTTGACTCGATAATTTGACGAACGTATGCGGGCATTTTTTCTGCATCATCCGAAAGAGAGCCTAGCTGTTGCAGGGGAAGCGTGCCAGAGAGCAACTCTGCCAAGCGTTTTTCTACTAGTGCATTTGTAAGCAGATAAATGGTTTGGATACTTGGTTCAGCACCCTTCAGTGTTTTGATTGTTTCCGCGATAACTTCAGTTTCAGCAACTGTTGCTTGCATGGTTTGATCAACGCCGATGTACTGCAGACCACTGTAGAGTCTGTCGCCGATTTGTAAGACTGTGATGGAGGGTTCGAGAGAAACGATTGATTTTATAGCCCAGCTGAGTGGAGATGCAGAATCAATAGTTACCTTTGCTTGATGCGCTCCAACTCTAATCGGTGCCAAGATCGAGCGCTCAATTGCCGAGAGTTGTACTCTTGCGCTGCCGTTTAGTTCGGTTAGGACAAATGTTTCAATCAGGTGTGTCTTTGCTTCTAGAGTAAGTTGCGGCAGCAGCGTTGTTTTGAGATATTGTTTAATTTTGGCATCTGATGTTTCGTTGACGGTAACAATTGTGTTGGTAAAAAGAAAATCTGGTAAAACAAGGGTGTACGACTCGCCTTCGTCAAGTTTGGCAAATAGCTTAAAAATGTGTTCTGGAATAAACTCATTCTCGTCAAGAAAGGTACCGTTTATTTGGCGAAATGATTGAATCGCAAATGAGTGTGGTTTTTTTGTTGGTAGTAGCTCTGCTATGTAGGCAACGTCGGGCAAGATATAGAGAAGCTTCTGGGTATTCAACATGCTTGACCATTATAGCACTGAAACCAGGCTAAAAATCAAGGGTGAGTCCGCTGGGACTCGAACCCAGGACACAGAGCTTAAAAGGCTCCTGCTCTAACCAACTGAGCTACGGACCCACAGAATTGTGTTGCAGATTATAGCAAGAATACCTCCAGACCGGTATACTCTCTTCGAGATGCAAGAATTGCCGGAAGTCGAGACTATAGTTGGACGGATAAAACCGCACTTACTTGGTAAGCGATTACAAAAAATACACATACGACACCCCAAGAGTGTGCAGGGAAACCCAAAGCTTGTTGAGTCTTCGGCCATTTCCGCTGTGTATCGTCGAGCAAAAATGTTGGTGTTTGCATTTGAAAATGACAACGCAATTCTTATTCA
>Ga0105051_10007342_pt1 | contig 11532 bp, 10 predicted proteins | sample FRY02_FD_78383 | JGI IMG/M metagenome (GOLD analysis project Ga0105051, IMG submission 78383) | Freshwater microbial communities from Lake Fryxell liftoff mats and glacier meltwater in Antarctica - FRY-02 (megahit assembly) | ecosystem: Environmental > Aquatic > Freshwater > Ice > Glacier...
CATCTGAAGGGGGTGACAATCGACTCCAATGACCTAGACAAGGTTGCAATGGACGCCGGCACAATCGAGGCACTGAAAGAACTCGAACTCTTCCCCGAAGACGACAAACTGCCGAAACCAGCCCTAAACGCATTCGAAATAATCGAACGGCTCGAAGATCGCCTGCAGCGCCGCCTGAGCGGCTCGGACGACAACAAGGTCTGGCGCTCGCTCGCCGAACGGCTTGAAATGCTGCGAAAGAACCGCGTTGAGAACGCAGCCGCCAGCGTTGAATTCCTCAAGCAGCTACTTGAGCTCGCGAAAGACTTAGTCGCCGCTGAACACGCCGACGACGAAGGACGTCTCGATGAGATCGTCGTGATCGACCCGCGCAAAGGGGCACTCACGCAGATCTTTGAGGACTACCAACCCGAAGGCGTGCCGGTCGTAATCGAACACGTCGTCGAACAAGTAGATGACCTGGTGACACCGGTGCGCAACACCGGCTGGCAGGCCTCACACCCCGGCGACCGCGCCGTACGCCTGGAACTACGCCGCATCCTCAAAGACAGCGGCCTGCCCGCCACCGGCGACCTATTCGATCACGCCTACGCGTACATCAGCGAGAACTACTAGCGGCGCTAACTCAACCCCCATCCAACCCCACCAGCAGCTCCGCCGCGTCGGTCTCTTCAGCGTCCTCACCATCGGCGACCTCAATCTCACGGGCCTTCTCGTAGGCAGCCCGCCCTCGCCAACTTCGCCGATCGCCTGGGCGGCTTTGCCGAGCCAGCACCAGCAACAGTTCCAGGCGCCGGCGGGGGCGATTTGGGCGCAGTAGCGCAAGGCGGGGTAGAAATGCGGCATCAACCCGGATGATGCGCTATAGCGCGGCAAAAATAGATGTGTGCCGGTTTACGTGATATGCTCGTGGGCATGCCACACGAGAATCCAATTGAACCTGGAGCCAATGAGCAGGCTAATTTCGCGCTGAGCGTCCTGAGCGCGGTCGAGCAAAAGGGGCTGTCGCTCGTCGAGCAGCTCTCTGCGCCGTTCGAAGTGGTGGTACTGCCGGTGGTGCGGGTCGCAAGTGCCGTGCAAGTTGACCCTGCCACGGACGGCTGGGACGGGTTCCTGCAAGCTTTGAGTTCCGACTTCTCGGTTGTGATCGCAGAGCCTGGTTGGATGCGGCCGCTGATCGCGGTCGATTTCGTAGACTCCACGCAGCCGGCGACTTCTGCTGACCAAGCGAAAGCCAGCTTGTGCGAGTCAGTGCGCTTGCCTTACCGGCGTTACGACCTGTCGAGTTGCGCCTTCGAGAGCATCGCGGCTGAACTTCCTGAGCTGCTTCGCGCCGAAATCATCAAGTACGAAGAGGCTGTCTGGGACTCAGGCGGCTCGCTCCCAAACGATCGTCGCAGGAACCTGCTGTGCAACGGCTGCGAGCGCCGCTGCTATCAGATTCTTCAAACGGTAGCTGCGCGTTACGGACTGCGAGTGATACTCAAATCGCGACTTGCGAGGACACTGGTGAGGCCGCGCGTCTCTGAACTTCTCGATCTGGCCCGGTTCGGTCAGCAAGGCGAGATTGATTTCCTTCTAGCTGATCGCTTCTGGCGGCCGGTGATGCTCGTCGAGTTCGATGAGGAAGCTCACCTAACCAACCTTGAAGTCATTAACCGCGACACGAAGAAGAAGCTTGTCTGCGATCGCTACGGCCCGTTCTCGCCGCACAGGATCACCGCAGCGGATTTGAAGGAAGGCGCTAACGGGACAACGCCGCTGGAAACCAAGACTGACCTCTGGCTGAAACAGATCATCAGGCGTTTAGGTAGCGACGTGTAGGCACCGCCGTTGTTATTTGCTGGGATTCGCTGCTCCAACGTCGCCCCAGCCTCGAACACCCCCCCCATGACCGAGCGCCTGAAAAAGCCTGTCCAGAAAGACTTGGGCTTCGCCCTTCTCGTCGCCTTTCAAGTTCACGTTTCGATACTCGACGAATTCGGAGAGCAGTCGTTTCAGATCGTCAGGGTTCGTGTTGCCCATCTCGCCTAGCCTGCCACAGCGGTCGGAAGGAGCGCAGACGAGAGACAAGACGCGCCGACGCAATTGGGACCATCGGTTATTGTGCGATAACGATGGCATCGCTCACCTTTAGCGGTGATTTCACAATCCCCGCGGACCCACACCTGCCGCTCAGCTTTTCCCTGGACGAGCACGCTTTGCGCCTTGCAGTAGTTCAGCGCGAAGATCTACGCCTGCTCAATGCGAACGAGTGGAACAAACCCGGAATCTACGTCTTGATCGGGGCCATCTGCCAGCAGACGAACACGACAAAGGTCTACGTCGGGAAAAGCAACCAGAAGAAGGGCGTTCGAGGCCGCGTGATGAACCAAAACACAAAGCCAACCCCCGCAGCTTCCTTTGATTGGTTGAAGGCAGCAGTCTTCATTAGGTCCACGATGGAGGGCTTCAATAGCTCGCAAGTTGGGTACCTCGAGGGTCGACTCGCCGCAAAGCTTAAAAAGGTCCTCTCCCTCGACGTTCAAGCCGGCAGGAGTGATGAAGACAACACCTTGACCTCGGCGCAGCTTGCCTCGATGGACGCGCTCATTCCCAGCTTCTTGGCGGGTCTCCGCTTGGCAGGCCTGCAGGTTGCTCCGGAGGAGGAAGATGCCGAAACTGGCGAAGGCTCAGGGGTCAACAGCCCTGGCAAGAAGCAGCGCTACTCGGTGTCGATCGCACAGCTAGTCGAGGTGGGTCTCCTATCAGCGGGAGACGTTCTCGTCTTCGAGCGCAAGGGAACCGAGCAAACCTGCACAGTTACCGGCGATGGGTTTCTGGTCGTACACGGCGCCGAATACAGTGCGCCGAGCGCGGCCGCGGTTGCTGCCTATCCAGGCGAACTCGAAGCGGCTCCGGGGTGGGATGTTTGGCGGCTGCAGAATGGAGATAAGGCCATCGGCGACCTTCGTGACGAATTCATCGAGATGCAAAAGAGCTCGTGACCCCCGAACTGCCTAATATCGCCCCGCGCTGCCGGACGAGCCGCGCCCGAAGCGTCGCGGCCCTGACCGCCGAGCGCGGGGCCATCTCCATCGTCTGCTTGATCAATAGCCGGCTGACAGACATCTCGTAATACGCGCACGCTAGGTGGTAGAAGACACTTGTGGCCCTGACTAACGAACAGCTCGAATTCATTACGTGGGTATTTGAAGGAAGGCGCGGACGGGACAACGCCGCTGGAGACCAAGACTGACCTCTGGCTGAAACAGATCATCAGGCGTTTAGGTAGCGGCGGGCATTCCGAAGCTGCCTGACCAGTAGTTAGCGGCGCTGGCCGCTGAGCGACTGCCGTCCGAACGGATCAAGGTAAGCGTCTTCTGATTTGATGAGCGGCGCGAACCAGCGGTTGATGAAGCGCTCGCGAAGTTTGTTGTCCGGGTCAGAGCTCAGGGCTCTTACTGACACGGCATAAAGTTTGCCGCGGTCACGAACGATCATCTCAGTGCGAGCGGCTTGCTGCCTGGGGGCTATTCCTTGAGTTAGGTATTCGAAACGCACGCCTGTCAGCTGCGCGAGCCGTTCAACAATGTCCGCGGTCGGCACTGACGTTCCGTCAAACCAGCTGGTGACTGCGCGGTCGCTGCGGCTCATCTCCTTGGCAAGTGAGCTGCGGCTAAGGCCGATTGCTTCTGCTTCAGTGCGGAGCCGCTGAGCGAACTGATCTGGGCTGTCTACAGGAGGTGGCTTCGGCATTACTTCCCTTTCTTTTTTTGCTGTTAATCACTGTCCGGCCATGTTGGTACAGTGGGATAATAGCAACTACTGGGACGCTATGTCCGTCCGCGGCTGGCGATAGCGTGTGGTGCATGTACGAAGATCAAGTCGATAATCTTGCGCGGCGGGCTGCTGCGCTGGCTGATCATAACGGCGGCGATCTGCCGCTGATCGTTGATGCTGCGCAGCTCGCGCGCTACCTAGGTGTTTCGCGCCATCTGGTCTACGACAACGCTGAGCGGCTCGGAGCCATCCGGCTTGGCGATGGACCGCGCGCTCGTCTGCGGTTCGTTCTTAACAGCGAGACGATAAAAAGCTGGCAGGGCGCCGGCGCCTCAACGCCGCCGATGCCCACTTCGCAACCTCGCCGCCGCCGTCCGATCTCTGCTGACGCTCAGCTACTGCCGATCCGCGGCCGCAACGGCCAAACGAACCGGCCTACAGATTGATGGGCCGTCCAGCGTCAGGCAGCATCTGGGAGCGAACGACTGCCGCTGGCGTCACCTACTCAGCTCGCTTCAAAGCGTACGGGCGGCGACGCACAGTTCGTCTTGGTTCAACCCAAGAAGGCTGGGACCGGCGCCGCGCTGAGGAAGAACTCGCGTTCATTCTCGGTCAAGTTCGTCGCGGCCATTGGCGCAATGAGGACATGCCAGCGGAAGAAGTTCCTGAGCAGGCAATCACCTTCCATGAGTTCGCCTCCGACTGGTACGACGAACGGCGTGCTGAATGGGCGCCAGCTACGCAGGCCGCCTACCTAGCTGAACTGCGCGACCATCTTCTCCCGTTTTTCGCTGACTTCAGGCTAGGCGAGATTGATGTCGCCGCAGTTGACCAGTACCGAGCTTTCAAGGTGTTTGAAGCACGAATCGGACCGGCGTACATCAACACGACAATCGCGAAGCTCGGCACAATCCTTGATCTCGCGCTCGAACGTGAACTGATTGAACGTAACCCGGTGCGCGTCAATCCGCGTGCGCGCCGTGTTCGACGGGTTCGTAAAGCACGGCCGATCTACCTGGACCGCGCCGAGCAGATCACGGCGCTGATCTGACTGGCGCGGACCTGAGCGGTCACGACCTGAGCAACGCGGATCTGATCGACGCGGACCTAGCCGACGCGAACCTGACCGACGCGAACCTCGTGCTAGCGGACCTGACCGGCGCGGACCTGAGCGGCGCGAACTTGTCCAACGCGAACCTGATCTGCGCTGACCTGATCGAGGAGGAGGCACTGTTTCTCGCCGACTTCATCCGACACCGCCGACCCGGATCGCTCCTCGCCGCGTTGTGCGACGACCCGAAGCGGGCCGAACTCGCAAGCTATCCTTGGGAGGTTCCCGCCGACGGCTTCGGCGACGGTCTCGTGCAGGCGCTCCACCATGCCAGGTGCTTCTCTGAGCTCACCGTTGGCCCTCAACACCTCTACAACGCCCTGCTCGCGCAGAAGGCGCGTAAGGAGTTTGGCTGGGAGACGGATGAGGTCGAGGCGCGGGAGATGGCAAGCCTCGGCAGGTGGGCTGACGCTGTCGCGCAGCGCGGCGCAGAACTCGGCGGTTGGGTCGAGGACATAGCGACATTTTGGGCGTTCCTTGAACCGTTCGAGTCGGTATCGCCAGTCACCCGCGAGTTCATCGAGGCGATCGTCGAGCCCGCAGTTCAGGACCCGACGGGGTACCACAAGAATGAGACCGTGCGAGCGACGCTCGAAGCGCGCGAACTCCGCCTCAAGGGCAAACGGGCAAGACTCACGAACCGTGCTGCGCTGGAGAGTTGGAACCAGGCCCCATTCGGTGGCCAGCTCGATTACCGCGGGTTGGTCACGAAGAGTTACATCTCGGATATGGCAACGGCATTGGAGGCACAGGGCTAGATGCTTCAGCCCGGAAGCCGTCTCACGCTGATCGATGCCATGCGCCCGCCGGCCGGGTTCACGTTGGACGCAGCGATGGCAGTCACATTCACGCTCGATCTCCGTGCGTTGCTGGCGGCCCCGGCCGCATTCGCACTCGCCGGCTCGGAGGGCGTCACCAAGGATGGCACGGGGCAGGAGCCGATCGAGCTGTTGCACGCTGTGAAGTCGAATGCGAGCAAGCTCACCGTTTTCAGTCAGGTGGGCGAGATCGGTCTGCCTCCGTCGCGCCCGGTATTCGCATTCTTGGAGCAGGCGGTCGTGCCAGTCCTGGCGCCGCGCGGAGGTGTCGTGCACCCGAAGGTGTGGGTGATGCGATACGCGCCGAGTGCGCAAGATGGAAGCGCACCACGTCTGCGCGTCCTCATCGCGAGCCGCAACCTAACGTTCGATGCAAGCTGGGACACCGTCGTCCGCCTGGACGAATCGATCGCCGGCAAGGGGGCGGACCTCTCGCCGCTTAGCGACCTGTTCGAAGGGCTGTTGGCCCAGAAGGCGGGAGCCTCACCCTCGCATCACGCTCGCGTCGAGCACTTGTCGGCGGCGCTGCGTGCCGCGAAGTTCGCGCTGCCTGTCGGCGTGAAGTCGATGAATCTCTCGGTTCTCGGTCTGGAGAACACCGACTCTCCGCTCCCGCTCGACGCGGATCGGTCCCTCATCATCTCGCCGTTCCTCAGCGCCGACTTCTTCACCGACGTTCGTCCGGGCCGCGTCGACGCCGTGGTGAGCCGGCCTGAGTCGCTCGATGGCCTGGACGCTGCAGTGCTCCCACAGCTCGGTGTGACCTACCAGTTCGACGATGGGAGCATCTTCGACCCAGACGATGACGACAAGCGGTCCTCGCAGGACCCGGCAAGGCCGATCACCGGGCTGCATGCAAAAGTCTTCGCGTTCGAGCAGGGTTCGACGGCACGCCTGTTTCTCGGCTCAGCGAACGCCACGAGCGCAGCGTTCACGAGCAACGTCGAGGTCCTTCTCGAGCTCAAAGGGTCCGTAGAGCAGCTCGGAATCGACCAGTTGTTCGGTGGATCGGATGACGAACCTGGCCTCAACGCGTTGTTCATGCCGTACACGCCGATCAGCGGGCAGGGGCCCGATCCCGGCTTGGGCGGACTCGACGGAGCGCGCCGTGCCGTTGCGAGAATCGACATCGAGGGTGTCGTCGAGGCGAGCGGCGCTGGATTTGCCGTCACGTACCGGTCGGTCGAGCCTGTCCCGACAGTGGAGGACATCACCATCGAGTGTTGGCCGTTGTCATCCCCCGGGAACCGACGGACTGTGGCAATGGGCGAGCCACTCGAGCTCCGGTTTGAGACGACGGTTGAGCTAATCAGCGGGTTCCTGGCGTTCTGCATTACCCACGCGGACGGCACGATCACCGAGTTCGTGGTCCCATCGCAACTCTCGAACGTGCCGGAGGAACGGGACAGCTTGTTGCTGAAAGCCCTAGTCGGCAATGCCGAACGCTTCCTCCAGTACCTGTTGGCACTACTCGATGAGGATCCTGCGAGGGCCGATCTGCTCGACGCTGTGGAAGTCGCGTACACCGGCGAGGCGACGAATGGAGACCACACGCCGGTGCTCCCGGTACTCGAGAAGCTCATCCGGACGATGCGCAGAGACCCGGCGAAGCTCGCGTCACTGCAGCCCCTAGTTGCTGACTTGGCTGCCGACAATGCGCTTCCCCCCGGGTTCCACGATCTCTGGGCGACGATCACCGAAGTTGCTCTTCCCGAAGGTTCGTCCTGATGGTGGACCATCACGTTGATCCGGATGCCGTCCTTGCAGAACTCAAGGACTTTCAGCGTCGGACGGCGATCTGGGCGTTCGAGCGGATGTTCGCGGACGAGAACCCGTCGCTGCGGTTCCTGGTCGCCGATGAAGTCGGACTTGGCAAGACACACATCGCCAAGGGCGTTATCGCCCAGGTCATTGACCATCTCCAGAAGAGCGGTGACGAACGACACGACATCCTCTACATCTGCTCGAATGGCGCGATCGCTCGCCAGAACCTGCGCAAGCTGGTGCCGAAAGGGATCGAGCTCCTCGAGGACGTCGAACGGCTCACGATGCTGCCGCTCGTGAAGCTCAACACCGGCAAGGACGGGAAGTCCGGCGTCAATCTCCTCGCAATCACGCCCGGCACATCGCTGAAGTTCGGACACAGCACGGGCAAGTTCCCCGAGCGCTGCCTTGCGTACACCTTCCTGCGCGCCGAGTGGGGCGAAGATGTCATGAACGCGCGGGCACGGTGGGTCTTCTGGTCCGGTGTCTCGAGTGAGACCGGCGACGAGCGTCTCCGGACGTACGAACGCCAGTACCGTCGCCGTGTTCAGGCTTCCGCGGTGGTCTTTTCGGAGAAGCTCGCTGAGGTGGAGCGGATACGGACGTCTCACGGCCTGCGGCCCCTAAGGGAGCTCTTCGACGGGCTCGTAGAAGGCCTTAGATGGAAGCGGCGCTTCCCGGACGAGCTTTGGTCGGACCGCACAGAGCTGATCGGCGAAATCCGACGAGTCATGGCGATAGTTGGCATCGCAGCATTGCAACCCGATCTAGTCGTGCTCGACGAATTTCAGCGGTTCAAGGACCTACTGAACCCGGACCCCGAGAACTTCGCCGCCGAGCTCGCGCAGCGACTCTTCACGCACAAGGATCCCGAGACCGGGCGGCCCACACGATGCCTCCTCCTTTCAGCCACGCCGTACCGCATGTACAGCACTGAGGACGAGGTTGAGGGGGATCACTACAAGGACTTCGTTTCCACGTGCTCGTTCCTGTTCAGCGATCCGGCCCGCGTCGCGCAGCTCCAGCATCGGTTCAACGCGCTGCGTGGCGCGCTCGGATCTCCAGAGACGCTCAGTCACGCCGAGGCGATTTGCACCGAGATCGGCTCGGAGTTGCGCAGCGTGATGGCGCGCACCGAGCGGCTCGCGGCAACTCCCGACCGTGATGGCATGCTTCGCGAGCTGGAACCGGCCGCCTCTGTGGAGGTCCAAGACTTGCAGGCCTACATGCGCGTCGCGAGCCTCGCGGAGGCCGTCAAGCATCACGATCCAGCCGAGTATTGGAAGGCGGGTCCCTATCTCGTGAACTTCATGGAGCACTACCAGCTCAAGAAAGCGCTCGACGGTGCCGCCGCCGCTGGACTGCTCCCGGACGGGGAACGCCTCGACCCTGGGCCGGGGTTACTGAGTTGGAAAGAGATCCAGAAGTACCAGCTGATCGACCCCGAAAACGGGAAGCTCCGCTGGTTACTCGAGGATCTCGAGCGTCACCGCGCGTTCGAGCTGTTGTGGATGCCGCCGTCGCTTCGGTACTACGACGCTGGGTCGGTCTACGAATCGGACAATGCCGTGACGTTCACGAAGCGGTTGATCTTTTCCGGTTGGGCGCTCGTTCCGAAGGTGGTTTCGTGCCTCGTGAGCTACGAGGCGGAGCGGCGTGCCTACGGCGAGAGCTCGCATCGGTACAGCGCAAAGTCTCGTGGCGGTCAGAGATTGACCTTTGCAACCACGGACCGTCGGGGCGTCGAGGCGCGGGACGGCGAGGCCGGAGGCAAGCGGCGTCCCGCCTCGATGACAGCGTTTGCCTTGAGTTGGCCGAGTCCCACGCTGGCCGAACTTGGGGACCCGCGGCCCAGCGGGTCTGCCCGGCCCGACATTGTGGCGGTACGTGAGGACATCGAGAGGCGAGTGGCGGGTGCGATCGCCGGTTTGGTTCGGCACGCGGCAACGGACGGTGTTATTGACCAGCGCTGGTATTGGGCGGCTCCGCTGCTCCTTGACGATCTCCGTTCGCCGGATGTCACGCGAGCAATGCTGGCTGACGACGCCGCATCGCGTTGGGCGGGAGACGTCCCCGGCGAGAACTTCCTAGCGCACATGGCCGAAGCTCGGGCGATGCTCGACTACGGAGTCGAGGCACTGGGCCGTCCTCCGGAGGACCTGGTGGAAGCGCTAGCTGAGCTGGCATTGGGAGGTCCGGCACAGTGCGCCCTCAGGTCGATCAGCTCGGTTGTGAGTTTGCCCGTTGCGGACGTTCGGGTCGTGTCCGGTGCGGCCCGTGTTGCGTCGGGCTTTCGGAGCTTCTTCAACGCGCCAGAGGTGACGGCAATTGTTGGCAATGGCGCGCGTGGTGGCGACAATGAAGGCGGGAACTTGGGCTACTGGCGGGACGTTCTGCATCACGCCGCCGACGGGAACCTCCAGGCTGTGCTCGATGAGCACGCGCATGTGCTCAGGGATTGGCTCGGCCACCTGCGGCTCGACACCGATGAGCGCCAAGCATCGGCCGCAAAGGACGTCGCCCAGAGAATCGCCGAGGCGCTCGAAACGCGGACGTCAAGCTTCCGGGTTGACATTCCTCGATCCGAAGGTCCTGAGGGCGCCATCAAGCTTGATCGCCACAGAATGCGGACACGGTTTGGGGTCGCGTTCGGTAACCAAGCGCTCGACGACGGCGGGGAGGCACGCATCGAGTCGGTATCGAACGCGTTCAACTCACCGTTCTGGCCGTTCGTCCTCACCTCGACTTCCGTCGGGCAGGAGGGCCTGGATTTTCACCTTTGGTGCCATGCGGTGGTCCACTGGAACCTGCCAAGGAACCCGGTCGATCTGGAACAGCGCGAGGGCCGCGTGCACCGCTACAAGGGCCATGCTGTGCGGCGAAATATTGCTGCGACCGTGGGCTCAGATGCATTCCGCGACGGCCTTCCGGCTGACTCCGATCCATGGGAGACGTTGTTCAGACGCGCAGCCGAGCTGCGAACGAACGAGGACGAGATGGTGCCGTACTGGGTGTTTCCGGAGGGGCCGGCATCGATTGAACGTCACGTGCCGGTTCTGCCGTTCAGCAAGGAGTCGGTTGAACTGCCGCAGCTCCGCAAGACCCTCGCGGCGTATCGGCTCGCATTTGGTCAGCCGCGACAGGAGGAGCTCCTCGAGTTCCTCGGGGCGGACCGGTCAGATGAGGAGTTGCTCGAGCTGGCGTCGCGACTTCGGATCGATCTGTCGCCGCCTGTCAGAAGCACCTGATACCGCCGCAGTCACCGCACATCCAATATGGGGACGGGTCTTCCCACCATTCGAGGGTGTTTCGTTTCGGATTAACCCAGAACGGTTGCTGTTCTGACCCGCACTCCGTGCATTTAGTAGCGCGCTGTGGGACCTCCTTGGGCGGGTCCAGCAGAATGACCTCTGCAAACAACGCAACCTGCCAGGTGTTCGCCGCGGGGCCCGCAAAGTACTGCGCGAACAATGGCTGATACGAGGGTGGATGCTCGGATAGTTCAGCCCAGAAGCGGGTTCCCGTCAGTACGAAGGGGAGGGCGGCAACGTAGACGGCGCCGCCGCTCGGAGTGAGGACACGTCCGTCACCCGCTGGCGATACCACGCTGTACGTCTCCAGGAACTGTTGGGCTGACTCATCTAAGAGCACGCGGCCGTCTTGGCTTCCAAAGGCACCTTTACAAGGAACCTGCTGAGTACGAGCTAGCCGCTGCCTGAGCAGCGTTGGGCGCGATGACGGCGCGAAAGCGGGGGGCGTACCCGACGAGCGCCACGTTGCGTGAGCCGGCAGCGCCAGAGAGTTTTGCGTTATCTGCTTGTGAACGCTTGGCGCGCGTGAAGGCTTTAGCGCAGCGGTTGTTCGCTGAGCAAGTTTTCTAGATCTTCAAGACTCGGAATGCCTTGCTCTAAGGCGATTAGGTACAGGCTCTCCAAGGTGATTCGATGGCCGTATTTGATCTTGTAATCGAGGGCGAGCTGCTCGAAGCGGGTCTTGAGCTCAAACGGGACGGCGGTGACTGTGATACCAACCGTCTTCGAACCCTCACGAACCGGTTCATTACGCCCCAGAAAACCA
>Ga0105051_10007345_pt1 | contig 11530 bp, 9 predicted proteins | sample FRY02_FD_78383 | JGI IMG/M metagenome (GOLD analysis project Ga0105051, IMG submission 78383) | Freshwater microbial communities from Lake Fryxell liftoff mats and glacier meltwater in Antarctica - FRY-02 (megahit assembly) | ecosystem: Environmental > Aquatic > Freshwater > Ice > Glacier...
CGATCACGTTCAGCAGTGGTGCCACGTACCACTACGACAACGTGCCGCAAGAGAAGATCGACGCGCTGGGGAAATGCAAGTCGGTCAGCAGTTTCTTCGCAACCGACATCCGCAACGCCTTCAGGGGCGTCAAGCAGGAAGTAATAAAGGAGACGACATGAACTACGACGCTATCGCCAAAGTCTGCGATGAGGTCAACCGCGCATATTGCGAGGCACTAGGGGACATGTCCCAGCCTGCCTGGGCCGACGCCCCTAGTTGGCAGCGCGCCAGCGCCCGCCTGGGGGTGGCCTTGCACACCGAGAACAATGTCGGACCAGAGGCTAGCCACGCGAGCTGGATGGCCCAGAAAGTTGCCGAGGGATGGATCTACGGGCCAGTGAAAAATGCAGACATCAAAGAGCACCACTGCATCATGCCGTTCGACCAGCTCCCGCGTGAACAACAGGCCAAGGACTTCATTTTCCGCGCTGTGGTTCATGCACTGCGCGAAACCATTCACCGCGAACCACTCAAAGCACAAAGGACTGAGCCATGAACATCAGCGAAGCCGCAAAATTGCTGGGCGTTTCACCGCGCATGGTGTACGGCCTGGTCGCGCCCAGCGGCCCCATTCCCTGCGCCAGAATCGGTAAGCGTATCATTTTGGAACAACCTGACGTTATGGAGTTCAAGCAAAAATGTCGATCTACAGAGATAAAACAAGCGGTTCGTTCGTCTTTGAGTTTGACCGCCGTGTCGCTGACCAGAGAGTCCGCGTTACAAAGCGCCTTCCTCGGACTTGGAATAAAGCCCAGGCAGACGCATACGACCGCAAGACATGCGCAGAACTCTACGCGCAAGCGTCTGGGGTTGGTCAGTCCACCGATCTGATTGAAAACGCTGTAGCCCTGTACCTCATTCACCGCGTGCCGCTGCTCAAGCATGGCCGTGACTACGCGCTGGAGCTAAAAGACATGGAGCACTTTTACATCGGCCGGCCACTATCTGCCCTGGCAGATGTGTCAAAAGCCATTCAGCTTCGCAGTGTCAAGCGGGACGGTAAGCCAACGGCCCCGGCCACCATCAAAAACCGAATCAGCTACCTCCGCGCCGCAGTCAACTACGCCTGGAAACATCACAACTTTGGCGGTGAGTCAAAGCCGACAGAACGCATGAGCGTTCCCGAGGTCAACAATATCAGCCACATCTACGCCACCCGCGAGCAAATGATACGCATCTCCCTGCACATCCAGCACCGTGGCGTGCGAGCTATGGTGCGCAGGCTCTACTACAGCGGCAAGCGATTCACAGAGGCTACCCAGGCTGTCGTCAATGCAGGCGGCACGGCCTACTACATCCCTGACACCAAAAACGCCCTGCCCGACTGGCAGCCCATCCACCCCAAGGCACGTACGGCTTTTCAGGTCAAAGCCCCGACTTACTTTGTTGCCGGTTATCACTTCGCCAAGGCGCGTAAAGCGCTCGGCCTAGACCAGCTCACGATCCACAAGCTACGCCACGGCACAGCAACGGCGATTTTGGAGGGCGGCGGCGACCTCAAAGATGTGCAGGCAGTGCTGAATCACAAAAGCGCTCAAAGCGCCATGCGGTACGCACACTGGGCAACGCAGGTAAAAGTCAGGGCAATGGGGTTTATCGGAAAAAAAGTGGCATAAATTCACCACGTTTTTTTAGATGCTACTGTATTTGTAGCAAACTATCCTCATAGAGAATGGAGGCGCGGCCCGGAGTCGAACCGGGCTAGCCGGATTTGCAATCCGGTACATAACCGCTTTGTTACCGCGCCGTCTCTAAAAAGCCAAATCTTCCAATGAAAAAGGACAGCATTATGAAGTGCTGCCCTTTGAATTGGAGCGGGAGAAGAGTCTCGAACTCTCGACCTCAACCTTGGCAAGGTTGCGCTCTACCAACTGAGCTACTCCCGCATTGCAAGTCTAAAATTATAGCTTACTTTTCGGCCTGATCTGGAAACGCCAGAAACATGCCTCAATGCTTGACGGCACCCGTCACACCGAGTGGCGGCACAACAATCGCCGCAGCCACTACCGCCGCAGGCGAGGCCATTTCTTCGTCCGTCAACGGCACAGGCGTGCGCTCCAGCGCCACCTTTAGCACCTGGTCAATCCATTTGACGGGAATGATCTCCAGGCCGTTTTTGACATTGTCTGGAATCTCTTGCAGGTCTTTGGCGTTTTCTTCGGGGATCAGCACCGTCTTGATGCCGCCACGCAAGGCTGCCAGCAGTTTTTCTTTCAAACCGCCAATCGCCGTGACTTCACCGCGCAGCGTGATCTCGCCTGTCATGGCCACGTCACCACGTACGGGAATGCCCGTCAGCGCCGAGATAAAAGCTGTGGTCATGGCAGCGCCCGCACTTGGCCCGTCTTTGGGCGTTGCGCCGTCAGGCACGTGAATATGAATATCCCGCTTTTCAAACAGCTCATCTCTGATGCCCAGCATGGCCGAGCGGCTGCGCACCACCGTGCGGGCAGCGTCCACCGACTCTTTCATCACGTCGCCCAAAGAGCCGGTGCGGGTGATCAGACCCTTGCCGGGCATGATGGCCGCCTCAATCGTCAGCAAGTCGCCGCCGACTTCTGTCCAGGCCAGACCAACGACTTGACCGATCTGGTTAATTTTCTCGGCACGGCCGTAGTCGAACTTGCGCACACCCAAAAATTCATTCAGGTTGTCAGGTGTCACCACCACTTGCGCCGTCATTTTTTTAAGTTGAATGCCTTTGATGACTTTGCGGCAAATTTTGCCGAGTTCGCGCTCAAGCGAGCGCACGCCCGCCTCGCGCGTGTAGTAGCGCACGATGTCACGTACAGCTTGCTCTTGCACTTCCAGCTCATCAGCTTTCACACCATTATTCTTGACCTGCTTGGGCAGCAGGTAGCGCATGGCAATGCTGGTTTTTTCGTCTTCGGTATAACCCGACAGGCGAATCACTTCCATGCGATCCAGCAGCGCAGGCGGAATGTTCATGGAATTGGACGTGGCCACAAACATCACGTCGCTCAGGTCAAAGTCGACCTCCACATAATGATCGCCAAACGTGTGGTTTTGCTCTGGGTCCAGCACCTCGAGCAATGCACTCGATGGGTCGCCCCTGAAATCGGTGCCCAGCTTGTCGATCTCGTCCAGCAAGAACAGCGGGTTGCGCGTACCGGCTTTTGACAGGCTTTGCAGCACCTTGCCGGGCAGCGCACCGATGTAGGTACGGCGGTGGCCGCGAATCTCGGCCTCGTCTCGCATGCCGCCCAGCGCCATGCGCACATACTTGCGGCCTGTGGCTTTGGCAATTGATTGGCCAAGCGATGTTTTGCCAACGCCCGGCGGGCCGACCAGACACAGGATAGGCGCTTTGAGTTTGTCGACACGCTGCTGCACCGCGAGATATTCAACGATCCGGTCCTTGACTTTTTCCAGGCCGTAATGGTCTTCATTCAGTACGTTTTCAGCGTTGACCAGGTCATGTTTGATTTTGGTTTTTTTGCTCCAGGGCAAAGCCGTCAGCACGTCGATATAGTTGCGCACCACGGTGGCTTCAGCCGACATGGGCGACATGAGCTTGAGTTTTTTAAACTCTGCATCGGCTTTTTTACGCGCTTCTTTCGGCATTTTGGCGGCTTTGATCTTTTTCTCGATCTCGTCCACGTCGGCCCCGTCTTCGCCGTCACCCAATTCTTTTTGGATCGCCTTGACCTGCTCGTTCAAATAAAAATCGCGTTGGTTTTTTTCCATCTGCCGTTTGACACGGCCACGAATTTTTTTATCGACATTCAGAATATCAACTTCACGCTCAAGCTGCTCGTACAGGTTTTCCAGCCGCTCCTTGACGGGTGACAGGCCAAGAATGACCTGCTTGGCGTCGAGCTTGAGCGGCAGGTGCGCAGCAATCGTGTCGGCCAGTCGGCCTGGGTCATCAATGCTGGAAATCGAGGTGAGAATTTCAGGCGGGATTTTTTTATTCAGTTTGACGTAATGGTCAAACTGCTGCATCACGGCGCGGCGCAGGGCTTCAATTTCACTGGTCTTGTCAACCGCAATCGCAACTGGCTCAATCGGCGTCACGTTGGCGCTGAAGTGCTGCTCCCCATCCTCAATTTTGTTGACTTTGGCACGCTGCTGGCCTTCCACCAGCACCTTGACCGTGCCATCAGGCAGCTTGAGCAATTGCAGGATGGTGGCCACGCAACCGACCTCGAACATGTCTTCGACTACCGGCTCGTCTTTGGCGGCGGTTTTTTGTGCCACCAGCATGATGCGACGCTCAGACTCCATCGCGGATTCAAGCGCCTTGATGCTCTTCGGGCGACCCACAAACAGCGGGATCACCATGTGCGGGAACACCACCACGTCACGCAGTGGCAACAACGGCAGGTCTAGCGGAGTAGGAGGCAAGCTAGTGGGTGCTGACATAAATACCTTAAAAGACCTTTAAAAATACAACAATATTAGTTGTAATCTGGGGCTAAAAAAGCAAATTTCAAGCTTTTTTAGCCACTTCACGGTAGACCAGCAAAGGCGCCTTGTTTTCTTCGATGGTTGATTCGTCCACCACCACTTTATCGACGTTGATGGCAGTCGGCAGGTCAAACATGGTGTCTATCAGGGACTGCTCCAGAATCGAACGCAAACCACGTGCGCCGGTCTTGCGCGCCAACGCCTTGCGGGCAATGGCTTTGAGAGCCGAAGGGCGGATCTCCAGGTCAACGCCCTCCATCGCCAGCAATTTGCTGAACTGCTTGACCACCGCGTTTTTAGGCTCGGTCAAAATTTGCACCAGCGCGTCTTCACTCAGTTCTGCCAGCGTGGCGACCACAGGCATGCGGCCGACCAGTTCGGGGATCAAACCGAACTTGATCAGGTCTTCCGGCTCAACGTCCTTGAAAGACTCGGTCAGGCTACGGGCTTTTTTGCTTTTGACAGCCGCGCCAAAGCCAATGCCAGATGCCTCGGTGCGGTTTTCAATGACTTTTTCCAGACCCGAAAACGCGCCGCCGCAAATGAACAGGATATTGGTGGTGTCCACTTGCAGGAAGTCCTGGTTCGGATGCTTGCGCCCACCCTGTGGCGGCACTGAGGCCATGGTTCCTTCAATCAGTTTCAACAGCGCCTGCTGCACGCCCTCGCCTGACACATCGCGGGTAATCGACGGGTTATCTGATTTCCGCGAAATCTTGTCGATTTCGTCGATGTAAACAATACCCTGCTGCGCGCGTTCCACTTCATAGTTGCAGCTTTGCAGCAGTTTTTGAATGATGTTTTCAACGTCTTCGCCAACATAACCGGCCTCGGTCAATGTCGTGGCGTCGGCCATCACAAACGGCACGTTCAGTGTGCGTGCCAGCGTTTGCGCCAGCAGCGTTTTTCCCGAACCCGTGGGGCCAATCAGCAAGATGTTGCTTTTAGTGAGCTCAACATCGTCTTTTTTAGCCTTTTCTTTGTGACGCAAGCGCTTGTAGTGGTTGTAAACCGCCACCGCCAGCGTGCGCTTGGCTGGCTCTTGACCAATCACATAGCCGTCTAGTGTGGTTTTGATTTCTAGCGGCGTGGGCAGGTCGCCACGGGTTTCAGCCGCATCAAGTCCAGCGGGCAACTCGTCACGGATGATTTCGTTGCAAAGGTCTATGCATTCGTCGCAAATAAAAACCGATGGCCCAGCGATGAGCTTTTTGACTTCATGCTGACTTTTACCGCAAAACGAGCAGTACAAAGTCTTTTCACTGGAGGAGCCTTTTTTTTCGGCCATTAGGGAGATGCCTTCTAAAGTGGCTATACAGAATTTACCAATGATAACCAAATAAAAGCGGCGCTTCTTGTAACAAGAAGCGCCGCTTTACAGAGCTTCAAAAACTCAAGGGCGTTTGGCGATGACCTGGTCTACCAAGCCATACTCTTTCGCTTCGTTGGCCGATAACCAGTAGTCACGCTCCATGTCCCGCGCAATCTTTTCGGTCGGCTTGCCAGTACGCTCAGACAGGATTTTGTTGAGCTGTTCGCGGGTCTTCAGAATTTCCCGCGCCGAGATTTCAATGTCACTGGCCATCCCTCGCGCACCACCTGAAGGCTGGTGAATCATGACGCTGGAGTTAGGCAGTGCAAAACGCTTGCCTTTGGCGCCGGCGGCCAACAGGAAAGAGCCCATGCTGGCTGCCATACCGGTACACAGGGTTGACACGTCGGGTTTGATGAAATTCATCGTGTCAAAAATCGCCAGGCCTGCGCTGACCGAGCCGCCGGGCGAGTTAATGTACAGGGAAATATCCTTGTCAGGATTTTCGCTTTCCAGAAACAGCAACTGCGCGACCACCAGGTTGGCCATGTAGTCTTCAACCGGGCCGACCATAAAAATGACTCGCTCCTTGAGCAGCCGTGAATAGATGTCATAAGAGCGCTCGCCGCGACCAGATTGCTCAATGACCATGGGTATGAGCCCTAAACCCTCGGTTTGCAATGAGTCGTACGCACCGAACGGGATGCTGTCAGCTTGGTTTTTATGCATGAGATGACTCCAAAGATTGAATAGCTGTTACTTTACCCAAAACAAATGGGGCTGGTGCGCAGAAGTTCAATCCACACGCCAGCCCCATCTATATAAAAAACCAAAACCCTTTAGTTCTGCGCCATCAGGTCATCAAAAGAGACGTCTTTTTCAACCACTTTGGCTTTGGACAGCACAAAATCAGTCACATTGTTTTCAATCACAACGCCCTCCACCTCAGCCATGCGGCGGTTATCGCTCAAGTACCAGCGCACCACGTCTTGCGGCTTTTCGTAGCTGGCTGAAAGCTCTTCAATGTGTGCCTTGAGCTGCTCTGGCTTGGCTTGCAAATTATGACTGCGCACCAGTTCAGCCACGACCAGGCCCAGGCGCACGCGCTTTTCGGCCTGCGGACGGATGATGTCATCAGGGATCGGCGCCTTGTCAGCATCTTTCACGCCGCGCTGCTTCAGGTCAGCCCGGGCAGATGCCACCAGGCGCTCCAGCTCGTCCTGTACGCTGGCGTTGGGCAAATCTAGTTCGGCCTTGGACACCAGCGCATCCATCACAGCCGCCTTGTTGCGGGCCAGCAAGCGGAACTTGACTTCGCGCTCCAGGTTTTTCCTGATGTCAGCGCGCAGGCCTTCAACCGATGCGTCGGCGATACCCAGTGATTTAGCCAGGGCCTCATTGACTTCGGGCAAGTGCGCTGCCTCGAGCTTTTTTACCGTGACCATGAAGTCAGCCTGCTTGCCAGCCACGTCTTTGCCGTGGTAGTCAGCCGGGAAGCTCAGCGGGAAAGTTTTGCTCTCACCGGTTTTCATGCCGCGCACGGCTTCTTCAAACTCCTTGAGCATCTGGCCGTCGCCAATCAAAAACTGAAAGTCTTCAGCCTTGCCGCCAGCAAAAGTTTCGCCGTCAATCTTGCCTTCAAAGTCAATCGTGGCGCGGTCGCTGTCCTGTGCCGCTGCGTCCATGGCGCGCTGCGAGAATGTCCGGCGCTGCTTGCGCAGAATGTCAAGGGTTTTATCAATCGCTGCATCGCTGACATGGGCACTGATTTTTTCAACTTCGGCTGTGGCCAGGTCACCAATTTTGACCTCGGGATAAACCTCAAAAATCGCATCAAAGGTCAATTCGCCTTCTGCTGCGCCTTCTTTTTCACTGATGCGGGGCTGACCTGCCACACGTAGTTTGGCTTCATTGGCGGCGCTTGAAAAAGCCTCGCCAACCTTGTCGTTCATCACTTCGTAGTGGACCGAATAACCGTAGCGCTGCGTTACCACAGTCATCGGTACTTTACCCGGACGAAAACCGTCCATCTTCACGGTTCGGGCCAGCTTTTTCAAACGCGTGTCGACCTCAGACTGGATGATGCCTACGGGCAAGGTCAGGGTGATTTTGCGTTCAAGCTTTTCCAGGGTTTCAACAGTCACGGCCATGATGCTCTTTCTAATATCCAAATGTCACAGTGGTGCGCGGGGCGGGACTCGAACCCGCACAGTATTGCTACCGTCAGGACCTAAACCTGGTGCGTCTACCAATTTCGCCACCCGCGCTAAAAAAAACGGGCGAATACCTGATCCGCCCGCCCAGAAATCGGTCAACTTTCAATTTTAGCCTGTAACGGCGCGCGTCTCGCGCTTGACGCGAAACCAGGCCGGTCTGGCGCTTGCGCGCAGCCCGGCATGGCGGTCATGTCGTCGGAGGAGGTGACGGCGCGTACTTTGTCGTAGCTCTGTTCCATTTTGAGCAGCATCATTTCAACCGCGATGATGGCGTTGTCGACCAGTAAACCCAGCGCGATGATGACCGAGCCGAACGAGATTTTGCCCCGGACATATGTCGATGTAGCGGCGCTTCCGCAGCGGTAACGGCTGGCCCGAGAACTCAGGAGAGGCCGGGCGCTTGTGAGAGCCCAGGCTGATAAAGCCCACCGCCGACACAATCACCACTGCTTCAATCAACACATTGACAAATTCATTGATCGACGTCGCCACGGCTCTCGACGGGCTCGCAGCCGCATCACTTGATTTTATATTGGTAGCATTTTAGGTCAGTATTCATTGGGCTATAGTCACTTTTTCTTGGTGAATTGTGAATTTTTTACCGGCGGATAGCACATCGACACCAGCGCTGACCAAGCCTTCGGACAGTATGTACCCCGTAGCATCCAGTGGCAGTGGCACGGCCTTGCCACTCAATGCCAGTTGACCTGATGTCAAGCGACAATCTCGGGCATGACACAAGGTTCCCGCCCCACGCACGGTGTAGCGCACTACGAAAACTTTCCTGTCGCGTCTTTTTTATGCCCACCGGCGCTGCGCCCAGCCATTACTGCGATTTACTGGTTTGCCCGCACCGCCGATGACCTGGCTGACGAAGGCGACGCACAAGCCGCCACGCGCCTGGCGGACCTGGCCGCGTACCGTGTTGATTTGCTCGCTTGTGCGGCCGGCGAGCCGATATCCAACCGCTGGCCTCTGGTTTTTAACCGTCTGCAACCGGTTATGGCGCAATTTGCCTTGCCGATTGACTTGCTGACGGACTTGCTCAGTGCGTTTGAACAAGACGTGACCAAAACCCGTTATAGCGGCCAAGCTGAATTGCTTGACTACTGTCGCCGCTCAGCCAACCCGGTGGGGCGCTTGCTGCTGCATTTGTACAAAGTCAGTGATCCACAGTCTTTAGAGCAAAGCGACTGTATTTGCAGTGCGCTGCAGTTGATCAATTTCTGGCAAGACCTCAGCATCGATATTCCACGCGGCCGCATTTACCTGCCGATGGACGGGTTTGCACAGCACGGTGTCGACGTTAAGCATTTGCTACGCCTTGAAGTGAACTCGGCCACAACCACCTTGGTTGCCGCGAACGTGGCCTGGGCGCAAGCACTGATGCTGCGCGGCGCACCGTTGGTTAAAAAAGTCCCTGGCCGTGCGGGCTGGGAACTGCGCCTGGTGGTGCAGGGTGGCCTGCGGATAGCTGAAAAAATAGAGCAGCTTAAATTTGCCACCTTGCGCCAGCGGCCCAAGCTGAATGCATGGGATGGTACGGTGATGCTGTGGCGTGCATTGCTCATGTGAGCCTGCGACAATCCGGTGGATGACCCCCGAGCAATACGTTCAGAACAAAGCCGTCTCATCCGGTAGCAGCTTTTACTACGCCTTTTTGTTTTTACCCAAAGAGCGCCGGGCCGCCATCACCGCCTTTTACGCCTTCTGCCGCGAGGTAGACGATGTGGTCGATGAGGTTCAAGACCCCGGCGTGGCGCATAGCAAGCTGGCCTGGTGGCAAAGTGAAGTCACCAAGTCGTATGCGGGCCAGCCCAGCCACCCGGTGATGAAAGCCTTGATGCCGCTGGCTGCCACCTACAAGATTGAAGCGCGGCACTTGCAGGCCGTGATTGAAGGCTGCCAGATGGACCTGGCGCAAAACCGATACCTTGATTTTCCAGGCTTGCAGCGTTACTGCCATTTGGTGGCGGGCATTGTGGGTGAAGTGGCCGCCAGCATTTTTGGCCAGACCCAGCCAGAGACCACCGCCTATGCGCACAAGCTCGGCCTGGCGTTTCAGCTGACCAACATCATTCGGGATGTGGGGGAGGACGCGCAGCGTGGCCGCATCTATTTGCCCGTCTCTGAACTGCAGCAGTTTGATGTGAAGGTCCATGAAATTTTGAAGCGTGAATATTCAGAGCGTTTCACGGCGCTGATGGCGTTTCAATCCCAGCGCGCGCTGGCGCTGTATGACGAAGCACTGGCGATGCTGCCGCCACAAGACCGGCGAGCCCAAAAGCCGGGACTGATGATGGCCAGCATTTACCGCACGCTGCTCAAGGAAATTGCGCTGGACAACTACCAGGTGCTGCACCAGCGGGTCAGCCTGACACCGCTGCGCAAGTTTTACCTGGCCTGGAAGACCCAGGCTTTAGGCAAGATTTAGTGCTCCAGGCCAATAAAGTCTGGCGTAAGCCGCTATGAAAATTGGAGCTATAAAAATAGGAGCAAAAAAAATAGCTGTCATTGGTGCGGGCTGGGCCGGCTGTGCAGCAGCGGTCGAAGCCACACGCGCAGGGCATCACGTCAGCGTATTTGAAGCCAGCCGTACCCCGGGTGGCCGCGCCAGGCGAGTGGATGTTGCGCATGACGGCGAAACTTTCGCGCTCGACAACGGCCAGCATATTTTGATTGGCGCGTACCTGGAGACACTCAAGCTGATGGCGGATGTGGGTGTCGATATGGCTGCCAGTCTGCACCGCATGCCGTTGACGCTGCAGTTCCCAGATGGCAGCGGTTTGAAGCTGCCAAAGCTGCCCAAGCTACCTTCTTCGCTGAGCGCGCTACTCGGCATCGTCCGCGCCCGCGGCTGGTCTTGGGCAGACAAGCTCTCGCTGCTCAAAACAGCAACGCATTGGCAACTGCGCAAATTTCAATGCCCGCCGCATCAATCTGTTGCCGATTTATGCAGCAAGGTGTCGCCGCGCATCATGACCACGCTGATCGAACCTTTGTGCGTATCGGCGCTCAACACGCCCGCAGACCGGGCCAGCGGCCAGGTTTTTTTACGCGTCTTGCGTGATTCGCTGTTTGCCGGCATTGGCGGCTCTGACTTACTGTTGCCGCGTGTTGATTTAAGCGCCCTGCTGCCCGACGCTGCATTGGCGTGGCTGACCGTACAAGGCAGCGAAGTACACCTGGGCATCAGAGTGCAGAGCATCACACCGCAGATTAGCAGAAGCTGGCAACTGGGCGGCGCTGCAAACGTAGCGCTCGGCACGTTTGACAACGTCATTTTGGCCTGCCCTCCTGCTGATGCTGCGCGGCTGGTGCAAAGCTCCAGCCTGCTTTGTGATGCGTGGCTAGCCCCAACCCAAGCGCTGCAGCACGAAGCCATCGCCACCGTCTACGCGCTTGCACCCGGGCGCCGACTGGCCGAGCCCATGCTGGTATTGGCCTCTAACCCGGTGTACCCGGCCCAGTTTGTTTTTGACCGTGGCCAGCTCGATGGCCCGGCGGGCTTGCTGGCTTTTGTCATCAG
>Ga0105051_10007365_pt1 | contig 11507 bp, 5 predicted proteins | sample FRY02_FD_78383 | JGI IMG/M metagenome (GOLD analysis project Ga0105051, IMG submission 78383) | Freshwater microbial communities from Lake Fryxell liftoff mats and glacier meltwater in Antarctica - FRY-02 (megahit assembly) | ecosystem: Environmental > Aquatic > Freshwater > Ice > Glacier...
AAGAACTTAATAATAACAGCGACCATTAATTATAAATAGTTATTGCAGGAAAAGTTATGTAGGAAAATTTTCAAGACATTACTAATTTGTTCCCTTAAGGGCAATAATTTCATGGAAAAAAGATAGTGGGTGACTTAGGCTTTTGAAAAATTGACAAAAAAAATAAATAATTTTTTTAAATATTTAAAATTTTAAATAAAATCATTCTCCTAAATTCATTAAAGGTCTATCTTAAGTAACGTTACCCTTTTAAGCACTTAAATTATAAGTAGAATCCCTTTCATATTCAGGCTCTCTCGGGTAACAAATTTCTGGACAACAGCCTGGTGCGTCAAAAGGAGCTTTTCCGTCTTTATTTAACTATAAAAAATTTATAAAATATACATTTCTTACTTTATATCTATAAACACAGATTGAAACTAACCAAATTATCATTACAAATATGAACATATCCATCCAAGGGTCAGAATCTTTAAGTATAGTCTTGGCCTTTTCAAATTTATCCAAACATTTATTAGTTGCGAATAATTAATCAATGTCTAAATTGGAATAATTTTTATTAATAGATTATTTTACTAACTCCTCCACAAGTTTATTAATTTGGGCTAGGTAATTCTGATAAAAGTGTAGTTTCAGTTACAGTAATTGACTTATCGAAACATGCTAAATGCTTACAATCTTAAAATTTTTAAATATATCTTTGAAATTCTAATAAAATATACTGGTCACACAAGAAGAGGAGCAAGTTTTAGGGTCTACTTATGAGCAGGCTAAATATTCGTTGTTCCCTTATTTATCACAAGATTTTCCACCATCTTTAGAAATTAAATTAATTACAATTAAATTTTATGAATCATACCAACTTTTTCTGCTTTAACTGAAAAAGGAGCTGATCCCAATTAAGTTTCTATGTATATATAAAGTTTTTCATGACAAGATTGAATAACGGTGACAACTTCTTTTTAATAATCTTCGTTATTAGAATTGGTATCTCTGTCTAAATTATATTTATGATTATCTATTTTTAAATTTACATTCACAAAGAGCGTCTTATCCAAAACCATTACATTTTTTCTGCAAATTACCATAATTACAAGGCATGTTTAATAGATTTTTATTAGATATTAAAAAATCGTTGATATCATTTTCTGGGTTTTCTAGTGTAAATTTAACTTAGCTATTATTTGACTATTAGTTAAATTAGGGCTAATTAATTCTAATTTACCTCGACTTCAAATTTCCAGCAATGATTATCTTCTCTATGACTGGTGAACTTTGACCCATCCAAGACTAGTTTGTCTTATAAGAATTGTCTCTAAATTGATAGGGAAATCAAAGAAAGGATGATTGTAATAGAAAGGAAATATTTCATTTACATATTTATTGTAGAAAAAAGTATTATATAATAAATTCTATGTGTATGATGTTTATTTATAATTAAGGTGAGTTATAACATAAATTCTAATCGAATATCGTTTAAAATTATAAATAGAATAAAATTTAAATTATCCCTTATGAAAAATAATTTCAATTAAGATCAATTAATTCAAAAACACACCTAAAATTTAAAATTGAATAAAAATCATGAAAACTTTAAAAAATTTTGAAAAAAATAAATTTTTCATGATTTTGTTAAATTTTCTTTTTTATTAAAGTTTATTAATAAAGAGTGACATATTATTATATTAATTTATTATAATAAATTTTAGTCAATTATGAATATAAACATGGAATCAATCGAAAATTTACTTAAAAATAATTAAATACGTAAAATTTGCTGTTAGAAATTTATAAATTAAAATAGATAAAAGATCTACAATAACTTCCTTGAACTATAGACTATAACCCATCATAAATGAAGACGACGAACGACTCAAATAAGAAGATACTAAAATTTAAAATTTTTTAGCTTTACATAGTAAAGTCTAAATTAAAACAAAAAAAGATGTTATGGAGAATTACTACAATGACCTTATGAGCAGAAAAAATTAGTACTATTTGCAAAAATATAATTAGTAAAAGCTAAAATCTTCCAAATACAAAATAAGTAAAAAATTTAATTAAGAAAACTCTGAATTCATTCATGATGAACTTAAAAGATTGGATAATACAGAATAAAAGGTTAGGGCTATGAGCGTTGAAAAAAGAATGAAACTTTAAATTCATAAAATGAATTAATCGAGAGAAAAAAATAAAGTAATCAATTATTATTAAGAACAAATTTTTGGTATATTTTTGGTAATTTGTGGTATTTTTTAACTTTTGAAAATTATCAAGGATTTTTAGTAATTAAAATTAAATAGTCACCATCCATATCTCCGAAAAAATCAAAAGAAAGTTAAAATAATAGACCTGGGAAATTCATAAATTTTTAAATCAGTAGTAGATCTGATAATTAAAATTCACTACCCAAATTAGGGTAATTTAAAAAAGGAGGAATTTAATTATAAAGATAAAAAAGGGCTACTAGCGAGCCTCCTCCTTTTTATCTCATGCCAATGGGAAAAATGAACTAGAGTAATGAAAGTATAGCCTTCTTAAATAATTCTATTTCCACTATCGAAGGGGGATAGACTATAATGAACACTTAATACTCAATTTAAGATACACATATTACAAATGTATCCAATTTAAAAGAATCATACTATTAGAACAATTTAATTAGGGTTTAATAGGAAAATGAAGAATTTAACGATAAAATGCAAGCTGAATCAGGTAAAAAAATTAAGCTCTCACAAAATCTCAATTCACACCAATTGAAAAAAGAAGCTCCTATAAAATTAAACAAAAAATGGGCAATTTTTGACACATACAAGTAGTAGAGAGAAGATGAAAGAACATAAATCATGTTAAATAACAAATTGTTCGGAAAATTAGAAAGCGGTTGGAAAGTTAGGTACATTTAAATTTTAAATATTTTTAGGATTTTTTGAAATCTATTTCAATTCACTCCTCTCCATTCCCATCTTCTCCAATTAATCCAAAAAATATATTAATTAAAAGGCAACACCTAAGTGAGAATGATAAATTTCTAGTACGTAGTAACAATAGATAATACATTAGTAGAGATAAATAATGTGAAAACTTGGTTGAAAATTTAAAGAAAAAGAGTCAAATAATAACTGATTTAGGTTATAATTCTGACCTTAAGAAAATTAGCAACATTTCTTAGTAAAGTCTAAGAGTAAGAGCCATTCGAAGTGTACCAAACCTTAAAAAAATGTAAAGAGATCTATAGAAAACTGCAATTATAAATAGAATAAACGACTCAACTCAAAATTCCATAATAAATTCTTCAATATAAGAAAAATTCTTTATGAATTCTACAAATTCCAATTTAATATATGAAATTGACCCTTCTGAGTCAATCGTACTTGCAAGATAGATGAATTTATCATAAGAAAGACCTAAATTTTTCAAAAGAGCTAATACTAGCTACACAAATAGACTAAAAACCAGCCAAAAAAATTTACCAAGGAAAATCGAAGAATTAAAAGAATAATTTAAAGATTGTTTGATTACCAAATAGTTACCAGACAAATCTTCTTATAAATTAAGGAGAAATTTGATGGAGAATTATTCTAAGTAGTATTCTTAGTAAAATTCTTCGACAGACATAGATTTATTCACAATTTATGTGGAAGACTAATTAAAATGAAGTTATATATAAATTTAAGATAAATAAATTAAATTTTTTCTATTCATTTATTATTGTCTAAATAACAGTCTAACACTCTTTATTTTTAGCTAATTTTTTTTAATTTCCTCGAATTTTTAGGATTCGACTAAGATCTTTGCTTCGAAAATAAATCAGTTGAAGCATTGTTTATATCTTCATTTTCAGCTGTATCAATAGAATATTCTCTATAACTTTAATTAATGCTACCTCTAGCTCTTTTATTTAGTTAAAAACCTCTGGAATCACTGGATGGGGACTAAATTCCCGTGTAAAATGTTTTTGATAATAAGTTTGTGTCATTTTCGATATAAAATCTATCATATTCGGAAGCTTTGCCACGGCTAAGAAAATCAAAACCATCTATAGCTTCCTTATGGAGGGTAGAAGTATGCTTAATTCTGTCTAAAATAATTAAAATTTACTTTAAATATGGGAAAATTAGAAAAATTGACAAATTATTAGAAATGTGTGAGTAAATTACTTAATAGCTCAGCTTCAAGTCTCTCCAAATCTGAGATTTCCTTTTCTTTTTTGAATTTTTATTTAATAGTTGAGTTGATATCTTTATGATATTGCATATTTTAGGATTAAATTTTGTCCAAATAGTGCTACTAAACTTTCATTGTTTTCTAAAATAAATATTGATTAAAAATATGATAGTTACAGAAATTTCCTGCATTTTGACTTAATTATGCAGTTATTTATTTTTTTCTAGTTACTAACCTTATAAATGATTTAAGCGTTCTTTATTTTCTTATTTCTATTTTTTAACGTCATCCCATTCTTACTGTTTGTACTATTAATATCTATATCTCATATCGTTTTTCTATTTTTATCTCTTTTAACGATTTTCTTCATTTTACTTTTAATTAAATCTCATACTCAACGTCTTATAATTTCTCAAGTCAGAAAGCTAAAATTTAAAAATATTTGTTAAGCTTAATTTTTTGAAACTGACATCATCAAATAAACTTGTATAATAAAATCCCACTAGAAAGCTTTTAACCCCCTTCCTTTGCAAATTATTAAAAAATTATAAACAATAACTTTGACTAGGTCTCTTGTATATAAAGTCAAAAATACTAAAATATATCAATTTATACCTAATTTTGCTAATTTTCTTTTGATTTTTTTGTTTAATACAAAGAACTGGTTTTTTTAAAGATTTCTACAATATTTTTTCTAGTCATATGTTCTTACTACTATAAGAGTTTAACTCTATTATACAAAATCTTATGTTCATCGTTGATTTCTTATTTTTCCTTTTTTATTCTGCCATAAGCTATTCCTAAACTATAATTATAAAAATTTAATTAATTCTTTATAATTACCTATTTTAATAGCATTGATCAACTGATCTATTTGTTAATGCACTTTATGTTGGACTTACTTATTAAAAATTAATATTACTATATATCTATGGATATCCCGTACTCCTATGTATATCTGTATTGATCTATTTAGGCTTACTTTCTTCATAAGGACTTTTTTTATTGAACTAAGAAGAATTTTTTGCTACTTAAGACTATGATACACTATTAGTCCTAAGATTTCTATTGCTTGGAGGAGTGTTCTTTGATTAAGATACCCTTTATACTAAAGAAACTCTATTATTCTTAGCCTTTGTTACTCTAGTAGTTACTATTTCATTCTAAACGTCTTAAATTTAACTAAAAGGATAATCAATATAATAAATATTTTACCCATTATGAAATTTTTCTTCAGAACTAGATTCTTCTAGATCTCTCTTTCCAATTGACTTATTACTACCCTATTTATACCTATTATTAGTTTTCCCTTAATTTTTAGTTTAAGAAACTGAAGTCTACTGTAACTAATAGTTTATCTATAAAGAATATTTTGTATATAATGAAATATTACCTTATTGTCTCTATAAATTGAAGTAATCTATTTATTTCTTTTTTTCCAGTCTACTTTACTTACAGAACTATTATTATTAATTCCTGAACTGAACTATATAGAAAGATTTTATAGCTAAGGGGTCTATTAAGGGGTAATTACTATTGGACTTAATTATCTTTAATTAGAATTTGAGATTTATAATTTATTTTTGCTATTATTAGTTTTGTAAGAAATCGTATTTTGATTCGATTAATCTTCTATTTAAATTTTAACATGTATTCCTGGAGATTTTAGGTCAGTCTAGGATGAACTTGAAGGCGAGGGGGACGGATTTAAATTTGGTTCGCTACTCATTTCTTGAAACTCTTCAAAATTCTTAATTTAAAATGTTACAAAAATTTTTGAAAAATTTATAATATTAACTAAAAATATTTTTGTTATAAATATTAATTTATGTAATAATAATAAAATATTTTATAATCCTACTTATATTTTATTCAATATTAAAAATGATTTAATATAGGATTTTTTTAATTTTTTCATAATTTTTACATTTTTTTCCAAATTATGTGAATTTCTATTTACTTCCTGTTGTCCACAATTTATTATCCAAATATATTATTATTATATATATCATATCATATCAATTTATGGATCAGACTAATCTAAAATTAGCAGCTCAAATCATAGATAAATCCTATGTAGATCTAGGCTCAAATTCTGTGAATTCTAGAGAAAATATGATTAAAGTCCTCCTTTCACAAAGGTCACTCCCAGATGAAGGTTTAAATTTGATCTATATTAATTATAAAGAATAAATATTCTGAGAAATCTTTGAAAATTTAGATAAATTTATATTTAAGGCTGGGACGATTTGACGATAGAATTTTTCCTTAACAATTTAGCAATAATGGACACAAATAATTTCCCAAATAAGGTAAAATTTTAATATATATATATAAAAGATTCTTTAAAGGTCGGAATAGGAGAAAGGGAAAGTAGAATTTATAGTCCTATAGTCAATAAGAGAAATTTTTACATGGGACATGGTATTGGGCGTTCGGGGGATATTGCTGCTACTCAGCCAAAAGCGGCTGGATCTAGTTTAATTTTAAAATTAACGAAATTCCTTGCTAGAGATGCTATAAAAACGTGTGGGTTTTAATTCTTAGAAGATTTGCTAGTACTCCCTTTAGCGACCGGAATGTCGCTTTCACTCTGCTTAATGACATTGTAAAAAATGAAACCAAATGCAAAATACATCATATGGCCAAGAATTGATCAAAAAACATGTTTAAAATGTATAATTACCGCAAATTTAATTCCCGTTGTGATAGAACCTATATTAGAAAAGGATGAACTTATAACTGATCATGAAATGATAGAAAAAAGAATAAAAGAGCTAGGACCAGAAAATGTACTGGCAGTTTTTACAACAACCAGCTGTTTTGCACCCAGAACACCTGATAATTTGGAAGAAGTTGCTAAAATTAGTAAGGAAACCGGAGTTTTTCATGTAGTAAATAATGCATATGGCTTATAGTGTAATAAAATAAGCAATGCTATGAATTTAGCCCATAAGAATGGAAATATTGATTTTGTGGTTTAAAGTACTGATAAAAACTTTATGGTTCCAGTAGGTGGGTCAATTGTATTTTCTAGTAAAGCTGCTCATATTTAAAAATTATCTGAAATTTACCCTGGAAGAGCTTCAGCAGCTCCAATTGTAGATTTATTTATCACATTATTATCAATGGGCAAAAAAGTAAATTTTAGAACTAATAATTGGATTAACAATAGGGACTAAAAGATTTACTAACTTTAAGGAAGGAAAATCTAAAATATCTCAAAGAAAAAATGTAAAAATTTGCAGATGCACATGGAGAAAGGCTGCTTGAAACACCTAAAAACACAATTTCTGTTGGAATGACCCTTACAAAATTGCTGGTACAAAATTTTTGAAAAAAATTAAATCAATTATAGGACCTTCTCCCAAAAGACTACGATAAAGATAATATTAAAGATAAAAATGAATTTACCGACTTAGGATCCATTTTATATGCAAAAAGAGTTATGGGTTCTAGAATTATAAGCTAAAAGCAAGAAAAAACTGTAAAATCAAATTTTTTATATTTTTTATTAGATTTGCGGGTAGAAATTTAAGAATTATGGTTCCCATTGCGATAATTATCCAAATTTACCATTTATGACTTTTGCATGTGCGATTGGAATGAGGAAGGATGAGATAGATTTGTTTTATATAAAACTTGATAAAGCAATTATTGAACATGTAAGCAAAATGAAAAAGTAATTAAAGCCAGTGGAATAAGAGGAATAAAAAGTTAATAAAGGGTGATAAATTTATTTATATAATGTTATTTTTTTTATTATAACTCTAAAAATATTATAAAGATTATAAAAAATATGTTTTATGATGAAGCTGAATAAAGCTAAGTTGAATAGCCTCAAACTTAACTATAATTAGAGATGGAAACTTATTAGAGGGCGATATTAATGCTTAGAGATCCGTTGGCTAAAAGAAATGAAGATAAAATTGTTAATTGCTTAAAATACAATTAGATAAGCTAAGAAATTTCAGAAGATAGTAGATATTTAGATATTTTAAAGGAAATTGCAACTAGATCTGTATATAATTATTATATTCCAGGTTAAACTATTTAAACTGTGAATTTTACTTAAAAAGTCTATTTCATTTTAGAAGGATCTGTATATTTACATTATTTATTTTGGCATAGCTGGTATAGGGGAAGCGAATAGATCTAGGGAGATAAGGAAATTTGATCTGTTGGATTAGATATAATTTAATTTTTAAAAATGTAGAAATTTTGAATTATTTTAAATTTGAAAAATTAATCGTTCTAATTTAAAATAGTGATTTAAACATAATTCCTATATTTAAACTCCTCATCTATCTTCAAATTATAACCATAATATATCTGACCCCCTCCTTAAATAATCAGAATTGAAAAAAGGGTAAATTTGTATAAAATTCCATAAAAACTTTTAAAAAGATATTAATAATAAATAATAATAGGCACTAAAGCTTGAAAACAAATCTAAATCTGATATTCAATAGGAATAGTACTGGAAACATGAAATTAAAATGCTGAAAAATTTAAAAGATTCTAATGGGTTTCCAGGTAGTGAAGCATAATATTAATAAAGGTTTGATTAATTGATGAGTTCATTGAATTTTTATTAAAATTATGATGACGAAAAGTTACTTAAAAAAGAATATAAAACCGCAAAAATATTTTTCGATGGTAAAAATTTTAAAAATAATAATAAAATTTTAGGGGATAGAGATATGTATATGGTAAAAAGGAGTAGTATTTAAGGGCCAGGAGAGTACTTTGGTTAAGAGGATCTAGAAGAATAGCTTATTTCTAATTAATTGCCTTAAATATTTAGTTATGTAGCCTAAACTGAGGTGCATACAATTTCCGTTCCTTTTCAATTCTTTTAGAAGGTTCTTTCTCCTATAAGGGATAAATAATTTTGTATTATGGAAAGTTTAAGATAAGTTTGCAATAGATTTAGTGTTTCTCCTGGTTTTAGACCTATATGTAAAAAGCTTTAAATGAATTTCTAAGTCCAAAAGATTTAAAGAGGACAAGTTTTAAATTAAACATCAGATAAAGTTTATATAATAAATAATGGGGAATTTGAAGTATACCAAAATGCAAATATTGAAGGAGATATTAAAACTTATAGGTTAGGTTATTATGGAAAAGAAACAATTTTTGGACATGATGAAATCTGTAAGACCATTGGAAGTAATTTTTGCGAAGAAAAATAGATTGTAATCAAGTAAGGATAGAAATAAGGTAATTATTCTAAAATATATTAAAAATTGTAAATTATTCGAATATTAGTAATAATTATTATAATCAAACATGAGAAGGGTTGGAAACGGTCTTACTAATAAGCTGTTTAGGATCATTTATTAAAAAGTTTTAAAAAAATCTTTAAATCTAAAAAATTTTTAAAAATAAAATAATTATATAGTCATTAAAACAGGCAAGTTTCCGAAAGCCAAAGCTATGGATAATGGATTGCTATTTTGGATGCCTGCTTAATTATTTAAAAGCATATGTCCTCCAGATATGTTAGAAGAATTAGCATAAGTTTTGAAGAGTTAGCACTAAGCATTCAATTTTGAATTTGAGAGCTAATTATAAATCGATTTATAATACTATATAGATAAATATTAACACTAGGAAATTGAAAGATTTTCAAGATTAATGCAAAATAAATTGCAAAAATTTTCTAAAATGAAAGCTTAGGGTAATAATTAGTAAACTGTGATATCTTCTATTGAATATTTAAATGACGAAAATGAACTTTAAAAATATTTAGAATCAAGGAATAAATTTTCAATAAATAAAATTTCCGGGCAACATTTGACTTAAAGTTTAAATGAGCAAATATTGAGAAAAATAGAATTATAGGGAAAACCTTAGGATTTTTAAGAAAAAGTCACAAAGTACTTTAAAATTATCAATACACATAGAAAATAAAAAGCAGGTCCTGTAGATGGAGTTAAAGACTATTTTGACACTAGCAGAAGCTTTAATATAGAAGAAAGATTTGAAGAGAAAAATAATAATAGAGAAAAATTACTTAAAATGGAATTTTGGAACAATCAAGTTGATTTATAAGATTTAAAATGGAAAACCAAAGCATAAATTAAAAACACTCATACTTTTTACGAAAATTGTAATAATTTATTAAATTTTAAGAATTTGGATTTTCTTTTATTAGATAAAATCGCATATTAATCAAAAAAGCCCCAAATTCAAGCCCAAATTCAAAAAATAGAATATTTCAAAATAAATGTAAATTACTCCGATCCATAATACCAAAATGTTCCAAAATTTCTAAAAAACCTTCAAAAATTACCCTAAAAATACAAAAATACAAATATTTGCTAAAAATGATTAAATAAATTAAATTAGTCAAGGAAATGTTGGAAAATCCAAAATAATACTAAAAGAAATATAAGTAAATTCTTATTCCAAGATCCTAATCTACTACAAATTGTAATACAAGATTAACTATTCCAAACATCGATCCTTAATCTGCTATTAAACCTTCTAGAAAGTAATCAGATTTTAATGAATCTTTTAGTTCAAAAAATTCTGCTAATAAACCATTTAAAATGAAAAGAATTACATTTGAAAATGATTGTTAAATATAAAACGACATAATTTTAAAGAAATATCCTTAATTAAATCTAAAGGAAGCTCTACATACACTTGAAATTGATGAAGATCAACCTGTATTTTAAACGTCTTAAGGCTCAAATTCTCTTAAAGTTAGATTATCTAATGCTTAAATACTATCGGATAGAATAGACAATATAATGGATAAAAAAGCCAACAAATTCTCATAATTTTCTAGAAGATCTTAAAAAAAGCATTAAACAATTAGAGTTAATGTCATAAATCGTGTTGTAAAAAATAATGTATTAGACTCTATAAATCTACCCTAAAAAACAATTATGGGAAGAAAAGTATCAACTCCTCATTTAACAAAAGAGCTTAATGATAGAATGTACAATAGTTAAAAAAGAAATACATAAAGTGAATTACCCCAAGATATGAAGGATATAGTAATTGAAAATCTAAAAAAAAGTCTAAAATTTGAGTTTGAGTAAATAATTTTATCAAGAATATAAAGTTTAATCATTAAAAATTAAGGTGGGAAAGGGGAACAATATAAGTTAAATATTAGTACAAATACCCAAATATATTGAAAAATGTAATTAAGATATAATTTTTTAGAAATAGTAAAATTAACCATACAAGTGATGTTGATTTAATTTTGAAGAAATATCGAAAAAATTATGACGAAAGAATGTCGCCAAAGAAAGAAAGACTTGAAAAATGTGTTGTTTAAAATAGAGATGAGCAAATTTAGCTAATAAATAATTTAAAAAACA